>Ga0190367_1001404_pt1 | contig 14050 bp, 14 predicted proteins | sample 4872181011_MG_FD_171838 | JGI IMG/M metagenome (GOLD analysis project Ga0190367, IMG submission 171838) | Hydrothermal vent microbial mat bacterial communities from Southern Trench, Guaymas Basin, Mexico - 4872-18-10-11_MG | ecosystem: Environmental > Aquatic > Marine > Hydrothermal vents >...
TTTTCAACAATATAAGACTTTATTAAGCTTAAACTTCATCTTTTCTGGATAAACAATTTTTAATTGAATAATTATAAAGAAATATTCCTATTGATTTCCTTTTTTTTTATGTTAGAATTTTAAATAAATTTACTTAAAAGGATTTAATAATGCCTATATATGAATTTAAATGTCAGGATTGTGGTGCTGAATTTGAAGTGTTTTTAAAAAATAAAGAAGAACTTTCAGAAGTGAAATGTAAGTCATGTAATAGTAAAAATGTAACAAGACTTATGAGTGTAGTAAATTCTATAATAAGTGATTCTGGAAGTTCTTCAGATAAACCAAAAATTGTAGAAACTCACTCTTGTCCAACTGGAACCTGTGCTCATATAGAACTTCCTGGTTATAGTAAATAATTCGAAAAGCTTTAAAAATTATAAAAAATTTAGGAGAAAAGTTGATGTCTCGTTTTTTAATTTGGCTTTTATTTTTAGTTTCTCCTTTTTTATTTGTAATATTTTTTCTATTTTTTGGATTAGCTATAGGAACTTTTTTATTTTTCTTTTTTACACTTTTAGGGATTTACATAGCTATTTTTATAGTGAGAATGCTAATTTTTTATTTAAAAACAAAAAGAAAAATTACTTATAAAATTAGGATTAAAAAAATTTATTAGTTTTTAATTTTAAGAATTAGTTTCTATTTCTTTTTCAAAATTTTGAAGTGTCCTTTCCACTATTTCAGCAAGTTCTCTTGCTCCTAATCCTCTATAAATTTTGAGAGCTATTTCATAAGCTTCTTTAGCAGTTTGATAATCTTTTTTATGACGATAAGCATCTCCAATTCCTGCTATAGCTCTTGCAGCTCTATGAGCATCTCTGTATTTTTCTGCAATTTCTAAAATTCTATATAAATAAGGAAGCATCTTTTCATAATCTCTTTTTTCTCTATATATTTGTGCAATTTTTTCTGCTACAATAACAGTGCTGAATTCATCTTCAAAGTTCTCACAAATATCTAAACAAGCTTTATATAACTTTAAAGCCTTTTCAAAGTTTCCTCTCATATTATAAAGATCACCTAAAAAATCTAAAATATTGGCTAATTCTTTATAAGCATTATTTTTTTGAAAAGGCTCCAAAGCCTTTTCTAAAAGAGAGATTGTATCAAGAATTCGTCCTTCTTTCCAGTAATTATAAGCTTTTACACAAAGTTCATAAGCAGGTTTTAAATTTTCAGGAACTCCTGTAAGATCAAAAAGTATTTCTTTTTCTAAAATAGTTTTATTCATTTAAGACTCCTTTTTAAAATTTTTTATTAAATCCTTTAAAAAAACTTTTTCAAAAGTAAAAGTTTCATAATTAAAAAACTCAAAATATTGTTCAGGATCAATTTCGTTTAAATAAAATAAAATTTCCTTAGAATTTAAATTATCAAAAATTTTAAGAATAAGTCCTTGGATTTCAGGAGAAGCGCCTTCAATATAGTTTAAAAGCTTTAAATATCTATACTTTTTGAATATTTGAGGATTTTTCTCAGTAATTCTATAAAGTGCATAAAGCACATAAGGACGATATTCAGAATAATTCATAAAAGCTAAAAGGTTGTCAATAAAAATGGAATATCTATCTTCTGTATTTCTTATAATTTCACCTACAGCTTCTAAAGCTCCCCAGGCAGAAGCTGCTGAATCTGCAGAAGCATAAATTAATCTTTTTAGAAGTTCACGTACTTTTTCTGGATAAATATCAGCAAGTTTTTGAGTAACTTTTCCTAAAGCTACAATGACTTTTTTTCTAAATATATTATCAGGATGATAAAGCAATTTTTGAAAAACGTTTAAATTAAGTGGCTCAGCTATATGATAAGCAATTAGTGAGGGGATATCATCTCTTTTTATTAATTCTTCTAATTCTTTTTTTCTTAATTTTCTTTTTTCAACTTGAGGTATATTTTTATCTTTATTAGACTTGTGTAAAATTTTTTTCAATTTAGATGTTTTTAATTCTCTTATTTCATCAGCAAGTTTTAAAAAGCAAAGCACTCCTCTTACTTTTTCTGAAGGAGGTAATATTGAATGAGACTCAAGATCATAATTTTCGATCCAGATTTCTTTATAATCTTCATCTACTTCCAGATCCCAAGCCAAATTCCAATCTCCTGCACAGGCAATAAGAAGTGCTTCAACAAAAGCAGTTCCTCTATTATGTCCTGTTACATCACATACATACACACTTCCACATTCACAAATTCCTGCTTCTAAATCAGAAAAACCTATAGGTAAATAAGTGGGTTTGGTAATATATCTTCCGCAAAAGGGACATGTAGGTGTTTTAGAGGTCTTCATTTAATATCCTTTCAAACTCTGGATTTACAGAATATCCCATTTCCTTTGCTTTTTTAAAATTTTCAATAGCAGATTTTTTATCATTTAAATAATAATAAGCTACGGCTAAATTGTTATAAATAATTGCAGTTTCAGGTGCATATTTTTTTGCTTTTTCTAATGCAGATATAGCTTCTTTAAATAAACCCTTTTCGATTAAAACAGTAGAAAGATTTATCCAAGCAAAAGCAAAAGTTTCATTTATTTCTAAAGCTTTTCTGTAACATTTTTCAGCTTCATCAAGATTACCGAGCTCAAATTCGATTAAACCAAGATTAGTCCAAGCTTCCAAAGATGTGGGATAGTATTTTAATGTGAAAGTAAAAGCTTTTTTAGCTTCTTCAAGTTCCCCTTCCTGAGCTAATAAAATTCCCAAATTTACCATAGCTTCAAAATGAAAAGGATCAAGCTTAAGCACCTTTTTAAAAGCTTCTTTTGCCTCTTGAAATTTACCTAAATTAAAGTAAGCTATAGCTAACCTATGTTGTGCAAAAACAGAATGAGGATTTTCTATGGCTTCTTTTTCTAAAGCTTTTAAAGCTTCTTCTGTAATCATATTAAACCTCCATAAGAATAATTAAAAAATACTATTAAATATGAAGTTTTCAAGATATAAAGAAAAAAAGTTAGTAATATTTATATCCTTTAGTATTTTGATATTAGTTTTAATAGAATTTTATCTTGAAAGCTTATCTCCTAATTTTAAATCAAAAGCTGTAGAACCTAAGATTGTAGAAATAGAAAGGGGAGATAGTATATTAGAAATTGGTAGAAAATTAAAAGAAAATGGTATTATTAAAAGTGAGTTGGTATTTATTTTTGAAGCTTTAAGAACAGGGACTTATAATAAAATTAAAGCTGGAGAATATGCCTTTTATCCTTATCAGAGTATAAAAGAAATTCTTATTTATCTTAAAGAAGGAAGGGTTTATCTTCGCAGAATTACAATTCCTGAAGGATCTACACTTTGGCAGATAGCAGATATTTTAGAAAAAAATAAAATCTGTAAAAAAGAAGAATTCTTATCTTTGGCAGAAGACCCTGTAACAGCTGAAAGTTTTGGATTACCTGGCCCAACCTTAGAGGGATATTTATATCCAGATACCTATTTTTTCCACAAAAATACATCCCCAGAAATTGTTATTCAAACTATGGTAGAAAATTTTTGGAGATATTGGGAGAAATATAAAGAAATTGCAAAAAAACAGAAAAAATCACTTAAAGAAGTGATTATTTTAGCTTCTATAGTTGAAAAAGAAGCTTTATATTTTAAAGAAAAACCACTTATTGCTGCTGTATACTTAAACAGACTTAAGAGAGGTATGCCCCTTCAAGCAGATCCAACTATTAATTATGCTTTAAGACATTTTAGAAGACTTACATATAAAGATTATTATTCAGTAAAAAGTCCTTATAACACTTATTTAAACATGGGTTTGCCTCCTACCCCCATATGTAATCCTGGAGAAGGAAGTATAAAAGCAGTATTATTTCCTGCCAAGGTATCTTATCTTTATTTTGTGGCTAAAGGTGATGGGACTCATTATTTTTCAAGAACCTATAAAGAACATTTGCGAGCTATTAAAAGAATCAGAAATAAAAAATTTAATAAAAATTTTAACTCTACTTTGATTTCAGGAAGACAGAATATAAAGAAAGAAAATCTTTAAGTTCAAATTCTTCTACTCTTTTTTCTCCAGAAATACCTGATTTTTTTAAATACGTTTCATCAATTTTATGTTTGATCATTTTTCTTTTTTGGGAAAAAAGTTTAGTTAAAAAATTTTTATACTCTTTAAGATTAAAAGATTCTTTAAAATCTTTTCTTTCTAATTTTATAAAAGCAGAAATGACCTTAGGTGGAGGAATAAAAAATTTTGCAGGAATACTCATAAGATATTTTATTTCATAAAAAGTTTTTACAAAAATCGAAAGCCAAGATTTTTCATTTATTAATCTTTCTGCTACTTCTTTTTGAACCATATAAAAAGCACAAGGTATATAATTTTTATGCATTACTGTATTTTCTATAATTAAACTTGCTACATTATAAGGTAAATTTCCTATAAGCTTTAAATTTCTTTCTTTCAATAAAGAAAAATCAAATTTAGTAGCATCTGCATTTATAAAAACTACTCTCTCATCTTTTATGATATTTTTAAGATGCTCTATCATTTCAGGATCTATTTCGATGAGAAAAAGCTTTTTTAAAGGGGTATTTAATAATTTTTTTGTCAAGTTTCCTGTGCCGGGACCGATTTCTACAACCGTTTCTTCCGATTTAATTTCTGCCAAATCTACCAATTTTTGTAAAATTCCTGACCCAATGAGTAAATGTTGAGCAAATCGTTTTTTTAGCATAAAAAAATAATTTTATAATTTAATTTTTTAAGGAATCATGTATTAAATTTAATAAATAATGTAAGATTATCCAGAAAAAATTTAATATTTATTAAAAAATTTCTCATTATTTAGGAAAAAAATCTTTCTTTATAAAAATTAAGAAATTGTAAAACTTAAAGTTTATTTAGGATATGAGACTTATGAAAGGTAGGAAGATTTTATTTTGAGATTAACATCATCAAATCTTTTTGATGTGAGAATGATAGGAGATGCAGAAGAGGTTATTTTTGAAGTGCTAAAAATAATAAGAATTGAAGAAAGAAAAGCTTAAAAGGGAAATACTTTTCTTAATACTCCTTTTTATCATAATCTGAGAGGGTTTTTTTAAAAAGGAATTTGTTTAGATTCCTGAAAGAAGTATTTTAAATTTTTTTGTCAAAGGCTACAAGCTATGAAACTAGGGTTAAATCTTGAATAATATTTAAGAGAAAGATAGAAGAAAATTATTATAGAACATATAAATCAAAGAAAAAAAGCTTATCAGGAAATTTATAGAGAGGACTGTAGATGGGATAACTGTATTAAATGTAAAGTTTGTAAAGGGAAAATTGAAATTATTTAAGTAAAAAAGGGATTAATAAAGAATAAAACAAGATAAAAATTTCTCAATTTTATTAAAAAATTCTTTGAAAATTACTGATATATAATTTATCTATTACGATAAACTGAGTCCTTTCAAATTTTTGTCTTATAGATGTTCTTAAAATATTATTGGATAAATAAGGTTATAAAAGATAAAAATATAACTTTATAAAATTTTAATTTTAAATTTTTTTAATTTTTATTAAAATTTTAAAAAATATTTTATCTAAATATGTGAAAAAAATCTTTAATTTATTTTAATTTGATGAAGTTATGATATAGGTTAATAAATATGAAAAACAAAAAAGAAATTTTAGAAAGGACCAATGAAAATGGTTTTTAAAAATGTGAAAAAAATCTCTAAATATTTAAAGAATTTAAAAAATAGTTTCAAGTTTAAGAATACTACAATACTATTAAAGGAGGTGTGTTATGCAGGAAGAAAAAGCTCATTTTAAAGATGTTTTACCTGTTGCTATAGTTTCTTGGACTGGGGCATTATTAGAATGGCTTGATTTTTACACTTATGCTATTCTTGCCAAGATTTTAGCGAATATCTACTTTCCGAGTCATGACCCTGTAGCAAGTTTGTTAGCTTCTTTTGCTGCTCTTGCTGTAGGTTTCCTTTTTAGACCTCTTGGAGCTCTTATGTTTGGTAAAATAGGAGATCAGTTTGGTCGTAAAATTGCTTTTCTAACAGCTGTTAGCATGATGATGATTGGAACTCTTGGAATTGCAGCTCTTCCTGGTTATGCTACTCTTGGAATAATTGCTTCTATAGGAATTTTTGTATTAAGAATTATTCAAGGTTTGGCTTTAGGAGGAGGTTATGGTGCAGCTATAACTTATCTTGGAGAATTTACTCCTGACCACCAAAGAGGTTTAATAACTGGTTTTCTTTTTACTACACCAGCTTTTGGTATGGCAATAGCTGCTAACTTAGCATCAGCTTTACAAAGTCATTTTGGTATAGAAGCTTTTAATGCCTATGGATGGAGATGGTGTTTTGTTATTGCAGGTATTATAGTATTTTTAGTTGCACTTATCATTCACTTCCTTTACAAAGAGACTCCTGTTTTTACTGCTTTAAAACAGATAAGAAGAGTTACCAGTGCCCCAATTAAAGAACTTTTTACTAACAAACATTATTTATGGCTTTTTATTCTTGCTTGGATTGGAGTAATTGGAGCACACGGACCCATCTGGTATACCAACCAACTTTATATAAAGTTTTATGCAAATGACTTAGGAGTTCCAGCCAAACTCAGTAATCAACTTCTTGCTTATGCCACTTATGCAGTTCTCTGGACCTATCTCTTTTTTGGATGGCTTTCTGATAAAATTGGAAGAAGAGCTGTTCTTCTCTTTGGAATTTACGGAAATGCTCTTCTTTTTCCTATAACATTTCATCTCATGAAAAACTATGTAAATCCTCCTGAAACTACTGCACTCTTTTTGCTTTTTGCAGCTGGAACTTTTATGAATGGTATTGGTTACAGTGGTGCTATGTCAGCTATGCTTCTTGAACTTTTCCCTGCAAAGATTAGAACTACGGCTATTGGGTTTACCTACAATATGGGATATGGTGTCTTTGGAGGACTTACTCCCTTTATGATTACGCTTCTTTTTAAAATAACAGGTAATCATTACTTTTCTGTTATTCTTTGGTCAACCATTGTTCCTATGATTATGGGACTCCTTTATCTTTTCAAGGGTTGGGAAACCAAAGGAGAAAGACTTTGGGAAGAACTTTCAGCTGGAAAATTTGCTCACGAGGCACTTATTTTACCTGGTAATATGAGTATTGGTGAGGCTATGAATGAATTGCAGAAAAAAGGCCATCGTGTTGCTATTGTTAATGAAAATGGAAGATATCTTGGAATTGTAGAAGAAAGGTCACTTCTTAAAGCTCTGGTTTCAGGGCATACTATAAATACTCCTCTAAAAGAAGTAAAACTTGAAGTTGATGCAGTATTAGACTCAGCAAGAATCATAGATGCAATTGTTTTAATTCAAGAAAGCGGAGTCAAAGGAATTGCAGTAGTAGATAAAAATGGAAAGATTTTAGGTTATGTAGATCCTCGTTATGTCTTTAATGAAGTAGCACTTATAACTGCAGGAATTAAAAAGCCTTTTACCGAACGTATAAGAGTAGAAGAATTCATGAATCGTCCATTCACTGTAAATGATAATGTATCTGTTATAGAGGTTGCTAAACTTATTAGCGAAAAAGAGATAGGATTTTTGCCTGTTATAAGTGAAAATACAGGTAAACTTGTTGGCGTTATTTCAGAAAAAGACCTTATGAGTATTCTTTGCTGTAATATAGAGAATAAAGATAAACCTATAAAAGAGTTTATGATCAAAGATGTGATAACTGTCTCACCTGATAGCACACTTAAAGAGACTTTGGAGAAGTTTATTGATAATAAAATAAGACATCTTCCAGTAGTTAGAGACAACAGAGTTGTTGGAGTAGTTTCTGTTAAAGATGCCCTGAAACTTATCTAAGGATAAGTAATCAATTTCCTATAATAAGAGGGGACCCAAGAATGGGTCCCCTTCTTTATTTAATACTTAAATTTTCCTTGCGAATTTACATTTTTTTGGTATTTTTAGGGAAAATTTTTGTTTAGAGATAAACATGCCTGAATGTCTTCCATTTTGTGCCTGGAGATATAATCCAAAAAAAGTTAAAATGGAAGAGGTTGTAGCTCCACCTTATGATATTGTTTCAGAAAAAGAAATAAAAGAATTTAAAAATAAAAGTTGTTATAATATATTTCACTTGGAACTTCCAGAGAGTTATAAAAAAGCAAAAGAACTTTTAGAAAACTGGATAAAATCTCAAATATTTATAAAAAATAAAACCCCAGGAGTTTATTTTTATGAATTAGAATTTTTATATCACAATAAAATTTTTGTGAGAAAAGGGTTTATTCTTTTGGTGAAAATCAGTCCTTTTGAAGAAGAAAAAATTTTTCCTCATGAAAAGACTTACTCTAATGTAACTAAGGATAGGTTTGAGTTATTAAAGGCTACTCACTTTCAATTTAGTCAAATTTTTGCTCTCTATGAAGATCCTCTTCTTGAAACTCTTAAAATTTTTGATAAAAAGAAAGAACTTCTTTATAAAATAGAATATTCAAATGAAAAGCACAGGCTTTATAAAATTTCTGAAAAAACCTCTATCAAAAAGCTTTTAAGCTTTTTTAAGGATAAAAAATTTTATATTGCTGATGGACATCATCGTTATATGACAGCTTTAAAATTTAAAGAGTATATGGAAGATTTTTATGGTAAAAATCCCTTAAAAGATTATAATTATGTAGCCATGTATGTTTCTCCTTTAGAGGATAAAAACTTATTAATGCTTCCTACTTATAGAATCTATTATTTTAATGATGGCAGGGAATTTATAAAAAAAATTTCTCAATTAGCAGAAATGATTAGAACTTTAGAAATAAAAGAAGAGCAAAATTTTAATCAATTTTTTAAAAAACCTTCTCAAGAATGGGCGATTTTATATGAAAGAAAAATAATTTTTTTTTGCTTAAAAGATGAAGTTTTTGGGAAGATAAAAGAAAAAGACCAGATTCTTTCACAAATACCTCTTTATAATTTTTTACAAATTTTAGAAGATATTTTTAAGATAAAAGAAGAGGTATTAAGAGAAAAAGGAAAAGTAAAATTTGTTTCAGACACAAGAGATTTAATAATAGAAGCTCAAAAAGGGGCAATAGGAGTAATATTTCCTTCTATTTCACCCCAAATTCTAAAAAAAGTAGCTCAGGCTAAAAAACTAATGCCTCATAAATGCACCTATTTTTATCCCAAAAATCTAACAGGTTTAATACTAAATGAAGTAAGTGGCAGAGATTTAAATATCAGTTTTTGAATTATGCATAATGATAGTGTTAAATATTTTGAAAATCTAAAAAATCTTTATAAAAACTTTTTTAAAGAAAAACTTAAGAAGGATTCTTTTATAAAAGAAAAGCTCAAATCTCTTATACTAGCTATTGAAAAATCCAGAAAAGCTTTTTTAGAAACAGGCTCTTTTAGTTTTTGTGCTAAGTGTGCCAATTCTGGAGAAAAGTGCTGTCAAGCAGGACTGGAATGGAAACTTGGTGCAGCGGAATTTTTTATAAATCTTTTATTAGCTGAAAAACTCGGAGTTTCTATAAAATTTAATTTAGAAAGACCTGATGATTGTCTCTTTTTAGGAGAAAATGGATGCAATCTTATTCTTACTCCGCTTTTTTGCAGAAACTTTTTTTGTGATAAGCTTTCAAAATTTTTGGGATATGAAAAACTTATAAAAATTCAGCAAACTATGGAAGATGAAGCAAATTTAAGCTTTGAACTTTCAGATTATATAAATAGAAAATATTTGATACCATATTCTAATATACTTAGATAAATTTTAAAAAATGGAATATTATTTAGTTACAGGAATAGCTGGATTTATAGGATGGAAGGTAGGAGAATTTTTATTAAAAGAAGGAAAAGCTGTTTTAGGGATTGATAATTTAAATGATGCCTATGATATAAAACTTAAAAAGTGGAGATTAAATCAACTTAAAAATTTTAAAAATTTTAAATTTCATCCAATTGAATTAGCTAATTTTCAAGCAGTAAAACTTCTTTTTGAGATCTATCCTATCTCTGCAGTTATTCATTTAGCAGCCAGAGCAGGGGTAAGAAAAAGTTTAGAAGATCCTTGGGTTTATGTAGATTCTAATATTATAGCAACGCTTAATCTTCTTGAACTTATGAAAGATTTTGGAATAAAAAAGATGGTTCTTGCTTCTACATCATCTATTTATGCAGGACAAAAATCTCCTTTTCATGAAGATTTAAAAGTTGATACACCTCTTTCACCTTATGCAGCAACCAAAAAAGGAGCAGAACTTTTGGCTTATACCTATTATTATCTTTATGGACTTGATATTTCAGTAGTAAGGTATTTTACAGTTTATGGTCCTGCAGGTAGACCTGACATGAGTATTTTTAGATTCATAAAATGGATTTATGAAGAAACTCCAGTAAAAATTTATGGAGATGGGACACAAGCAAGAGATTTTACTTATATAGATGATATTGCCAAAGGGACTATTTTGGCTTTAAAACCTGTAGGATATGAAATTATTAATTTAGGTGGGGGCAAAAATCCTATCTCTATTAATCAAATAATTGAAATTTTAGAAAAACTGATTGGTAAAAAAGCAAAAAAAGAATATCTATCTTTTCATAAGGCAGATGTTAAAATTACTTGGGCTGAAATAAAAAAAGCTAAAAAGTTACTTGGCTGGGAACCAAAAATTGGGATAGAAGAAGGACTTAAAAGAACTGTTAACTGGGCTTTAGAAAATATAGAATTGATTAAAAGTATAAAGGTATAATGAAAAAATTAAAAAAACTTTGTTTTTTTGCAAAATACCTTTCAGAAAAAGGGCTTATTTCAGGATCAGAAGGTAATCTTTCTATAAAAGATAAAGAAGGTTTTTGGATTACTCCCTCTGGTAAAATAAAAGAAATTTTAGAGATAAAGGATCTTTGTTTTATAAATTGGAAGGGTGAGGCTATAAAAGGAAATCCCTCATCTGAATGGGGTATGCATTATAAGATTTATTTAAAAAATTCTTTGGCAGAAGCAGTCGTTCATACTCATCCTCCTTTTACTTTAGCCCTTAGTCTTTCTGGATTTGATTTTACTTCTTTTTCTCTTCCAGAAGCTGGATTCCTTTTAGGAGAAATAAAAATATTACCTTATTTTCAACCTGGTTCTTCTGCTCTTTGGGAGTTCGCCTCTAATCTTGCAAAAAATTATAGAGTTATAGTATTAAGCCAACATGGTGCTTTAACTTGGGGTAAAAATATAGAGGAAGCTGTTAATCTTACTTTAATACTTGAAAAGTTATGTAAAATAGAATATCTAAAGAAAAAGCTGGAGGGTTAGTTATGAGAATAAGATCAAAATTATTTTATGAAAGAGCCTTAAATTCTATACCTGGTGGAGTTAATAGTCCTGTAAGAGCCTGTAAAGCAGTAAAGTCAGATCCAGTTTTTTTTGAAAAAGGAGAGGGAGCCTATCTGATTGATGTAGATGGAAATAGATATATAGATTATGTGTGTTCTTGGGGTCCGCTTATTTTAGGTCATGCTCATCAAGAGGTTATAGCAAGTGTTTATTTTGCATCAAAAAAAGGAACAAGTTTTGGTGCACCAACTTGGCAGGAAGTGGAATTGGCAGAACTTATCAAAAGCTGTTTTCCATCTATAGAAAAAATTCGTTTAGTTAATTCTGGAACCGAAGCTACTATGAGTGCTATAAGACTTGCCAGAGCATATACTAAAAGAAAAAAAATTATTAAATTTGAAGGATGTTATCATGGGCATGTAGATTCTTTGCTTGTTAAAGCTGGTTCTGGACTTGCTACTTTTGGAATTCCTGCAAGTCCTGGAATACCAGAAGAACTTACAACACACACTCTCAATCTTCCTTTTAATAATTTTGAAGAGATAGAAAAAGCTTTTAGAGAATATGGAGAAGAAATTGCTGGGATAATAGTAGAGCCTATCGCAGGAAATATGGGAGTTATTTTGCCAAAAAAAGGATTTTTAGAGTTTTTAAGAGAAATAACTCAAAAATATGGAGCACTTCTTATTTTTGATGAAGTTATTACAGGTTTTAGAATCGGAATTTCTGGAGCACAGGGAAAATTTGGAATTACTCCAGATTTAACTTGTCTCGGTAAAATTATAGGTGGTGGGCTTCCAGTAGGAGCTTATGGTGGAAAAAATGAAATTATGAGTCTTGTTGCTCCAGAAGGTCCTGTTTATCAAGCTGGAACCCTCTCTGGAAATCCTATTGCAGTTTCAGCTGGACTTGCAACTTTAAAAGAACTTATTAAACCAGGAACTTATGAAAAATTGGAAGCTATATCTCAAAAACTCGAAAATGGGATTAAAGAAGTTTTAAAAAAATTAAAACTTCCCTATCAGGTTAATAGAGCAGGTTCTATGCTTACGCTCTTTTTTACTGAAAAAGAAGTGATAGATTTTAAAACTGCTTTAACCTCTGATACAGAAAAATTTGCTATTTTCTGGCAAAAAATGCTTGAAAAAGGGATTTATTTACCTCCTTCCCAATTTGAAGCTTGGTTTGTTTCTTTAGCTCATGGAGAAAAGGAGATAGAAAAAACTATCGAAATAATATATGAAGTTTTAAAAGAAATGCATCAATAAAAGGTGCTTAAAGTTTTTTATTTTTCTGGTTTTTTAATCCAAGGCATCATAGCTCTTAATTTTTTACCAATCTCTTCAATAGGGTGTTCTGCTTCTTTTTTTCTTAAGGCATTAAGAACCGGTCTTCCTGCTTGATTTTCTAAAATCCATTCTCTTGCAAACTCACCACTTTGGATTTCTTTAAGAATTTTTTTCATCTCAGCTCTTACTTGTTCATTTATTATTCTCGGACCTCTGGTTAAGTCTCCATATTCAGCAGTATCACTTATAGAGTATCTCATAAAAGAAAGACCACCTTCGTAAATCAAATCTACTATGAGCTTTAATTCATGAAGACATTCAAAATATGCTATTTCTGGCTGATAACCAGCTTCTACTAAGGTTTCAAAACCTGCTTTAATAAGAGCAGAAACTCCTCCACATAGAACTACTTGTTCTCCAAAAAGATCTGTTTCAGTTTCTTCTTTAAAAGTGGTTTCAATAACTCCTGCTCTTGTTCCCCCAATCCCTTTAGCATAAGCAAGAGTTTTAGCAAAGGCAGATCCAGTCGCATCTTGATGAATAGCTACTAAACAGGGAACTCCTGCTCCTTTTTCAAATTGTCTTCTTACTAAATGCCCTGGACCTTTAGGAGCAACCATAGCAACATCTACATCCTTAGGAGGAACAATTTGATTATAGTGAATATTGAAACCATGAGCAAAGAGAAGCATTTTTCCAGATTTTAAAGTAGGAGCAATATCTTCTTTATAAACCGCAGGTTGAATTTGGTCAGGAAGAAGAATCATTATAAGATCTCCTTTTTCACAGGCTTCACGAATAGATAAAGGTTCAAATCCGTGCTCTTTTGCTTTTTCATAACTTCTTCCGCCTTTTCTTACACCTACTATCACATTTAATCCAGAATCTCTTAAATTTAAAGCATGAGCATGACCTTGGCTTCCATATCCCAGAACTGCTATTACTTTATCTTTTAAAATAGAAAGATCAACATCTTCATCTTTATAAATTTTCATTTTCCTCTCCCCTGCAAATTTTTATAATACCATAATCCTAAAATTAAATTCTGTCAATTTAAAAATCCAATTTTACAAAGCAGAACTTCTTAATCAAAATAGTAAAAATTTTTATGAACTTTAAAATGAAACCCAAAAGATTTATTTTAAATATGAGAAAATTTTTCAATTTTTGAAATTGCTATCCAAGAATTTCCTTACAAAATTCTTCCCAGCCAAATTTTTCAATAAGATGTCCTAAACGCATTTTCTTTTGACCTTTTTCTTCGTAAAACTTGGCAACTTTCTCAGCGATCTTTAAAGCTTCTTCTGTAGAAACATCTTTTACAAGCTCTTTTGCAAGTAATGGACGTGAAGCACCACAACCTCCTACAGTTACTGTCCATCCCTTAGATTTAGCAATAAATCCCAAATCTTTTATACAGGCTTC
>Ga0190367_1001405_pt1 | contig 14039 bp, 12 predicted proteins | sample 4872181011_MG_FD_171838 | JGI IMG/M metagenome (GOLD analysis project Ga0190367, IMG submission 171838) | Hydrothermal vent microbial mat bacterial communities from Southern Trench, Guaymas Basin, Mexico - 4872-18-10-11_MG | ecosystem: Environmental > Aquatic > Marine > Hydrothermal vents >...
CCCTCAGGTAATTCCTATCTGTAAAGACTATATTTGTGGGTATGCTCTCATACTTTCTATGCCATACATGTATCGCCCTATTTACTCCATCACAACTTATGTCCTCCAAGTTCCAATCTTCCATTAGCACATTTATTGGCCCATAGCCCAGAAGATCCCTCTCAACGTAATATATTACCTTATTCCAGGACTCTTCGCTTAACCCCCTTACTATTTTTCGATACTTCCTGGCTAGGCGCCTAGCCTCCTCAATAATGTATTTCCTTACATCAACCTCGAATGTTTCAGGCGGCTTCATTTCAATACTCAGAATATCTACCAGTTTCTCCTTAGCTTTCTGCTCTTTATCATTTAACTTTACTTCATCTACAAAATAAGCTAATTGACCGCCGAGCTCTGGCATAGACATAATCTTAACTTTGGCATAGGGCTCTATTACCCAATATTCCTCTACAAGCTCATAATCAGGCTTAGGTTCAATATATATAATAGGTTCTTTCTCCTCAACTTCTTTCTTACTCTTCTTTTTCCCAACCATAAAATTCCTCCATTATAGTTGATACAGGGAATATTAGGAACAATATAAAGATATATGTTTCCCTAAAAACACAATGTGAAATACCCTAATATCTGTAGCTTAAGGATAAGATATATTACAACCTTTTAAACATGAGATATAAATATTAACCCATAGGAGTATTATAATCCAGTGGTAGATATGAGTTTAACCGGATATGCTTACGCAATGTTTGGATGGTTTGGAAAAGCTTTACTTAAAATATTTAAAGGTACGGAAAACGATATTAAATCAGCTGACATGAAGATCTATCCTGAAGCTTATGCTTCCCTAGTTGCTTTAGCATTTATAGTATCTATAATAGTAGATGCTCTCTTAGGAGTATCCTTGTTCCTCTTAAATTTACTTGAACTTTTACCTGAGCCGATATACCATGTAATTGCATCTATGCCCTTCCTACCTATCTTATCACTAGTACTTTTTCCTTTACTGGTGCTGGTTATAGGCATGAAAATACCATCAGTTCTTAAAGTCAATAGAATAGCAAGATTAGATATAGAGGTGCCATATTTAGCAGCCTATATTAGCGTTATGTCTACAGGGGGAATATCTCCCTATGTAAGCTTTGAGAGACTAGCACAGGCCTCGAAGAAGTTATTTTCAGAGCTTAGAAAAGAGGCTAAAAAGTTCTATATAATGGTGCGTGGCATGGGTATGGATCCATTAACTGCAATTGAGACCTCAGCTAAAAACGTACCTAGTGAACCTTATAAACAGCTCTTATTAGGCTATGCCGCCACCCTAAAAGCTGGAGGCGACGTTGTCCACTACCTTCAGCGCCAGACTGAAATGATATTTAAAGATAGAATATCACAGGTTAGGGCAACAGCTGAGAGAATAGGAATTTTACTTGAAGGATACATGGCTATTACTGTTGTATTAGCATTAACAATCTACTCTATATTCCTGATAAATAAAGCTTTAGCTATGGCATCTGTACCTATGTTTGGCGATGTTACCTTCTTTCTTTTCGGATACCTAATAATGCCTGTTCTTTCTGGAATGTTTATATATCTAGCCGATCTTATGCAGCCAAAGTATCCTTCAGCTGATAACAGGGCTTATTATGTGTATTTTGGAGTAACTTTACCTTTAACAATATTTCTCTTTACTACTTGTACTCTGCCTTTTATGCTTCCACCTCCCCTCTCGTTTACCTTTAAGCGGATGTTTAGACCATTTGTAACTCTTATAGAGAACATATGTAGTCAAATGGGGCTTCCAAGGGGTTATGAAAGCGGAGTTGGATTATGCTTCGCATTCCTAGTTAGTTTAATACCATCTGTTCTTGTGGAGATATACATTTCCACAATATATAAGGGGATACATACGGGCATCACTAGATTTCTAAGGGATCTAGTTGAAGTTAGGAAGACAGGGCTTGCACCTGAAAAATGTATATTTAATTTATCCGATAGAGACTATGGTAGATTCAGTAAATATCTAAGAGATATCGCTAAGCAGATAGGGTGGGGCATGCCCATGTCTAGGGTCTATAAAGACTTCGAAAAAAGAGTCCGAAGCTGGCTTGCGAGAATAACTATGTTTTTACTAGTTGAGTCCATTGAGGTTGGAGGTGGGACTCCAGAAACTTTGGAGAATCTAGCTAGTTTTGCAGAAATGATAGAGCTTGTAGAGAAAGAGAAGACCAGAATGCTGAGGCCGTTGATTTTTATACCATACTTAGGAAGTATAATTATGGTTAGCATAATACTGGTGCTCATAAGCTTCTTAAATAGTATAATGTCTATAGCTAGAATATCGATTCCTGTTGAGCTATTAACTTCGAGGTTCCTCCCTCCAATAATATTAAATTCCTACCTCACCGGTTTAACTGCTGGTAAGATATCATCCGAAAAAGTATCGGCAGGATTTAAACATGCATTCTTATTGGTATTAGTTGATTTAATAGCTATGTGGGCTACACCGATGATTGCTATTAAGTTAATATTTTAGGGTGAAAAAGGTGCATGAAAAAGGTATAAGTGTAACATTAAGTACGGTAATTTTAACAGCTGTAGTATTGTCCCTCGTTATTAGTATAGGTCTGTTTGCATCAAATGTTGTTGAATGGCAGAATCAAGCAATGGAATTTGAAGAAGCTAAAGTGAATTACATAGCTCTAGCTGAATTGATAGAGCACGTTGCAATGAAACCTAACTCCTCAGGCTATATAAGAATAAATTCAAGAGCAGGCGGTCCTTACTTCATTGAAACAGGAGATAAAGTAAAAATTAGACTTCCCGACAGCGGGAGCGAGGGAGAGGTACTTGATGAAAATGTTTGTATAGTTGCCTATAAGGGAGGAAGCTTAGTATCAACTGGTAGCTACAGCATACTTAGAGGAATAACTAGCGGTTTACCCGTACAAGCCGAGGAAAAAGTTCTAGTTAAGCCGGGAGAAGAATCTATACCTTTAGGCTGGGTTTACACTATGCAGGAAAATGGTGCATGGATATGTATAGACTTTGCAAGAGCACGTGTAACACGTATAGGGGTATTCGCTTTTGTTGAATATATTGATAGCACTCAAGAAGTCGGCAACTACGGTATTGTAGAAATAACCTACATTAAAATTTTCTTCCCTGCCGGTAAGCTGGGTGGATCCGGAGTATTTTTCATTAAAGCTAGGAACTATGAAATTATACGGTGGGATCCTCGAAAGTATGACAGCACATCGATTACAATACATATATGGAGAGAGAAAAGCGATGGAACATTAGTAAGTGATGATGAAATTACCATAAGTTTTAGCGGAATCAATAACTTTAAAGGTATAATTGTCTATGTTAACATAGTTAGGGTAGCTATATCAACAAGGTGAAAACTTGTCCCCTATTGTTACAAAAGTAATACTCTTTGCTGTAATGGTTATGATATCATTATCCGTAACGCTATTTTTCACGGGATATTCTAATATTGTAGCAAGAGAACTATTACAGCCACAAGTTGAGGAGGTAGCTCAATATGTAGGTGATGAAATAAAAAACTTAGCCACATTAATCCTCGTATCTGACTCAGAGATCTTAATTAAAGAGCTGGATATACCTCCAGACATTCAATCGAGAGGATACGTTCTCTCTATATACGTTGAAAATGGAAGCGTTTATTTATCCATTAAACTCAAATCATTTCCATGGAATGAAGCAAGAATACTTATTGGAGCCTATTCCATATCTCATCCGACAACTAACTATTATTATAGAGATGGATGGAGAATAGAATTTCTAGATAGCATAGATAGCGGTTATGCTGGCTTATCAAATTATAAAATTGTAGTGTGGGCATATAGGGATAAAAACAACAATAGCAGTATATGTATTGGTTTAGGCTTAGGCGAGAAAGTTTAGCGTTAAACATTATTAGTTAAACTTTTCTAATCACTCCACTTCATGATGAAGATATGTTTAGTCAACATGGCATCGACTTAATTAAGGAATCGTATGTTTTTGTTGATAGTCAATTTAATTAAAATACTTATATACGTAAGACCCTACATGATATATTGTGTGAGGTATGAACATAATATTAGAGCATATAATTGCAATAATAATATTAATAGCGCTTATTTCCTCAACTATGTACTTCACAATAACTACATTAAGATCCCCAGTACAGTATGTATCTACATCGTTCCTAGAGAGAGAAGCTAATATTTTAATAGATAAAATACTTCTATCGCCAGGCTCTCCACCTGATTGGGGATCTAGAATTAAAGTATATACTCAAGGATCCTCACTTATAGTTAAAGGAGAGAAACCTAAGATATTCGGTCTTGCTAAAGTAAATGGCTCTCTTTACGAAATAGATCCTAGTAAAATCGCTAGGCTTAAAGCATTGGCTGATCCTACGATTCCCATACCTAGCAGTTTAGCGTTAGATTCAGAGGACATATTAAAAGCATTAGGGTTGGATCCTAAAGAATATGGAATATGCTTTAGAATTATTCCAGCAGTAAATGCCAATATAGTTCAAAAAACGTATTTTACAAGAAACCCCTACGGTAATGTTTATCTAGGAGGATATAAATTAATCAAAAGTTTAAAACTTAAACTAAGAGATTACTCTTCTAGAATAGCAGCTAATGCAACCGTCAATATCTTCTACCATGTTTATATGACAAGAATAGCTATTGTGTTAAACTGGGTCAACGGCATTCCTCAGGTCACACCCATAATAGATCCTCTAATACATGTGGCTAAAAATTATACTTATGTAAGTGACTGGAAAGGTGATGTTGAAGCGAATTTGGAGAGCATACTTGAAGAGGAACCCAACGCAACTCTCCTCTTTAAGTATTGTTTTATCTTTAAAGAATACTTGATATTTAATATAAACTATCAATCACTTAAAAGCTACATGATTTACGTAGAGAAGAAAGAAGTGTATGAAGGCTCAATCGATATAATTAACTTCATTGAACAATGGTCCCCTAAAGTTTATAAAGGCTACATGGTCGGTCAATACGTCTTCTCAGAGAAAAATATAATAGAAAATATAACAGGATACCCTGATGCAGATATTGTCTTAGAACGTGGCCCATGGTTCTATTCCCTGCAGGTAGTAGGCCCTTATGTAATTAACGTCTCAGTAATTAAGTTTAATGAAACTATACATGATGCGGATAAAACATATTACTGCTATAAATTAGAATACGTTGATCCGCTAGCATCGAATATAACAATTATGTATAGGGATCTAAGATTTGAAGTACTTATTGAAGGAATTCCACCTCAGATAAAGTATCGTTTCATTTATGTACATAATGAGATTCAAGTTGAGAGAGATCCCACATTATTTTACGGGAAAGCTCCAGATTCACCTGTTTCAACATCAACTGGTAGAATTGTTAAAATTTGTGGGTATACTTACTACTTTGAACTCATTCTATGGAAAAGAACTGGTGGCTAGCATTGAATATTAAGGGTCAAATAAAGATATTGGAGGCTGTGCTATCCACAATTTTATTAGTATCAGTTCTCATTGTAGCATCCTATCTTATAGTGCCTACAAATCCATATGTAAAGCATGAAAGCGAGAACTTAGAGGACTTTGGATACTTTATTCTATCGAGATTAACAGATTATGAATTACTTGATGATGTGCTTTACCTTAGTAATGGTAGCTTAAATGATAATTGGGAAGAAGAGTTAAAAGTCATTATCTCGGCTTATATGCCAACCAACGTGTACTTTAATCTAATGGTATATAATGCATCTAGTAGCTTTAGTTTAATTAATAGGAAAATGGTTTCTAATGTTGATGATCCAGGCTTTTTCGAACGAGTGCTCGAATCCGTATCTACCAGAGCAGTATATACTACACGTAGACACCATATTCTTGTTTTAATACTCGTCTTAACGAGGGTGTAGATATGAGAAGAAGGGGACAATTCCTTATACTAACCGTAATATTCATCTGTATTATTATACTTACTTTAACTATTGTTGCTCAGATGGCCTCAATTCAGTATCAGGTAATCCCTCGCGAGAGATATGTTAACATAGTTACTGGAATAGAGAAAGATCTTAAGAGATTATTAAAGGCAATGCTCTCAAAAACTTCGTCATTTTACTTTAAGAACCATGGCTCTATTTCCAATAAAAAGACAGACAATATAAAACTACTGTCTTTATGGACTGAAACCGTTATAAAAACATACTATTCGTATGGAATCCAGTTTAATATTAAAATAGATAAAAGCCCTGGCCTATTAATTACCAAGCCTTATAATGTTACTTTCAGGAATTTAGATGGTATTGAAAAGAACTATACATTTAAAGTTATATCAACAATTAGCGTTGATGATATATGTGAGCTTTACTGGTATGCTCCTCAAAGCGTTTCAATAGCCTATAGCAGAATTGAAGGATTAAATTTAACAAACATAGGATTCTATGGATGGAGCAAGGACGTTATGGTAGCATTAAACATGTCTATAAATAAAATATCACTAGAGAAAACTAGCATATTGTCTCCAGTTTATGTTAACGTAGAATTTACCTTGCTTGATGAGAATCTTAATCCAGTGCTTATAAACATTAGTAATATAAAAATAAAGTACTTTGATCCAACAAAAAATATATCAAACGAGGAAAATCCTTGGATTGATGCAGAAATAATTTCATTAGAATATCTTGGTCTTGGAAAATATAGAGCTAAGTATGAATATGACGTTAATGGCTTGCCAAGCGAGATAGCTAATTATGCTAATAAATACGCATTCTTCATACTTATGACCATTAATGATAGCAGAGGAATATATATAGAGGCATGTTCATACAATTCATTTAAGATAGCTTTTCAAGACAATTTTAACGGTAGCTTAAACGCAGAGCAAGTATATGTTATTGAATATGGCATTGATGGAACAATTGCGTGTTTTAATAGGAAAATATCCTATGATTCTAAGGTACCAATACCGCCTATACCAATTAACATTATAAATGTAACGGATGTAAACGAAGGGAATATAACATATTTTGACATTGAATTATGGAGATATCCCTTTAAGGTATGGCGTGTAAATGTAATGGGTGTAGAAGTTGGCGAAAGACCAGACTTTAGCGATGCCATGCCGAATGTATTTAACTATAAATGCAAGCTTATATTTTACCTAAATCTCAGCAGTATAAATTATGGGGATACGAAGGAGATAGTTATTAATTGGAGTATTATAATTAGAGATTTCTCGCGATATGAATACATTAAGGAGAAAAATTATTTCGGAGGTCTATATTATGATAACAAAATATTCAATGTATCTAGAACTGATTATGCTGCAACTAAATATATCTTCATGATTAAGAACTATGCTAGCGATACGGAGCACGCCTACTTTATGCATAATATTAAGTCTTATAGCATAGATGAATATGCATCAAAATGCTATAATTTAAGAGCATTCTTCTGGAGAAAGCTTGATAGGCTTAATGAAGAAAATTACATTCTAGCTTACGTAGCATACAATTTAAGGTATATACGCATAATTGGCGTTTATAGGTTAACACTTGCTACAGGCTATACATTAACGCTAGGATGTAGGCTTTATCCTCCATACCAATACTTCTACGTACGTGAGGATGATAGCGATCCTGGATCCCTTCAAAACTATCCTCTCCGATATTGTGATAATGGCTTCAAATGGCTTTTCTCGGACATTAAGAGATTATTCAGCGCCTATTGGGGCATTTATTTAGTAAAAGTAGATGAAAAGTATTTACCTTCGAGGTACTGCTTCTACTTAGATGGCATTTATGGATTCATGGGTATAGATGCTTCTCTACTATCCTATAATTTCTATTATAATTTTGTGCTTTGGTATGATGATGAAGTCTTCAGCTATCCTGAAGTAAGGGTGTTGGGAGATTCTATATTTAATTTCTTCAGTGAGGATAGTGCTCTATCAATTCAGGTAGTAAATATAGGTACATAAACTATAGTAAGAGCTTTACGTACATAACATCAATATACTTTTATTGTTACCATAAGGTATTTATTGTAATAATGCCATTTTAAGTTAAGCGTAGGTGGTTTAATGATACTAGAGATATTTCAGACTATAAATATTTTCAGTTTAGTGAACTTAATTTTTGCTATCACGGCACTTTTAATGGCTATTTTATCGATTTATTTCAGTGTTAAAATGACTAGGAGGACTAAGGAGAGGTTTTCTGAAATTGAAAAAACATTAGCAGATCTTAAGAGGAGTCGCGTAGAAGTAGTGCCTTTACCTAGGGAAAAGAGAAAAGTTCCTGTTGGAGTAAGTATCACTCAGCCTGAAATGCTTAGAAGAGTAGAGGAGAAGCCTAGGGAGATAGAACCCCTTGTCAAGGAAATTGAGATAGAGAAACTCGATGATTTGAGCAATCAGATGAATTTTATTGAAGGAACCGTTATCTTTAGCTCTGAGGGGATGGTTATTGACAGTAGCGGCTCTATTGAGAGCGAGAAAATTGCAGCGTATTTAGCTATGTCTTATGACTATGTTATTAAGGCGGGAGTTGAACCTGAATATGTAGTATTGGGCGATGAAAGGTTCTGTGTCATGTTGAAGTTAGAAAGATATGGTGATAGTGATATATATGCTTATGTTCAAAGTAGTAAAGCCCTTTCATTGAAAGATATAGATATTATAAGGAATAGTATAAAAACATATCTTAGGAAGATATTGAGGGGTAAGACTTGAGTTCGGAGGAAAAAGAGGTAGGTAAGAAATACAAGGTTCTAACAGATATAGTCTACTCTAGCAAGGGATCAATAGAGGTTATAGTACTAGTTAGGCCTGATGGGACCCCTATTGATAGCTACGCTTTTAAAAGCATAGATGCCGACTATCTCTCCGCAGCCACAGCAGCTATTGTGGGCACAGTATCTGCTGTTACTCAGCTTATAGGCGCTAACGAGTTTAGTCGCATTGATGTACAACTCGGCGATAACCGTCATATAATAATAGTACCATACGAGAAAAATTACGTTGCATGTATAACTAAGTCTAAGCCTAATTTAGGATTTGTGTATATAATTCTCAATACTTTCCTTAAGCCTGGAGGAAGTAAGGGTGGCTAGGAAGGTATATAAGATCGTTGTTGCAGGAGCATTTAATAGTGGTAAGACAACATTTGTTAAAAGTTTATGCGGTAAAATCCTAAACACTGATAAGAGACTTTTCAGGGATGAGGAGAGAAAAATTAAAGAAACAACAACTGTTGCAATGGATTTCGGCAAGGTCTATATTAATGGTAAAATGCTGTATGTATTTGGTACTCCTGGTCAGTTTAGGTTCTGCTTTATGTGGGATATATTGTCTAAGGGCATGGATGGATTTATTTTATTAGTTGATAGCAGCGACTTAGATAGCATTAAAATTGCTAAATTTATTTATAGGCATTTTAAAATGTATGGTAATCATCCGCATGTTGTAGGCGCTAATAAGCAAGATATTAAGGATTCTTTAACGCCAGCCAAGATTAGAGACCTTTTAGAAGTACCTCAGGAAATCCCCGTTATACCTGTTATATCGTTAAGAAAAGATAGCGTAGTTGAAGCCGTGAAGGTTCTTCTTAAAGAAATAGAGAAGAAAGAAAGCTCAGAAAACAGTTAAAATTATTTTCTCTACCATGCTGAGCATAGGTTTAATGTGGCTAGTTTTCAAGGGCTTGATTATTACATCTACGTTATACCGCAATAACTTTCGTTTAAATTCGGATGTATTCTCTATATAATATACAATATTTAAATTATTTTTTAGATATTTAGTACATTTGTAGTATATTAATTCAGGCTTTTCGCTCAGATGCTCTTCATTTGATTTATAATATGCATGGGAGCTTATTGCTACTACGTGTAGTCCTGGACCTCCTTCTCGATGTGCTACCACTCTTACTTCTCCTGTTTCTAGTCATGTCGCTTTAAATATGCGTTCTATTCAGTAAAACCTTCTATCCATTGCTTACTCATCAGGATTCCATGAACCCTCTATCATTATTAGGAAAAGAGTCCTCAACTCCTTAAGTCTAATGCTGGCATTTTAAATCATAAAATTTATACCTTTAGGCATAGATCTGGCTCATGTACCAGTTTTAATGTTTTGCTTCAATAGCTGGATGCTACTGTTACTAAGGCTACAATAACTATTGATATTGTAATGACTCCTTGCCTGAATCTCTAGAACTCAATGTTCTTTAATTGTTTCCATTAAGTTTATAGGTTTTTGTATATCCGCTTAAAAATCTATATTGTTGAAATATGTAACTTTTACTCATATTAAGGTGAGATTTTATGTAATAGTTATTTATAAGTAAGACATATCTTTATCTATTGAAAATTATTTCTCAGGTGTTGCTTATGAAAAAATCTTATTTTACGTGCTATGCTATTAGTCCCGTTATTGCTACGGTTATTATTGTTGCTGTTACTATTGCTGTTGCTATAGCTTTTGCTCTCTGGGCTTCCGGCCTGCTCAGCGCTGCTGGCTATGGTACTAGACCTATTAAGCTTGCCATTCATGGAGAGTTTCAAGTAAGGGATAACGACTTCTGGATTGCCGTTAAGAATCTCGGCAGCGATCCTGTCTGGATTGACAGGGTTCTTGTTAACGGTAAACCGGGCGTTATAATCCTCTATGCGAGAGATGCAGATACTGGTGGGTACGTTTTAACTGAAGAAAGACAAATCATGATCTACCCCGGCCATACCGTTGAGATATATGGTGTTACTCCGTTTCTACTTAAGCCTGGCATGTTTTACGAGCTTACTTTTCACACAGCCAGTGGAATAGTTTTTTCAAGGAACCTTAGAGCTGAATACAGGACTACTGAAGCCATTATCACGTTCAGCGGTGAGGAGGAAATCAACGAGGGAACTTCTGGAGGAAGTCACGTATCAGGCTCTGGATCCGTATCATTTGGTGAAGATCTGCCCTCTTCTTTACCCGAGCCTCTAAGCGATGTCTCGGTTTCAGCTATACTCACCGAGGGCAGTAGTGGTGATGATGAAAGCTACTTTGAAATTGACTTTGGCGAAGAGGGGGTTAAAGTAACCGACGGTACCTTTTTAACAGCATGTATATATGTTGATCCCACAAGCGATTTATCGGATTCCCTTATGGAAATCCTTATAGATTATCAGATCGATTCAAGCCCTGAGACTCATCACTTCTATGTAATATTTTGGAGTGACTCGGACACTTATCCCGGCTTGCCCGACTTCATGACGGATTTATGGTATGCGAGCTATTCTGGGCTAGTACGTGTGGGGGAGATAGTTAGAGCGAGTGATATAGCCTCTAACGATCCCAGTACTAATGGCTGGATTTTATTTATGATTAATGTGTCGGGCGAGTTCCCCGGTATTAGTAGGATTTACAAGCTCTTTGTCGGTACCCGTGGTAACGTTAAAGTATATTGGTGTAGAGTTGGACTCGTAAGTATAGATACTGATTTTTCATTTGAGAATTATGTGGATGCTCTCAGTACGAGGAGAGATGTCTACTACCTTTTCTATGGTGGAAGCCTTAGGGTATACATAACTAGGCCTAGATCCGGATATCCCGGTATGCACCTTTATAAATTGATTGATCCTAACGCTTACCCCGATGGATATGTTGTTAGGGCTCGAGTTAAGGCTCTTAATCCTAGCTGTGGCGGGGGATATTTAATCCTATCGCATTTAGCAGATAGCGGGTACGTGGTGTCGCTTGGAATAGTCCCTGTTATTGGTGGAGGAATATATTCAAATAATTATGGATATCCGGGCTGGTCGTGGAGTCCAGATGAGCTAGTTTCCTTCGATGAAGAAAACAGGCTCTATAAGGTATATATCTTGGAGTTACATGTATTTAGAGATCCCTATAGGATAGTAGCTCTGGTATATGATGAAAATGGAACACTATTGGGTATGAAAGAGTATACAAATCTAAATGAATATACCGATATACGTTACTTCTCTCTGCAGGTTTCAGCTGGTAATGAAAGCGACTACTTTGACTTCATCTTTTATGAACTGCAGATTGCTAGGCATTAGCCTTTAATATACTCCTATCTTTATTCTTATCCGGAGACCGAAGGAACACCTGAAGCTGACCCGACAGACTTATCCCGTACCCTAAATATTATAGTAGTATGCCCTGTAGATCAGCCGTAATATACTGTGATGAGTTTCTTAAATATGATTTAGGGGAATTTCATCCATTTAAACCCTGGCGCTGTAAGAGAATGATAGATATATTAAAAGAGAAAGAAGTTTTTAAGAGAGAAGGATTAAGGCTTATAGAGAAATTTCCGGTTAATGAGAAGCTTCTTGAACTGATTCACGATAGAAGTTATATAGACTTCGTTAAAGCAAAGAGCAAGGAGGGGAGGGGCTATCTTGACTATGGAGATACACCAGCCACTAGGGGGATCTTCAAGGGAGCATTATATAGGGCGTGTGCTTCAATATATTGTGGACAACTAGTGTTTGAGGGGGAAGTTCTACACGCATTTAATCCAGGCGGAGGCTTTCACCATGCAGGATCGAATTATGCTGCCGGGTTCTGCGTTTTCAATGACGTAGCATTAACCGTTAGGTTTATGCAGGAAAAGTATAGAATTGAGAGAATTGCTGTAGTTGATATAGATGGGCATCATGGTGATGGAACTCAAAGGATATTCTACGATGAGCCTATATTGACCATATCCTTTCATAGGTACGGAGGCTACTTCTATCCCGGCTCCGGATGGATGGATGAAATTGGCGAGGGGGAGGGGAAGGGATATTCGGTTAACGTCCCTCTTCCAGCTGGAACTGGTGATGACGCCTTCATATACTCATTTGACGAGATAGTTCCACCGCTACTTAAGTCATATAGGCCTGAGGTTATAGTTGTTCAGTTTGGCGCTGATGGATACTATACGGATCCTCTAGTTGGCTTAGCTTTAACGACACATACCTATGAACATGTCGCTAGAAGACTACACATGCTATCGCATGAACTGTGTAGTGGAAGGCTTGTAATGACTGGTGGGGGAGGTTATAGTGCTGAGGACGCCGCTAGAATATGGGCTCTAGCATTTATGATAATCGCGGATTTGCCTAGCGATATGTTTAACGACCTCAGGGATGATTTTAAAACTACCTCTAGCAATTATATTCTTGAGACGGTAAGGAGGAGAGTAGAACGTATTAAGTCTCTGATATTTCCCTATCATAATATATAAACTGACTAGAAAATTCTACTTACAAAAGACTTAATTTGATCCTATACCATATCTAAATTAGTGATGAACCTTGTAAGGGCTTAGCCGCTGGGCGATGAAGTACGCTGGAACTACTGATCCAGCTATAACGAAAACGAGGGTTAAAATACCTGAGGAATTAGGGAGACTTAAAGAAGGAGCATGAGAACTTCTAACATCATAGTGAATGAAGAATCTAAAGGCTTCCCTAAGCATACTTCTAGCTCGCTCATGAGTTTATTTGAAATCAGGAGGATTTCAAGAAGCTAAAGCTTCTTTATGCTTGTTAAAGATATTTATTTTACAAGTGAAAGTATATCATCATCAAGAACATATTCGCTTAAACCGTTGGCATCCGTTGCTTCCTTGATCTTCACTTTCAGGGCTAGGTATAAGTTATTGAAGATGCAGGTTGTTACGAAAACTTATATAAATCTTTTTTAAGCAAAATAATTGCGGTGATGATTGAACTCCCCGCCTGATAATGATGAGGTTTCTGGTCACTGAGTCTCGGAGAGTTATTTTAACTATAAATAGGGCATGGCAAAATAGAGAGGATTATGGAGAACAGATACCAAGCAACAATCGTAAAGATACCTATAATGTAGTCTTGTCTTAGCATAGTATAAACCATAAGGCTAAGAGCAGGAAAATATTCTTCCTCCATCCCGTCAATTATTGGAATACTTTATTTAATACCTCTGATTACTAGCGCCACTTAAACTCAATCATTAAAAAAGGCTAGG
>Ga0190367_1001406_pt1 | contig 14028 bp, 12 predicted proteins | sample 4872181011_MG_FD_171838 | JGI IMG/M metagenome (GOLD analysis project Ga0190367, IMG submission 171838) | Hydrothermal vent microbial mat bacterial communities from Southern Trench, Guaymas Basin, Mexico - 4872-18-10-11_MG | ecosystem: Environmental > Aquatic > Marine > Hydrothermal vents >...
ACCTCCGGTGTACATAATTCTAATTGTTCCATCAGGTCTCTCTTCTGCCTTAGCTGCAACGCTATACATTTTTGGAGCGGTTGTTGTAAATCCACCGAGATAAGTCCAAGCAATCGCTGCCAAAAGGACAGTTATTGCAACCGCTAAGATTATACCAACTATCGGGCTTACACCCTTACTATCCATGCAACCACCTCCAAGTGAATATATCTGGATGATTTAACTATAAAAAGATTTTGATTTGCAAGGATTGAATGAAACCTTCAATTTTATTGGTGTTTAAGCTAATTGCTAACAAAAGTGTGATCTCAGATAAATGTAACAAAATCAAATTAGTCCTCACAATCTCGAACCAATAACACTGCCCTCGAACACCAACAATCTCCTAATCAAAATTTGAACATCAACCTTTCACTCCTATCCAACCCTTCACAACACTGAAGATCCCAGTAATCTTTTGTAAACCTCTGATATCTTCATGAGAAACCTCAACTTTTAATGTTGACCTATGATCTTAGGTCATAACTATTCTTTCCGTCTTGAGTTTTCATGGACTCCTGAAGTCAGTCAATTTTTGTTTCATCAAGATTGTGGCATTGCGTATAAATTAGTTCCTAATTTAAGCTCTAATATCTTTCAGCCTACTGGCTTAGGAATTTCTCTGCCTTCTTTCTTAGCAGCTTCAATCCAGAGTTCGATTGCAACCTTAATCTCCTTTAAAGCTTCCTCTGGAGTTTCTCCAAAGGCTGAACATCCTGGTAACTCAGGAACCACAGCAATGTAACCTTCATCTTCCTCACTATAAAATATCTCAATGGTGTATCTCAACTCACTCATCAAGAAGATTATACTTCTCTTTTTTAAGAATTGCTTAACCTGAAGCTTAACCTTACCTTTCACATTTTGAAAAACTAAGATTTCCTCAATCCCTTCCCGAACATATACGATATGACTACCCTTACCACCTCTATACTTAAATCCAAATAGTTCAGCAGCTTTACAGATCTCTATAAATCTAACATTCTTTGGATTTCCCTTAAATTCATCATAAATTCGTCTCTTGTCTTTCATGTCAAGTTTTCTCTACTGATAGCTTAAAACCTAAATTTAATCTGTTGTGTGTCCGAAACTTGCATCAAAAGTCATGTGGTTCTTAAATTAGAAGATCTTATTAAAAAAGGACTTTTAGCCCCTAACGTTTGAGACTTGGAAGAATCACACAAATGGTAATTTCTATTCCTTATTTTTTAATGAAATATAATCATGAAAAATACACGTCATTATACATACGACATAGGATCAAAAACCATCTGAGAAAGCATACATATAGTCATTCCAATACCTAACAAACGATTTCCAATTTAGCACTTCTATGCCAAGTTCATTCTCGTGCTTGTGTATTACCCGATCTTCCGTGAGAAGTATTCCTATCTCCTTTGCCTGTGAAACTATGATGAGGTCTATGATGTTCATGTCGTTTAGCAAGTTCAACATCTCGTTTAAGGTTCGGTCGTGCTCAGCGGTATATCCATGTATTACAACTCTCTTATCTGCCCTTAAGATTGACAATCCTTCGTTAAACTTCCTCAGAACTTCTTTGCTTTTGTTCTGAAGTGATTTAGCCTTAGCTTCGAAGATTGAAATCTCACTGATGTGTATTTTGTCTATTCTTTGAATAATTTCAGCATACTTTTTTCTTGAGAAACCTTTAACATCGATATCCATGTAAAAGAAAGGCATTACGTATGTCGTATCTAAAAATATTTCCCTCATGATCCCAGCAACCTTGATAACATGTTTCTAATTTCCCTTATCTCTTTAACTGAAACCTTTAACACCGAGTCTTCCATCAATATGTCAATTATACTCGGCTTCTTCCTAATTACAAGTTTGTCCTCCCTTACTTCAACTAAAATCTCATCTCCAGGCCTCAGATTGATCAACTCCCTTGCTCTCTTGGGTATATACAATTCCCCTTTCTTCCCAACTTTACCGACAATCATCCGATAAAAAGTCTAAGTCAGAATATATTTAAATTTCGGAATTTCTTCCAGAGTTAATTGGCCAGAATTAGATAATTTGAGGATTTATTTCCTATTAAACCAAGTTACACTGTTCCACAACTTGTCTCAAGTGCTTATCAAACAATCGAGCTTTAGACAATTACAAGCTAAAAGCTTAATCGCTCAAAAGATGTCCCTTATACTTCGCAAGGTTAACGGAGAAGGTCTGATGCAGTTAACTTGAAGACTGTTCTTATGTATGTTTTCGGAACGTTCTCCAGCTTTAACCCATATCAAGTCAGAAACATCATGACAACTATCAGCACAACCGCAAGCATGACAACAGTGTGCTTTGCACCCGAGTTTGGATCCTCCTCACCCATTATCCCAGCAACTATACCTGAAAATATGGCTTGAATTATCATGACCTGCGTCAAAACCCAAACCAAAGTTTCCTTATCAACAGCTCTCCTCATGAATCTACCCGTAGCTGAAACTTCAAAGAACTTTGGAAAGAGACTGGTAAGTAGAACAACCATTATACCAACAAACGTGAAGAAGGCAACATAAATTATTATCAGATATATTAACATGTTGAACCTCCTCTCCCTCATCAAACTCCTCTCAAGCTCCGCATCCCTACTGCAAACGTGCAGAGTTTCGGTTATGTCACCACCAATTGTCAAGACGTCTGTGAGAATTGTCACAACCCTAGTTAAGGATGGTATATTCAACTTCTTAGCCATATCTCTAAATGCTTCAACAAGATCTGTTCCCCATTCAATGCTCTTCCTCATGACCTTTACCTCATCAAAGAGGTAACCCCTACCAGACTCAGAGACTATCTCAATTGCATGCTGGAGGGTTGCTCCAGTTGCAGTTACACTTGCAAAACCCTTCAAAACCTCAGGAATCTGATCCCTTATTATCTTCTCCTTCCTCTTCTTTGATTCATGAAATATTACAAGCGGAATTAGAGCAACTATAACTGCTGTTATAACAAGAAAGTCTGGTCTAAGAGTTCTCATAAACGTAATTCCATAAATAAAAGATATTGGAATTGAAATTGCTAAGGAGTATATTGGCTTTTCTCTCATTGCTCTTATTGGCGACTTAAAAAATTCCAAGGTCTCCTTCCTCATCTTAGCCTTCTTAAACCTCTCGTATATCTCCCTACCCTCCTCAACATATATATCCTCTTCCTCAACCTTCTCAACCTCAAAAACCTTCCCCCTAAACTCCTTTGGGCTAATTATGTGTATCATGAATGCAAACATTGCAGAGGATATTGGTATCAGAACGTATGCAACACCATAGAGATCGGTGACACTTCCACCTCCTATCAAAAGCATGACACTCTGCATGATTATTATGAAGAGGGGTGCAGTTACAGCTATCGTTACGTAACTTTCAGCAAGGAGACCAAGTGTATCCAAAAAGCTCTTCTGTTCAGTCTTACTCTTCTCAACATACTGTTCACACTTGTGAGCCAGATAAATCGTAACATCACCACCACTGTCTATCGTCGTTATAAGTCCAGCTATAAACTCCTTCATCGTATCTGATGGAGTTATCTCATAGAGTTCAGTCATTGCTGAATGGAAGTCGTATCCAAAGTATTCCATGAGGTTGACAACGTATGCAAACTCCTTCGCAACCTCACCGTAAACGTTCTCATGCCTTGAAATAGCTTGAACAATCTGAATTATTCCAACCCCTCCCTTGCTCAAGGCATACATGTAGTTTACCGCATGTGGTAAAAGTCTGTTTATCTGTCTCTTTCTGTCGTCAGCCTTCATCGATGGATACAACTTAAAAATACCAAAGGTTATTTGATACGTAAGGAAAAACATGAGTGTGTAAAACAGTATTTGAATTGCAACGTCTGTAACGTTTATCGTTGGAACGTTCAAGCTGAACGGAGAACTGAATGGTAAGCCCACACTGTAAGTTCTTGTAACCTTTGAAAATACATCCCTTAGAAATATGTTGTATAGAAATACACTCAAAGGAACACTTAGAATTCCAAGGATCAAGCTGTAAAACTTTGCCTCAGAAAGATAGACGTCGAAGGTCTTTGGTATCCTTGCAGACTTTAACAACTTCTCAAAGTATGAAAACTCAGACCTCCTCCTCTTGAAAGATTCTCCAAACAACTTGTATGCCAAACTCATAGATACAACCTTAAAGCCTTCTCCCTCTTTGAGTTGAAAATCTTTATGAATTCTACAAAAGCCTTTGGAGGTATCCCTTCATCTGCAAGTTTCTGAAGTATCCTCCTCCTCAATTCAAACTCCTCCTCAAGCTCATCCTTACTCCAAGCCTTAAACTCCATTATCTCCCTCATAACCTTCGAACTCCAAAGGTCATGCAGAAGGAATCTGTGAGTGTCCGTCGATGGATCCCAAGAGAATATCTCCATTGTCTTTATGTTCTTTGTAACTGGATCTATTCCAACAATCTCAGAGATCTTTATGTTCCTCCTCACCCTCCTACCACCTACAAATGTCTGAGCTTGGACACTGACAATATCCAAAGCTGAAATCATAGATCTTGGAACACTTAGGGGAGGATACTCAAGTCTATGAATTGCAGCGTCAACTGAATCAGCGTGGAAGGTTGACATAGTTGTATGTCCAGTTGACATTGCTTGAAACAGAGTTAAAGCTTCCCTACCTCTGACCTCTCCAACTAGTATGTATTCTGGTCTCTGTCTCAAAGCTGCCTTAAGCAGATCATACATCTCTATCTTACCCCTCTCACCCTCAGTAAATGTGTCCCTCGTTACAGATGGTATCCAGTTTGGATGTATGAGCTTCAACTCCCTCGTATCTTCAATCGTGACAACCTTTGCATTTAGGGGTATGAAAAGTGCTACCGCATTCAATGAAGTTGTCTTTCCACTTGCAGTTCCACCTATGAACAGGACACTCTTACCGTTCTCTGCTGAGAGCCATAGATAAGCCATCTCTTCAGCTGAGAAAGTCCCCCACCTTATCAGATCAACAGGAGTTATCATTATCTCCCTGAACTTTCTGATTGTGAATGTGCTACCCCTCGAAGTCACATCCTTACCCAACGTCAACTGAACCCTGCTACCATCTGGCAAAGTTGCATCGACTATTGGATTTGATACGGATATGTGCTTTCCACTCCTCTGAGCCAACCTTATGACAAAGGAGTCAAGCTCACTCCTACTCATTCTAACGTTGGTTTGAATGTTTCCATAGTTCCAGTGATACACGAATATTGGAATATCCCATCCGTCACAAGATATGTCCTCTATGTAGGGATCCCTCATCATACCATCTATCTTGTAAAATCCCAAGAAGTCCCTAACGATGTAGTAGTAGAACTTTGAAAAGAGTGTCCTCTCAATCTTAAGATTGTATTCTTCAAGTGACTGACTTAATACTTCCTCAACAACTTCATACTTGTCTCCATCGACAGAACTGTATAGTATCTTCTTCTTCACAATCTCCTTTATCTCATCCAGAACCAACCTCTCACCCTTATCGAGTTTGGGTTCTATGAGGTAGTATAGGTATTCATTTGTGTTCTCGTTGTAGAGTATGCAGACCATTGCAAAAGGCTTGTTCACCCAGTAGTTTTCGACAATTTCGTATCCGTATGGTATCTTGAAATCTATCAACTCCTCGGGTGATCCAAACTTTGCTATTATCTTTGAGTCTAAAACAACCTTTGCAAAATCCAAATCCTCATCTATTATCTTTGAATAGTCAACACCCTCAAGTAACTTTGGAGATATTATACTCTCCAACTCACGATCATCATCCACAACATTAACCTTAATTCTCTTTCTCTTGAACATCAATTGAACTTTGTTACAACAATATATATTGTTTTTGCGAAACAATTATCTGTGTGTGTGCATGTCTTTCATCATGAACGAGGAGGGACAATACTCACTCGATCTTGTAGTTGCAATTGGTGTGTTCATAATAACTACCACAACAGCATTCTACTACATGATCTCAGCATTCACACCACACTACGGTAGGTTTGATATCTATGCATCTGCATACAGGGTTGCAACAATTTTGAGTGAGGATGCAGGCTTAAATTTAACGAACATAACATACCAAGGAGACAACAATTACACTGCCCTCCTTGAGACAAATTGGGAGGTGAATGGAACGATAAATTCGAGTGTTGAAGACTGGTATAATGCAATAAACTACACATATAGCGTGAACACAACCATAAAACGTGTGGGACTTTCAGACTATTACAGAATCCTTAAGCTAAATTCGAGTTACGAGAGATGTATCCCAAACGTTCTGAATGCCACGAAGGTTAAGAATTTCTTTGACAAGAGTTGGTGGAATGAAAGTTTTAGGTTTAACTGGAACAACACGAGATTTGGAGATTACAACGAGAGGTTGGACAAATTTTACAGAAATTTATCAATTTTAATAGGTCTGAACTCAAGTCTATATCGTTTTAACATCTCGATAAGGGATCTTGATGGAAGGATTTATGAGATCGATGGAGTTAAATGTCAGATTGGTTATCCCATTCCAGATAGTGGTGAGGTTGCAAAGTTTGAGAGGCTCGTGGTTATAGATGACATTTACAGCTGTTTGGATAGTGGATTTAATTGTATAAATTCAACTTCGATAAAGAGGTTGATAGTTTATGTTTGGTAGAGGGCAGATCCACACGTTGGAAGCTATGGTTGCATCTGGAATCATGCTTACGACACTATTTATCGCAATGTCAATACCATCACCCAACTTGGGATTTGCAGAGTTTGAAACATTGCAACTCAAGAAATACTGTGATGACATACTTACACTTCTAACGATTGAAAACAGTTCAGGAGTAAGCACACTCCACCACTACATTCAAGATTGGAGTAAATTCAAAAGTTACTTTGAGGGTAACGTATCAGAACCACTTTTCAGAAACCTCTCACTTGGAACGAGGTTGGAGGTTTACAACGTTAGTGACAACTACACAATCTTTAACTCCGCTGGATTTCCACTACCAAGCAACACAAACGTCGTCTCAAGCTTTAGGATACTGATAGTGAACAATAGCGTGTATGAGGTGAGGGTGTATGCCTGGTTCACGTGATGGACAGTGGTTGCTGATATTTGCTGTGATATTTGCATTCTCGGTCTTGGTGATGTCGACTTTTTTGAGTGAAATCTTGAGGTCTGGATATGAAGTTTCAAGGGGGTTATCGGACATACCATACTATGAGGTTAGGGCTTTGATCTTTGAGACTTATAGAGCATACAGGAATGGAGATTGGAACTTTAAAGATAATGAGACACTTGAAGCACTACTCTCAGAGGTTTTTGCAAGACACGGATACTCGTTAAATTTGACACTCTATAATGACACAAGTGGTCCCATACCTATACTTCACATAAACGGTAGCTTAAAAACTGAGAGTGTAAATGTAACGTTTAGGGATAAGAAGTTGATACACGTAGGATATGGGTGATTTGATGAAGGGGCAGGGTGTAATGATATTCCTCATGATATCCCTGGCTATGATGATGATGCTCTACATCTCCCTTATCGTATTGAGTGGAACTATGGAGTGTATATGTAGAAGTATCACAGTCGAGTCTCGATTGAACGATCTTGCAAACTCAATTGCAAACGACTTGACAGGTGCAATCATCTTTTTACCACACAACACGAGCATGAATTACAGAAAGGTTATTCCAGCAAAGGTTGCTGGAGAGTCTTACTATGTGGAATACGATGCGGAGAATGAGAGAGTTACACTTGAATCTCAAACTTCAGAGATCTCAATCTTTATAAGTGGTTTGAGGTATGAGGTTAAGGGTAGCTTAAGCAAGGCTGGGGTTGGTGTGATATGGATAAACGTGAGCAGGTAGGTGTATCTGAGATATTTGGATACATACTCCTATTTGGTATGGTTACACTACTCCTCAGCCTAATATACATTCAAGCAATGCCACAGATACACAAACATGAAGATTACGCAAATATGAGATCTGTTGAGGGTATTTTCATGAGTTTGAAGGATCACGTAAGGATGGTAGCATTCAATGTCACACCTTCAAAGGTTGTGAGCTTAAGGGTAAACAAGGGATCGGTCTATACGATTGAGGTTGCGAACGTCACTTGGAAGAATTCAACTGATGTCTATTCAACCAACATGTCAGCTTTAGTTTACGAACTTGGAAGTATGAAGATATATCTATTCTGTAGTGCAGTGATTGAGTGTTACGGAAGGGAGTGTGTTGTTGTTGCAAATCCACCTTTTGTAGAATCCTACGTTCCAATCGTAGATTTGTCTGGATTTGTATCATTTACGGGTTTTCAAAGTTTAGCATTGAAGAACAATGGAACAATGTTATACGACAATGCTGAATGGGTAAACTTCACGTTTAAAGACTTGGGACTTGCAAAAGCTTGGAATGACAGTTTAAGGGATATTGGATTTAGCTTTAACCCTTCATCCAATAGATCGATTAACATCACCCTGAATGGAATCCTGACATATCATGAGGTTAAGATTGACTAATTACCTCTCTACAACCTCATATCCACTTAAATCAAAGTCTTCAGCGTATCCAATCGTGTAGTTCGTTATCTCAGATACTATCGTAACGTTGTAGTTTGAGAAGTAAAATTCAACCCTAATTGGTATATCATCCTTAATCCACATCCTTATGTGAGTATCACCAACGTATGGATCGTGATAATCGAATTCAGCAAAGTCACCGTAAATCTTTACGTTTTCAGCATGATCAAAGGTGTCTATCACGTAAAGTGTTGGAATTATGGGTAAACCCTCATACCTCAGTATAGAATCTCTAACCCTATACTTGACAACGTAACCTCTAGTTTCAACGATTGAAGGGGTGTGTAGGTAGTAGAATTCACCAATATTAACAAGAGTAGCATTCCTTAATGCAACCTTAAGCCTGGGATAGACAAGAGATTTACAGTCGTAATCCAAATCTCTAAACCTCAATATGATCTTTGAATCGACCTTGTCAATTCTAAAGCTGTAATTTACATAGCATTCTCCAACCTTCTTCGAGTAACCGTAAGCTTGAATGTTTAGAGATTCAACAGCTCTTTTTGTTTCATTAAACAAACAGACTTTATGCTCATGATGAATACACAATGTTAAGAGTATGGATATAAAAACTACAACCATACTCCTTCTCATAATGATATTTATGGTGAGAACATATAAAGTTTTTGAGAAACTTATTTATACTACGTTTCAAAATTTTATTTAGAGCATGAGAACCTTGATCATGATTGCAACGTTGATTGCATTTGGACTGCTGAGTGCTATCAACTTTCATAATTACAATCCACTATCAGAGGATTCAAACGGAAACACAATTCCAGACATTGTAGAAGTTCAGAAAGGCACATTTTATCCTTCACAAGTTCCATGCGTTGTTACCTTGCAGTTAGCTACAGTTGTTATTGTTGCAGTATTCTTACCTATCATCGTTTATAGACTTGCAATGGAGCACAGGAATTTGATAGATGTAACTGTTAAAATCTTTAAATCTAAATATAGGGTGGTTGGTATGAAAATTTCTGCTTTGGTTGTTTGTTTGGTTATGTTTGGTTTCTTGGCAGGCTTTGTCAGCGCAGCGCCTTTTGATGAGGATTCTGATGGAGACGGTGTTCCCGATGTCATTGAAAATAGCATATATATGAATTCTACAGTGAATCCTGAAGCAATTGAAAGCGGTGATACGACTAATGTTGAGTTAAGTGTCGATTATCGTTTGAATACAAAAGCACCACTTGATGTTGTGTTAGTTTTGGACAAATCTTCAAGTATGGCATTACCAGTCGGTGCTGAGAAGGATGCTGAAACTGGATATGTAAAAAAAGGTCTATTCGTCGATAAGTCTTTATGGGAATACACTTTTGATGTCAACGATTTAGCTTACATGAAAATATACATAAACAATATTCTTGACCCAGACTTACGTGACTCAATAATTGTAAAGCTAATTGCACCAAATGGGACTGTCGTAGAAACTTTGGCAATTGATGATGATGAATTTGGCATTGAGGGTAGTTTTGAAATCCAGAACCCTGACAATGGAGCTTGGAAGATACAAGTTCAAAGAAATTGGAATGGTTTTGGATATCAAAGTTTTGAAATTACAATTCATAAAGTTCCAAAGGTTCTTCCGAGATTTGAAGGGACAATAAGTGAGGGTAATGAGATAGAATACACATTTAACGTGTTAACATCCATGGATGAGTTACATGTTATAGCATGTAAGAACGTCGGTGGTAAGTTACAAGTTGAAGTGATATCCCCCTCCGGTAAAAGTAAAACCGAAATCTTACATTGGTTCGAGATTGTAGATGTAATAGAATTTCATGATCCAGAACAAGGAACTTGGAAAGTTCGTATTAAATGCCTGAGTGGCAGTAACGTTGAATATAAAGCCTATGTCCCAATATCCAAGATTGACATGGCAAAGATGGCTATGAAGTCCTTTATAAACAACCTTGATGATGACGATAGAGTCGCAGTGGTGACGTTTGGAGATTCTGCTAGTCTTGAAATAGGTTTTACCAATGACTTTGAAAATGCAAAGAGCATTATTGATAATATTGCAATTAGAGACGTTAGCACTACGAACTTATACGATGGTTTAAGTTTATCTAATAACCTATTTAACAACAGCGGTAGGATATACGCTGAATGGGCGATAATTGTTTTATCTGATGGGTGGGATATTGCATTAAATCCCGATCCCAGGGGACAAGCTGAAGTTTCAAAAAATTATGGTATAAAAATATACACAATTGGATACGGATTAATTGTCCCTTACGAGGATCTGTTGAAAGATATTGCAACTGAAACTGGTGGTCAATATTACTATGCACCGAGTGATGAAACTCTTGAAGAGATTTGTCAGTGTCTTAAGAAAGATATAATGATTAATGCTACGGTTGTATTTAAGCTAAGCGATTCCGTAGAGTTTGTAGATGCAACTGGTGGCTATCAGAGGGAAAACAAAACAATCACATGGTATGTAGAGGAGTTGCCTTGGCAAGCCAGTATAACTGTCAAACCCATTAAAGCTGGTAGGGTAAAGATAAATGCAGATAACGGTTCATACTTAGCATATACTGTGAAGATTGGTCACATGACTGCAGAGGGAATCAAATACTTCAATGATACATACGTGTTCGTTGATGTGAGTCCAGTTGTCAACTTAACTGCACCAAGCTCAGTTGCTGTAGGTAATATTGAGTTTAATGTCGTTGCATACGATCTCGATGGTGGTAATGTTTACTGGACGTTGAACTTTGGAGATGGAGAATCGATGAGCGATATAAACAACAAAACTGTAATCCATATATACAATCAAACTGGAAACTATACAGTTACATTAATTGCATATGATGATGAACAGAATCACAAATCCCTCGTCACAGAGATAAAAATTTACAACAATCCACCCCAGATAAACGTTGGAGATAGCTACGAAGTTAACGAAGATGAAACTCTAACGTTAACAGTTACAGCAAGTGATCCAGATGGTCACAACGTTGAAATTACAGTTGAGAATTTGCCAGAAAATGCAAGCTTTAATGGTCATACGTTTACATGGAAGCCAAGTTACGATTTTGTTAAGCATCCAAATGAGAGTAGGAGTGTAACTGTTACATTCAAAGCTACAGACGAATACGGTGCGACATCAACAAAGAGTGTTATCATAACTGTCAAAGATGTAAATAGGGCTCCAGTAATAACTGGAGTTGGATGGAGTGCATATACGACTTGCATAGAAGCAAATAATGCAACAAGAACTTACGTTTTCATGGCAAACGAGAGCGATTCAATTGAGATGGGAACTGTAATAAAGCTTTGCATACACGCATACGATCCAGATGGTGATGAGATTAGTTACAGCAAGGACAAGGAATATGGAACACTTGAAACAAATGACTTCATCTGGGTTCCAGGATACGACTTTGTCCAGCATCCAGACACAAGCAGAACAGTCTATATAACGTTCACAGTCAGTGACGGTGAGCTTAGCGACAATGTAACAGTAAAGATAATAGTGAACGATGTAAATAGGGCTCCAATAATCGATGGAATTGAAGGAGAAACAACTGTAAATGAAAATGAAACTCTCAACCTTACAATATTGGCACACGACCCAGATGGCGACAATCTCACATACACGAAAAACGTAACGTTTGGAACTTTGAACGGTAACATCTTCACTTGGAAGACAGACTATGACGATGCTGGGACTTACGTGATAGAGTTTACAGTTAGTGACGGATTTGACAGTGATAAGGAGACCGTGACAGTTACAGTTAACAACGTTAACAGACCACCCGAGTTGACAGTTTTACCAGAATCACCGATTATCAATGAAGATGAGATTGCAACGTTAACAGTTACAGCTTATGACCCAGACGGTGATGAAGTTACGGTTACATGGAGTTCTCCAGAACTTGGTGTAACTGATGAACCTCTATCTGGATCGATATGGACATACTACTTTGGATACGACTTTGTATCTGAAGGTTACAGGCACGTGAACGTAACGTTCAACGCTAGTGATGGATTTGATGTGGTGACAAAAACTGTCACAATTACAGTTTGGGACGTTCCAAGGTATGAGCTTGAGATGAACGAAGAACAGATTATTAAAATTGATGCTGAGAGTGGAGAGATCAGTATAGTGGATGACGCATCGACTGAAATGCAACCAATCAATGTGACAAACGCAAGTGAAGTTCACGTGACGGTATATTCAAATGGAACGATAATCGTAAACAAGGTTGAATCAGGTAACATTGAGTTTGGATACGTTGGTGTAATTGAGGATAAGATATATTGGAAGCCAGGTTACGAATTTGTAAAGCATCCAAGTGAATATTATACGATAAGACTGAAATCGGTTGGCGAAGGATTTAGAGAGACTGTAATAATTGAGATATTCAACGATGAAGATGAGAGGATAGGTGGTCTTGTAATAGAGTATTACACGGGTGACATAACTGCACACAGACCATACAATGCAACTGCAAACGTAACAGTCCACGACATCAACAGGAAACCCGAAATAACCGTCCCATCCAAAGTCACGGTGAATGAGGGTGAAGAGATGAAAGTGAAAATAAATGTAAGTGATTTGGATGGAGATGAGATAAATGTTACGGTTGAGAACTTACCATATTGGGCAAACTTCAATGATACAACTTGGATGATTACAGGAACACCAGATTACGACTTTGTAAGCTCAGTTGAGGGTCAAAAGGATGTAACTGTAACATTTATAGCTTACGATGGATTCGAGTTTGCGAGTGAAGATGTTACAATTACAGTCATAAACGTCAACAGAAAGCCAAGTGTAAATATAACAGCAGATAAGACAACTGTCAGTGTTGGAGAGAGTGTAAACTTTACGGTTAATGCTAATGATGAAGATGGAGATAAAATACTCATAACCATAAACTACGATGACGGCTACTCCGATAAGGCATACGTGCAAGGTTCTGGAACTGTAACGTTCACACATGCCTTTGACAGTAGTGGAACATACAACGTTACAGCTAAAGCGTATGACGGAATCGATACAACCAGTGACAGTGTGCAGATAAATGTCACGAATATTCCGAATGTTAACATGAGAGTTAAAATAAATGGTAGTGGACCATACATAGGTCAAGAAATCTACATCTATGTGATAAACAAGACTGCATATGACCTTGGAATAATCGACGAATCACAGTTTGTAGGTGGTGTACAGATTTATGTAAATATCACAAACGTCAACATAGATAATGCCAACAATTACAGCGTTAGGCTATATGTGAATGGACACCTATTTAAAGAACACGGACTGAAACCTCTAACGAATTATCCATATTACCTACCGATTGAGTTCATTCCAACCACTGTAGGAAATTACATATTTAAGGCTGAGATAACAAATACAAGTAATGTCAACTCCACTAATGTCCACGTTGGATTGAGACCAGTTTCTTAATTTTT
>Ga0190367_1001407_pt1 | contig 14023 bp, 12 predicted proteins | sample 4872181011_MG_FD_171838 | JGI IMG/M metagenome (GOLD analysis project Ga0190367, IMG submission 171838) | Hydrothermal vent microbial mat bacterial communities from Southern Trench, Guaymas Basin, Mexico - 4872-18-10-11_MG | ecosystem: Environmental > Aquatic > Marine > Hydrothermal vents >...
AAACCAACAGGGGAGATAGTTCCCAGGATATGTTAATGGGAAGGAGGCCATGAGTTTCAGAGGGATATTTCTTCGCGATAAAAAGGTGGCTTTAGAGATAGCCGAGGATATAAAGAAAATAGCAGAGAGAATAGGGGGAGAGATAAAGATAATGCATGTGTGTGGAACTCACGAGCATACAGTGACCTACTATGGCTTAAGGAGTTTACTGCCGGAAAAGGTAAAGGTAATAGCTGGACCGGGATGCCCTGTTTGCGTCGTACCGGCGAGGGAGATAGACGAGGCTATAGAACTCGCCTTAAACGGCGTTAGAGTATACACCTACGGGGATATGTACAGAGTTCCTGGGTCTTGTAAAAGCCTTGCGGACGCTAAGACAGAAGGAGGAGATGTGAGAGTCGTGTATAGTATCGGAGACGCTATTAAACTAGCTAAATCGGACCGGCGGGAATCTGTATTTTTCTCTGTGGGGGTTGAAACTACCGCTCCTATACCCGCTGCCCACATTTACAGCGGCAATATACCCGAAAATATGACTCTCCTAGTAAGCCACAGACTTACAGTTCCTGCTCTTAAATATGTGCTAGACGACCCAGAGATACCCCTGGACGGAGTTATAGCTCCTGGACACGTATCGGCTATAATGGGGGCTTCTTCCTGGAGTTTTGTAGCCGAGGACTACGGCATACCCGTCGTAGTAGCGGGCTTCGAGCCCATAGATTTCTTAATGGCTGTGAATATCCTGCTTAGACAGGTGTACAGGGGGGAGGCTAAGATAGTAAACGAGTACACCAGAGTTGTAAAGTGGGAGGGGAATTTAAAAGCCAAAAAGTTGATGAACGACGTTTTTAATCCGATAGATGGGGAGTGGAGAGGTATAGGGGTACTGCCCAGTAGCGTTTTAGCACTTAAAGACGAATATAAGCGGTATGATGCACGTGAAAAATACAGCGTTGAGATAAAAGATGTTCTAGACCTCCCTCCTGGATGTAGGTGTGCTGACGTAATTCTAGGCAAGGCCGTGCCTACCGATTGCCCGATGTTTCTCAAAACCTGTACTCCCAGTAGGCCTTACGGACCCTGTATGGTCTCCAGTGAAGGTACGTGTTCGATATGGGCTAAATATGGAGGATATAGTATCGTCAGGAGGAGATAGGACTGAAAGCATTAACCTTAGCTGGGCTGCTATCTTATCTAACTTCAGCGCCTTTAATAGCCGTGTACTTTTTACCAATTATAGCGGCTAGCGAGAAGGGGATCCGGTGGCTTATTTCTTGGCATCATTATTTCTCTTAATCTTTCCGGTTGCTCCGATATTACTTGATGTTAAAAAGGGGAAAACCGATATATTCGTGATGAAGCGTGAAAAGAGGATGAAGTTTTTCTTGATAACATTGCTTAGTCATTTAGTCGGATTTACGCTTTTTAAAAGCTTTAAGTATGAGCTCTTAGCACCGTATATGCTCTGCTACTTTACGGTGACTTTAACACTCCTCTTCATCACTTTAAAATGGAAGATAAGCATTCACTCGGCCGGAGTGGCGGGTCCTGTAACTTATCTAGCTCTGGTACTTGATTATCGCTACTCTGTACTGTACTTACCCTTAATTTTGACGATGTGGGCTAGATATAAGATGAAAGCGCATTCTATCTCCTAATTGGTCGGAGGGGCACTAGCTGCGTTTATAGTAACCTACCTTACCCTCAAGTTTTACCCGGCTTAGTCATTTTCTCTCATAGGAAAAAGCGAAGAAGCAACTCCTACTACGGCTTTAATATCCCTAAGCTCGTTTAAAAGGCTCTTTAATCTCTCTACGTCGCCGACAACACTGATTATCTCTAAGCATAGTCTCTCGCTGAGATGGATGTGTATCGTAGCCTTTATAACGTCAGTGAATTCATGTTGAATGTGAGTTATCCTGCGGACAGCTTCTCCCCTCTCGTGGTCATACATCAACGTTATAGATCCAGAGACCAATCCTTCCCCCAGCATCCACCGCGTAGCCGATATGTAGGATATTATGGCGTTAGAGATGACTTTAGACCTATTTTGTGCTCCTAATTTTCCCATTAAATCATCTAAATCATTTAGCACTTCCTCGGGGAGAGTTATGCTTATTCTCTTTACCTTGCCCACCTCGTACACCGTATTGAGTAAAAAATAGCACGAATAAAATAGTTACGTATTAGAGCATTTTCCAGGTAAAAAGACAGGAGTCCTCTCTATTCCAAATTTTAAGAGCTTCCTCCTCCATGGGTATACTCTTGAAACTTTCTAATATCTCTTTTAGAATTTCCTTCTTAACTTCAATCACCAGAGACGCTTTGCTGCCACAAATTTCCATTCGTATTTCGTTAGTAGCTTCGAAAACTTTAATGTTGAGCTTACCTAAAGTACAGCCAGTCGCTACCTGGACGCCGTCGAGAAAGCAAGTGTAAGGCCGCCGCATGGGCAAATATACACGGACTAGATTACCCATAGGATCTCTTCCAATCAATTTATTAGCTAAAAGCCCCGCCTTTAAGCCTAAAACCAGAAAGGGCCCCAAATGTCCATGAAGGTAAGATGCGAAATCTAATAATTCCTCCTTTCTCATAGGCTACCCCCTTAAGGAGCTTTGCTGGTGAAGTACGCCTGGCTCATATGTTAATGATGATCCCGCTACCTTATTAATATTACTAAATAATTAAAATGTAATACTACCTAAGCTCACTTACATCGATGATACCTTTGAGTGAAGCTGTTCATGAATAAAAAGTCAGAAAGAGACTGTTTTAAATTATCGTTCTAACCATTCGGTTTTTTCTAAAATATCAGCTATCTTTATTAAATCCTCTTCCTTTAAATTTTTGTAGATAAGTTTTAATATATCATAGATTTCCCTTAGTGAACGTTTACCATCTACAAGGTAATAGAACAAATCTACGACGGAGCCTTTCTTCTCTTCTATCACTTTCCTAACCCACCAATCCTTGTCATCCTTCTCAAGATAACGGTAGATATCATATATCCTCACTATAGACATTCTAGTCCTCCTATAAACCATCTCACTATCGAGAATTGGCTCTTCTCCCTCTTTAAGAAGTCTTTTCTCCACAAGTTCCTTCTTAAGTTCCTCGCCTACCTTAATTATCCTCTCACATACTCTCTCCAGCATCGACGCGTATTTTCTACCCATTTCGAATATAGATAGGGATTTTAAGGCATCGGAGTATACTCGAGATAGCAAGTCTAGCTTTTTTAAAGCATACCACTTCTGCTCCCCCATCAGCTTTCTAGCGTTTTCAAAAAGAAAACTTAAAGCACAACTGTAAACTGCTTGAAGGCACTCTTGGAAGTACTCTTCATTTATCCTAGATATGACGTAAGCGAGCGTCAGCGCCACGGCGCCAACGTTCTTCAACAATATGGGATCTATATTATCGACAACATCTAAATCTGAGTGGTAGTACCTGTCGGGCCACTCGATAAAAGCGGTCGCCGGTATACCTCTAAGCGGGTCGGCAAACACGTGGTGGTCGCTGCCGCCCTCGTACTCGGTTAATTTAAATCTTAAAATAGGGAGAACCTCTGGTCTAGCATATGCTCTAGGTCCTTCTACAGTCTTCTCAAATATGTAGTAGGCTATGAGGGGGAGAAAGCATGGACTAAACTCTGCTACGCCGATTATCGTCAATACTCCGCCTACTTTATCTTGGTGACCGCCAACCATGTCTAAGTTTATAACAGAGATTATCTCGTTCAACACGTTAGGATTTTCCGCCAAGTGAGCGTATACTCCGCTAAACTCTGGAACCCACCAAAACCTCAAGCCATATCCTAGCTTTAAGGCTCCTTTATCATGTAATCTGCGCGCAACACGGGTGAGCTCCAGTAACAACCCGCTACCCGAGGCGTTATCGTTGGCGCCGGGCATGGGATGACATATGTGGGCGATGAGGAGCACGTCTTTATCGCGTGAACCAGGTATACGGACTTCAAGAACCTCTATATCTCCCGTGTAGAACTCGGTTTCTACGCGGGCGTAGACGACTACTCTATCTTTCCTGAGCAACTCTTTTAGCTTTAAAGCTTTTTCTAAAGGTATAGAGAACATGGGCGGGATTTTCTCCACTTCCTCCGCCGTGGGCCAAAAGCCTAAATAAGGATATGCGTGAGGATTCGAAATATCTTCTCTATAGAGTATAATGCCCGCCGCCCCTCTTTCGACAACGGCTTTTTCGTAGACTACGCGCAGAGAACCGCAAGCTAAGACGAACTTGCCCGTGACGTCCATGCTGTAATCTAAATCTCTCATGCCTTTTCCAACATCGACTAACTCGGCTTTCATGCCTTGGGGGGCGGAGCCGCTGTGAGCAATTACTAGAGTCGGATTATCTATAAACCTGCCTATTAGAACTTCCTCGGGTTCTACAACTTTCAATTCTGCGTCCCTAACCTTCCACCCTATAGGAGCTCTAAAACCTAGATACTCGGTTTTACCATCGGCGGGATAGCGATAGATATTCGGCTCATAGCCGAATTCTCTAAGCTTAGACTCGATATAAGCTATAGCTTCGTGGAGGCCGGGGCTTACTTGAATTCTATGGAAGTTAGAGATGCCAGATATATAGCGCTTAGCGTTCACTCCGGAGACTTCATTTTTAAAAAGCCTTATGATATCGTCTATCACGTAGACACCTGGCAGGGAAGCGCGATCTTATCCCATTCTTTGAAAATTCTCCTTATCTCATTCTCAAGCTCCGATATGTGCACTCTTATCTGCTCTCGTGTGTCTCTAAACCTGATAGTAACGGTATCATCTTCAAAAGTCCGCCCGTCTACGGTGATGCAGATGGGAACGCCTCTCTCATCCGCTCTAGCGTATCTCCTCCCTATGCTATCTTTTGCTTCGTAGATGGTCTTGAACTCTTCTCTAAGTATAGTGTAAATTTCCCTAGCTTTTTCCACGAACTGGGGTTTTGAAACCAAAGGGAAAACACCTACTTTAACTGGAGCTATTTTGGGATGTAAAGATAAAACTCTCCTTCCTTTAATCTCGTTATAAGCGCTGAAGAGTACGGCTAGAATTACTCTTTCTAGTCCAAAAGACGGCTCAATAACATAGGGGATTACCTTTTCACCGTCGTCGTAAATATGCATTTCCTCTCCACTATACTTCTGGTGTCTTTTTAAATCATAGTCACTCCTATTGGATATGCCCTCTATCTCCTTCCAACCAGCTTGCGGGAAGAGGAACTCAACGTCAAAAGTTTGGACAGCGTAGTGGGCTAGCTCCGTCTTGATGTGTTCTCTAACTCTCAACCTGTTGTGTTTTACGCCTATGCTCTCTAGCCATAGTAGCGACTCAGCTATCCAGTAAGCGTGCCATTTACAGCCTATAAGCCCTTTATCGACGGCATCTTCAATAGTAATCTTTACTCCTTCTCTCTCCCCTCTTTCCTGCATCTCGGCGGAGAGCAGATTTATCTCCATTCCCTTTACTTCATCGTAGTAGGGGCAATCGTCAAGCTTTTTAGGGTTAACGAAGTACTCGATTTCCATCTGCTCAAATTCTCGAAGCCTAAATAGGAAACCTCTAGGAGATATCTCGTTTCTAAAAGCCTTACCATACTGAGCTATTCCAAAAGGCAGCTTAACGCCCATAGTCATTATAATGTTTCTAAAGTTAGTGAATATCAGCTGGGCAGTTTCCGGCCTTAGATAGGCTAGGCTCGCTGCGGTCTTTTTAGGGCCAACATACGTGGTGAACATTAAATTGAAGGGGGCGGGGTCTCCTAGCTCACCTTTACACTTAGGGCAGCGTACACCGTGTTCTTTAATTAGCTTAGACAAAGTCTCCAGGGTTAATTCGGGAACATGTATCCCTAGATCCTCTAGCAGGTGGTCGGCCCTATACTCTGACCCGCATTTTTTACAGGTTACGATGAAGTCTATGAAAGATTCTACGTGGCCGCTAGCAATCCAAGTGCGGGGGTGAGTTATTATGGAGCCGTGAATTCCCAGCACGTCGTCCCTACGCTCGACGAAGTACCACCACCAATCGTTGAGGATTTCACGTCTAAGCTCAGCTCCTAAAGGTCCATAGTCATAAAATCCGCTTAAGCCCCCGTAGATCCTACCGCTGGGATAAAAGAAGCCTAAGCGGGCGCAGAAACTAGCTAGGTCTTGGAGAGTTAATTTATGGGCTATACCGTTTTTTAACTCCTCCCTGCTCATGACTCTCTATTCTAGACATAATCCTTTAAACTTAAATGTATCCATTGTCCCGGAACTATTTCGGAGCTCTCTCAGCAATAGGGATAAGTATTCATAGGCCTAATATCTCAAGAGCATGCCTAGATTCCTTGATCTATACCTTGAGAAACTAAGAGACAAAAGGGAATCTCTGGAGAAACTTCTGCTCCTATCGCGAGATAGTCTGGAACTCTATCAGGACCTATTTCGGAAGTACTGGAGACTTCTGCCTCAGACTGAGGAGTTCAAGGGAGAGGTCATAGCGGTGGATAGTAGCGACGGAGTGATAGAGCACAAGGAAGGCGTGGTTATCCATATTTGTAGAGCATTAGCTCTATCAAATAGAGGGATAGAGGAGAGAGAGCTGGAGATAACTCCCTTCTATCCGACTGATAACGTGGGGTTAACCGTGTTCAGGAGCCGGATGAGAGAACACCTAGAGCACATATTGGCTTTGAAGTGTCTAAGGAAGATATCGAGTGGAGATAACAGTGTAATACTCATTGATGGCTCTCTCTATGGAAGAATGGCGCACCTGCCAAAGGACTCCGAAATACCCGGATACCAAGGCTTCATGTTAGATTATATAAGAGTTTACAGCGAGCTCTTCGAGGAAGCACAGGAGAAGAACGTATTGGTTATCGGGTTAAGTAAGGACTCTAAATCGCGCATCTATAAGAGGGTATTGCTTTTCGAGGAGCTCACCAAGAAAATCGGAGAAAGTTCGCTAGGGGGAGAGATCTCCTGCCAAATTATAGAAGCTTGGAATGCTCTCTGGAAAAATCCCAAGCAATCGCTGGAAAAGCTCAAGAGCATTAAAGGAGTGCCTCCATGGGTGAAGGAAATGCTTCGGGAAGCCCTAGCTCCACGGCCGGATATACAGTTGATAACTAGGCTTATAGATAAACCTGGCTATACTGTTCCTGCGTTATTGAAAACACCGGCTCCAGCGCTGGATTCTCTAGTCAACGCTATCGAGAAGGGGGAATTGAGGAAGTATATTGAGAGGAGTTTTTCAAACGCTATAGCTGAGGCGGAAAGCGTAGTCTATAAAAAAGCGCTTAAAATTCTGCCTAGAATTCTCCAATATCCCGATATTGTCATGTTCTACTACCTCCCGAAGAAGGGGGATATACCAATTAGGGTCGACGCGCCGGCGTGGATCCTAGGCGATAACGTTAAAACTTCTTCAAGGTTTGCGATACTAGAGGGCTTTGAAAATAGGCTAGAGCAGCTACTATCCTTGTTAAACCAGCTATACGCCGGCCCCCGCCACTATAACGTCTTAATGGAAGACGTAGATTCTAAGGTAAAGCTTAGGATGTCCGATATTTTAAAAATTTACGAGCCTATATTAAGCAAAGAACTCGACTTTTTAATAGAGCATACGAGGGATGTGAGGCGTGTACGCTACCCCTAAGCCCATTGGGAGAATCGTAGAGGAAGCATCTCCTACGGAGTTCCTCTTCGTAGCCGATAAGGAAAGCCACCCGCCGAAGTACGAATACGTAACGGTGTATTCGAAGGAGCTAGCAGGGGATCGCGTAGAACGAGTGCAAGTCCTCGCACAAGTCGTAGGCGTAGTTTCGCGTAGCCTATCGTATAGGGAGGACCTAGACCTCGAGGCGCTCGAAAGGATATACAGAGCGGGGATAGATGATGTAAATGTAATATGTAAAGCTAGGACGCTAGGATACATGATAGCTACGGAAGGCAAGAAGGAAATACTAATGCCCAGAAGGGCTATATACCCGGGTAACGAGGTATACTTAGCCCCCGACGAACTAGTAGCGGAGTTTTTCTCATACTCTAAGGAAGAAGGATTGCATATAGGCTACTTGATCTCAAGGCCTAAAATACCCGTCTTCATATCCGTAAATGGGTTTAAAAGACACTTAGCCATACTGGCTCAGACCGGTGCCGGAAAATCCTACACGGTGGGCGTGCTGGTGGAGGAATTATTACAGAAAGGCGCCACTGTGATAGTTATAGACCCCCATGCCGACTATGTCTTTTTGAGCAGGAAGCCGGACGGGAGCAGGTACGAGTACGCTGATAGAATTAAAGTTTTCCGAAACCCTAACAGCACAGGTAGGTACTCTAAAAGCGAGCTAGATAACGTATACGACTATACTATTAGATTTTCTGATTTAACTGGAGAAGAAATATGTGAAATATTGAATATTCCGGAAAAATGGTCTAATATAAGAAATGCTGTAACCGAGGCTGTTAAAGGGCTAAGAAAGAATATGGGGGACGCCTACACTTCCGAACATTTAATAGAAAAGATAGAGGAGCTTTCTTCCAGAAATCCGCACGCCCTGAGGGCGCTTAAATACGTTAGAAAGTTGAAACGGCTTAAGGTCTTCGGAGCGGCGACTACTCCTGTAAGCGAAATGCTAAAGCCTGCCCAAGTCTCCGTCATTGACCTCTCAGGACTTAACGACTCTAGCATGGACTACATAACCTATAGGATATTGACGGAAGTTTTCCACCAAGTTTCCACTCAAAAGTTCAGGTACCCGGTTTTCATCTTCGTCGAGGAAGCTCATAAGTTCATACCCAAGAAAGAGGTAAGAAGACTATCTAGGGAAATCATAAACACTATAGCAGCCGAAGGCAGGAAGTTCGGTGTTTTCATGACTCTGATAAGCCAGAGGCCATCTAAAATAGACCCGGATGCCCTGAGCCAGTGTAATAGCCAGATAATATTGAAAGTTTCAAATCCTACGGATCAAGAGGCGATAATCAAGTCGAGTGAGCGGTTGAGCGAGGATTTACTCAGGGATCTACCGGGGCTAAACGTGGGCGAAGCTGTGATCGTAGGCGAGGTAACTAAAGTCCCTGTTATGGTTAAGATTAGGAAGAGGAGGACAAGGGAGGGCGGCGCCGATATAGACGTGATTGAGAAGCTTAAAGCGGCGATGGAGGAAGCCGGTTTAGAGGAGGAGTTGGGGAGAGAACAGGAGCTAGTGGTGGCGCGGGAAGGTACTATTTGGTCTGAGGTGTGATCTTGTCAGTTAAGATAATTCATACAGCTGATAACCACCTAGACCCCTCCGTTCCTATGTACTATCCGAAAATAATGGAGAGGAGGGCTGATTTCTGGAGGGCTTTTAAGCGGATATTAGACTACGCAGTTGAGCATAAGCCCGATATTATGTTAATCTCCGGAGATTTATACGACAGAGTTAACCCTAGAAACCCCCCTAGAGTACAGTTACTAAAGTACTTCCGAAAGCTACACAGCTTAGGAATAAAGATCTTCGTTATAGGGGGACACCACGATACTCCGCGTTCAGTAGAGGAAGGAGCATCCCCTCTAGACGAGTTAGCGGCATCCGGCTATGTAACGTATTTCTCCTCAACTAGGGAATTCCAAGTTGAACACTTGAAAATCGGAGATTTAGATGTCTGCGTATCAGGGATAACCTATAACTTTGAGCTTAGAGAAGGTGAGGATCCGCTAGCCCGTAGCAAGCCTCCTGTAGAGGGTGATTTGAACATAGCCATGCTACACTATCCTATAGAAGGTTTTAAATCCGCTAGCTATGGCAGAGAGGCTTTAGTTAGGATAGCGAATATACCGAAGGGCATAGATTACGTCGCAGCGGGGCATATACATAGGTTTCAGGAAGCGCGTAGAGAAAGGACGTATATAGCCTATCCGGGGAGTACGGAGAGAAGAAGTTTCCTAGAGGAGGGCGATGAAAAGAAGGGCTTCCTATGGGTTGAACTGGGCGAAGAAGGAGTTAAGAGGAGGTTTATAGAAGTTCCCACAAGACCTATGAAAACTCTAAAGTATGAGCTTAGTCCCGAGTCGAGATCTCCTATAAGCGATATAGTCTCTTATGCATTAAAATACAGGGATAAAGAACTTATCCTAAGACTTAGGATAGGCGGTAAAGTCCCCCTACAAGTGCTGACCAGGTATAGGAGGGATGAAGTTTTTCGCAGGCTAATCGACCACTTCTTTATTGTCGTAGTAGATGACAGCGAGCTTGAGTATAAAATGGAGAAAATAGAGGTTGGCATTAAGCTCTCGCCTCTACAGGCTTTTTCGAAATATATGGATGAACTTATAGAAAAAGAGGAAAATCCTCAAAGAAGGGAGATTATCGAGAAAGCTAAGAAAATGGGGTTAGAGAGGTTAGAGGAGGCGGGAGCTTGGTAGTTCTCGAGAAGCTTGAAGCTAGAAATTTTAGAAAGCTAGACTTAACTATAGAATTTCCTAAAGGTATGTTGATAATTAAAGGGCCTAACGAAGCAGGGAAATCCACAATTCTCGAGGCAATCCTTTATGCTTTTTTCGGCAGGATGCTTAGAGGCACTAAAGACTTAGCCGTAAACCATAGAGCTAGTGTGGCGAAAGTTAAATTGATATTCTCAGTAGACGGAAGGCGTTACCAAGTAGAGAGAATTATCAGGAGAGGGAGAGAATCTGAAGCCCGCATCTCCGAGATAACTCCAACTGGCGGCTTAATCAGGAAGGCGGCTACGGTGAAGAGGACTAACGAGTTCATCCAAAGCTTGCTAGGCGGACTTTCTCTAAACGAGATTTTGGTGACGAATGTCGTAGCTCAAAAAGAGCTTGATAAGCTAATAGAGATGAGGGGGCAGGAGAGGGAGAAGATAATTAATGCTCTCCTCGGTTTAGAAAGCTACAACAAAGCTATCGAAAAATTATCTTTAGAGCGTAGAGAGAAAAAAAGAGAATTGGAATTTAAAAAGAGGACTTTAGAGGAAGTTAAAAAGAGGCTAGAGAACTATAAGCGAGACCTTGAAGATTTGAGAGAAAAAAGTTTAGAGCTTAAAAATAAAAGGAAGGTATACGAAGAGGAGGTAGCGAAGCTCCAGGAAAAAGAAAGCCTTTATAGACTCTTGAAAGAGTATAGGGATGCCTTAATCAAAAAGAGAAATCTAGAGACTAAAATTGAAGGAATGAAAAGCTTGTTAAGGGCTCTAAAAGAGTCTCTGAGCAAGCTAGAAGAACAGCTGCGCGCCAAAGAGAAAGAAAAAATAAACTTAAAGGAGGAACTTGAAAGAGAAGAAGTAAAGCTAAAAGAATACAAGAAAAAGCTTTCAGAATATATTGACTTAGAATCAACTCAAAAAGCCGTTGGAGAATCTAAAGACAAGCTAGCTCGGTTAAATAGCCTAAAAGAGAGAATGAAAGATATAAAAGCTAAGATATCGGAGCTAGAGTCGGTCATAGAGGAGTTAAAGAGTAAAGTCGACGAAAAAAGGCTAAACAACTTAATCGAAGAGGACAAAGAACTAGACCAGAAAATATCTAAAACCAAAATATCCCTCCCCGTACTCCTAGCCTTACTCTCTACATCGCTACTAGGCTTATTTATACCCATACTCTACGCGACAGGGCTACTGCTAGCGGTAATCTACTATCTCGCCATTTCTCATCTTAAATCTAAATTGACGTCGAGATCTCTATTAGTTAAAGATGAAATTAGAAAGTATAGCGGCTTACTCTCCTTAATGAGAGAGCGAGAAAAAGATTTAGAAAAAAAACGTAAAGAACTCCAAATAATCGAAAACCAGGCTAAAGGATTAGAGGAAGAGCTGGAGGAGATTAAAGCTTCGATACCGGAGAAATATAAGCCGGAGTCCTGGAATACTCTGTACGAGTTCTTGGAAGGAGTCTCTAAAAGAGTTGAGGAGGCAAGGGGGGAGAAGATATCCATAGAAAATAAAATATTGTCTTCTGAAGAGCGAATCAAAAATTTAAAGAGTAGAATTTCTCGCCTCAGCGTAGAGATATACGAATTAGAGAAACTGCGCGCAGAGACTATCGAGAAGATAAAGAAAAAAGAGGAGGAAGTGTCTGTTCTCGAAAAAGAGGTAAACAGTATATCTCTGCCGGAACTACCAGATAGAGTATCGTACAGTGAGGAGTTATATCGAAGCGTTGAGGCAGAGTATAACCTCCTAACCGCTAGAGTAGCCGCGCTAAAGGGCACCATACGGCAGCTCGAGCTTCAGATAGAACGTCTGAAAGAGAGGATAAAGAAAAACGAGGGCGTAGAGGAGGAATACGAGAAATTGAAGAAAGAAATTAAAGAGCTGGAGAAAATCGTAGAAGCACAGGAAATAGCCATAACTAGCTTAAGGCAGGTAGCTAAGAGCATTAGAGAAAGGTTTCAACCAGCGATAGAGAACAATATGAACCATATAATATCTATAATAACTGGTGGTAGGTATAAAGCCGTCCGGCTTGACTCAAACTACAATATAGAGGTACTTGACTCGGAAGCCGGAAAATTTGTGCCGAAGGACATCTACAGCGGGGGCATGGTCGATCAGCTACTCTTAGCCATGAGGCTAGCTTTTATACTTTCACTTCTGCCTGAGACCAAGCAAACCTATCCCAGATTTCTATTTCTAGATGAGCCTCTCTCCTCATCCGACAGTAATAGGAGGAAAAACATCGTAGATTTGTTAACTAAAACTCTGAGAGATCAGTTTAAACAGATAATACTGATAACCCACGTGGATGTGGACGCCGAGGGAGCCAAAGTTATATCTATCGAAGAGGGAAAAATTAAAACTAATTAATTTTATTTAGAGCTCGTGAGCTTATATATCTGCAAAGAATTTACTGGCGGCGGATCATGTTTAATATGAAGATAGTTGCTGTAGGCAGTACAAACCCGGCGAAAGTGAAAGCTGTGGAAAAAGTATTTAAAAAGCTGAACTTCCGCGTTAAAGTGCTTGCCGTCTCTTGTGAAACGTCTGTAGGCCCTCAACCCATAGGGCTAGAGAAAGTCATATTAGGAGCTTTAGAAAGAGGCTTAAAGGCTTTAGAGAAAACAGATGCTGACTGGGGAGTTGGCATAGAGGCGGGCTTAATCCCAGTACCGGCTACTCTGACTGGTTATTTGGATTTTCAAGCAGTAGCTATCGTCGACGCCGAGATGAAAGTATCGCTTGGGTTTAGCCCGGGTTTCGAATTCCCCGAGGCAGCCGTGAATTCGGTTATAAAAGGCGAGAGTCCGGAGCTTGAAGACATCATGGTTAAAATGACTGGTATTGAGAGAATAGGAGAGAAAATTGGCGCTGTAGGTTTTCTTACTAGAGGACTCGTAGTCAGAGAGGATTTAAGCCAACTAGCTTTCCTAATGGCTCTAATACCTAGGCTAAACCCGGATTTGTACAAATCCTATCCTAGAGCGGATAAAGTCGTGGAAGCATTAAGAAAGAAGATTTCTAAGTTTCCTATCTAAAATCGCCACCAGCTCATCGACATCTCCATACGTCACTAACTCAAAGGAATTCCACTCAATACCTCTAAGCAGAGCCGACGTTTTATCGATTCTATCCTTCCTACAGAAAGTTATAACGGGTTTTCCCCTAAGCAAGGCATAGGCTATTTCAAATCCCACGCCTAGACTAGGATAGGAGATATCCGCTACTACGACGTCACAAGCCTCTAGCATTTCAATATCTCTCCTAAAAATCTCTCTAGGCTCTACTCCCCTCTCCACGTCTAGCACTTCGTCGATGACCCACTCCGTCAGAATCTCATATCCGAGCTCTTTTAAACGAAAGAGCACCTTCCTGTCGTCGTCTAAATTAGACCTATCTCCGAGCATCGCAGCTGCAAAATAAACTTTAAGCATAGTCGTTAGATTTTCTAACAGGATATATATATGATATTTGGAGATAAGCGTGACTGGCCCTGGAGAAGGGAAAGTGTTGCTAGAAGCTCTAGTTGAGTTATGCTCGAAAAGTAGATGTATTCCTGTAGAATGTGACGTCTATCTCCAC
>Ga0190367_1001408_pt1 | contig 14009 bp, 15 predicted proteins | sample 4872181011_MG_FD_171838 | JGI IMG/M metagenome (GOLD analysis project Ga0190367, IMG submission 171838) | Hydrothermal vent microbial mat bacterial communities from Southern Trench, Guaymas Basin, Mexico - 4872-18-10-11_MG | ecosystem: Environmental > Aquatic > Marine > Hydrothermal vents >...
GGGCTCTTCAGGCGGCAGGCGCGCCCCTGATGTAGTTCGCTGCTTCGAGGGCCGCCACAGCGCCCTGGGCCACGGCCGTGCAGACCTGCTTGGGTGATTTATTTGTCACATCGCCGGCCGCGAAGACGCCGGGTATGTTGGTCCTCTGCTTCTCGTCCACTACTATGAAGCCCCTCCCGTCTACTTCAACGCCCGCTGCCCTAGCCAACTCGCTGTTGGGCTTGATACCTACTTGGACGAAGAGGCCCTGGACCTGGAGTTCCACGAGCTCGCCCGTATCGAAGGATTTCAGCACCACGCGCTCCAGCAGCTCGTGGCCCACTAATCGCTCGACCTTGGCCCTTGTGATGACGCGCACGCCTTTCTCGGCCAGGCGCTCTACTAAGGCCTCCGGGGCGTGTAATCTGCGGCCGGGCGTGATGAGCGTGACCTCGGAGGCTATATCGGCCATGTAGAGCGCCGAGGCCACGGCCTGCTCTTCTCCCCCGACCACCGCTACCTTCTTGCCCCTGAAGAGCGGACCATCACAGACGGCGCAGTAGCTGACGCCCCTGCCGACTAGCTCTTCCTCGCCCGGCACGTTGAGCTTGAGGGGCGACCAGCCCGTGGCTATTATTATGGCCTTGGCCTTATACTCCGATCCCGAGGCTGTTTTGACGCTTTTCTCGACGCCCTTCAGGTCCAGGCCCGTGGCCTCTTCCAGCTCCTTTATCTCGGCTCCCGCCTCCCTGGCCTGGTGCGCCATCTTCTGGCCCAGCTCCATACCGCTTATGCCGCCGGGGAAGCCGGGGTAATTCTCTATGCGCGGCACGCTGAGCAACATGCCGCCAGCTAGAGCTTTCTCGAGCACTAACACGGAGAGGCCAGCCCTGACAGCGTATAGAGAAGCCGCGAGGCCAGCAGGTCCAGCGCCGATTATTATGATATCCCTCGTCTCCATCGGGCCTGGGTTTGGCCTCTCAAGTTTATAAGGATTGGCCAGCATGGTGGTGGGGCCGTCTGGGTGAGATAGCCGTGTCCTGGCCCACGCTCGCCATCTGGCTCTGCACTAGCAGGTGCAACGCGGCCTGCAGGCACTGCTACGTGGCCAACCGCTTCATGGGGCCCGAGCTGACCAAGGAAGAGGCCCTGAAGATGGTCGGCGAGCTAGCCGAGGGAGGCACCGTCCACTTAGCTTTCACGGGTGGCGAGCCCTTCCTCAGGCCCGACGTGCTTGAGATTGCCCGCGAGGCCGTGGAGTTGGGCCTCAAGGTGAGCTTCAACACGAACGGCAGCCTAGTGGACGAACGCCTGGCCAGGGAACTCAGGGATCTAGATGCCTTCGTCTTCCTGAGCCTTGATGGCACCGATAGGGAGATCTGCGAGGCCCTGAGGGGGCCTGGCTCCTGGCGGGGGACGCTCAAGGCCGTGAGCACGCTGAGGAGTTATGGCGTGGAATTCTCCATCATAATGACCATAACATCACTAAACTACGACCAGGGCAGGAAGCACGTCTTGCTATGCGAGTCCGTGGGGGCCTGGGAGGCCATTTTCCTGCCCTTGATACCGGCCGGGAGGGCGGCCGGGCAGGGCAGGGGGCTTGTGCCCAAGCCGCTGCAGGTCATGGAATGCCTGAGGGCGGCTGAGGAGGCAGCTGAAGAAGTAGGCTACAGGGCCACCGTCTGGTGCGCCCCCTTCGCGGTCAACTTCGCCCGCTCTAAGCGCCTCTACGTGGCCCCCTGCTCAGAAGGCGTGGCGGACATAAGCCCTCAGGGCGACCTCTTACTATGCGATACGCTTGACCTGAAGGCCGGGAACGTGAGGGAGAGCTTCAGTAAGGCCTGGGAAGAGCTCACGGCCTTCAAGGAGCGCTTCCTGGCCGACAGGGACGTAGATGACATGGGGCCGTGCTCTAACTGCCCGGTCAAGGCCTATTGTGAGGGCGGCTGCCTAGCTAGGGCCCTTCTGATGGCGGGCGACGTGGGAGCGCCGGACCCCCTCTGCCCTCGGGTGGCCAGCTCGGCTGGTAGGCCAGCAGGTTAGTCTAATTCAATCATAGCTCGTGGTATGGACGCTAGCCAGAAAACCGGGTAAGGGATGAAGAGGAGCAACACGAAGAATATCATGCCCAGCATGGCCGCTAACCTCTCCAGGCCCTTTAAGGGCAGCCTCATGTCCACGGCCAACATAGCGCAGGCCAGCGCCGAGATAGTGCAGCCCAGGCCCTTTAGCACCACGCAGGACAGCACGACCGCTTTGACGTCGATCGGCTCGGGGCGCTGCCTACCCAATAATACGGACGCGACTTGCAGGGTCATGGCGCAGGCTGCTAACAGGAGGATGCCAGCCAAGAGCAGCGTGAGGCATATCCCGATCCTGGCTTCTGCCTCCAACCCTTAACCCCGGCTAGACATTGGTGAGCGAGCAAAATTAAAGGGATGGCCTGTGCTATTTTTAGAACACGCTTGCCTTAAGCAGCCCTCGGCTTAGTAGAAACCTGGGCAGCCTTCTCTATGAACTCCTCTACCTTATCGGCCGGTATCACGCAGCTAGCGGCGTAAGCGTGGCCGTCCACGGCGATGCCGAAGCCCCTTGTGGCCTCCTCGAGCAGGCCCACGGCCGTCGGCACCTTACCCGCGTCTATCTCGGCCCTAAGGGGCCTGGGGGCCCTCACGGATACCTTCACGAGCTCGCCCCCCAGGCGGCCGAAGCCCGGCACGTAGGGCTCCATGCGCATGAGGCCTACCACGAACATATCGGGCCTCACGAGTTTCCTCTGATAGGACAGATAAGAGCAGAAGGTCCCTATGACCTTAGAGCCCATGCCCTTGTAAGCATCTCCGGCATCGAACCACTGGATACGGCCAGCACGCTTGAGGCCGCCGCGCCTATAGAGCTGGGCCAGGAGGCGCCTGTTCACGGCTTTCCTCTTGGCCTCCAACTCCTCCACGAGCTTCTTCACCTCGCCCGTTATGCCTTCTAGGGCCGCTCTCACGCCCAACTCCGGCCCACCGACGTAATAGCCCACTGGCCCCAAGACCTGTAGGATGGAGAAGAGCTTCCTGACCTCTACGCCCAACTTCGCTATCAGGAGCTTCTTGCCCTCGCGCGTCACTACGCCGTCTTTCAGGGCCTCTTCCAGCACACGCGCGTTCAGTCCCCTATAGCCGACGGGTATCTCGCAGCTCCCCACCAGAGCCAGGTAAGAGAGATCCCTGTTAGCGTCACTCAAGGCCCTGGCGAAGAGATAGCAGCAGGTCGCGCCAGAGAACTCCTCCTCGCCCCTCAAGCCTACGTGTTCTAAGTTCAGGTCCAGCACACTCGGGTCATCTACGGGCCTGGGGTCATGGTGGTCCAAGATCACGACAAGGCCCCGGCCTCGATTGGCCTTAGATATGAGGTCCGCGTGGGGGGAGCCTATATCGCAGTAGAAGACGGGCGTAGAAAACTCCCCGCGAGAGTGTAGGGCCTCCACGACCTCGGGGAAAAGCTTCTCAAGGCAGACGAGCTTGACCTTTAGGCCCTCGCGCTCTAGCGCTGCTTTCACAATAGCGCCCGAGCATAAGCCATCCGCGTCATCGTGGTGGACTACCACGGCCTCCTCGGCCCCCAGCTCGGATAGCTTATCGCGCACCTCGCGCGTTTTCTGGCCAAGCCACTCCAGGGCCAACCCCAGCACCTATTACTGGGAGCGCACGCCTCCAATAAGTTCGCCTGCCACGTGTCATTACAAGGGCCGGGAGACGCCAATACTTTAACGGCCTCGCGCTAACGGCCCCCCGCGAGCTGCCATGCCGGGGGAAGAGCACCCGCTTCACAGGCTGTTTTACCCGGACAGCGTGGCTATTATAGGGGCCTCCCGGAGCCCCCACAAGTTCGGGCATATCCAAGTCGCGAACTTGCTCAGGACGGGCTATAAGGGGCGCATTTACCCGGTCAACCCCAAGGCCGATAGCATCCTGGGCCTGAAGTGCTACCCGAGCGTGCTAGACGTGCCTAGTCAGGTAGACGTGGCCACCATCACCTTGCCGGCCCCGGCTGTCCCAAGGGCCGTGGAGGAGTGCGTTGAGAAGGGCGTGCGCTTCGTCATAGTCATATCCTCTGGCTTCAGCGAGATAGGACCGGAGGGCGCTAAGCTTCAGGAGGCCATGTTGAAGGCCGTGGAGGGCACGGAGACGCGCATAGTAGGCCCCAACACGACGGGCGTCATCAACACGGAGACGGGGTTCACGACCACCTTCATGCCCATTCAGGGGCCTCTCAGGCCCGGCCCTGTCTCCTTCGTGGTCCAGACGGGCATTTTCGCGGGCACCATGTTACTTCACGTGCTGACGGCTGAGAAATTCGGTCTCTGTAAAGTAGCTGGCTTAGGCAATAAGTGCGATTTAGAGGAATCCGAGGTCCTAGAATACCTGGCCGAGGACCCGGGGACGCGGATGATAGCCATGTATATAGAGAGCGTCTCGAACGGCCGGCGCTTCATGAAGGTCGTAAAGCAGGTGGCCAGGGAGAAGCCCGTGCTCGTCCTGAAGTCAGGCCGCACGGAAGCCGGCAGGAGGGCAGCCCTCTCGCACACCGGCAGTTTAGCGGGCCGCGACGAGATATTCGAGGCCGCCTGCCGCCAGTGCGGGCTCCTCAGGGTCCGCAGCTTCGAAGAGCTCCTTGACCTAGCCAAGGCCTTCGCCATGCAGCCTATCCCGCGCGGGAATAAGGTGGGGGCGGCCTCCTACACGGGCGCTGGCTGCGTCCTGATAGCCGACGAGTGCTCCCTTCAGGGCCTGGAGTTAGCCGAGCTATCGGGCGCCAGCCTGTCCGAGTTGGCTAAGGCCATGCCCCCGTGGGCCAAGCCCACACACCCAATAGATATAGAGCCCCTCCACGAGGCCATGGGGCCTGATGCCTACGGCTTCTCGCTCCGCGTGTTAGCCAAGGACCCCGGCGTGGACGCGATGATGATAAACATCATGGGACTCCCGGACGAGATGAAGGGCTCGCCCTTCTACGCCTCGCCAGCCGATTACGTGCGTTACTTCTCCGAGGCAAGGGAGCTAGCGCCTGATAAGCCCCTGGTGGCGTGTGTCGGGGGCGATAAAGAGGCTGTGGGGGAGGTGATGGAGGCGTTGGAGGAAGCCGGCTTCCCGGCTTACCCCTCTATCTGGAGGGCTATCAGGGCCCTCTCGGCCCTCTGCCGCTACGCCTCCATCAGGCGGAAGCTGACTGAGGGACGGGCAGGGCAGGGGCGTCGGTGAGCGGCGGTATCGGCTATGGCCACTATCACTAACAACAGGACGATGAATGACAAGGGCAGGGCGAAAGCAGCGTAAGTAATATGATATGATAGCGTGTTTAGGCCGATAACCGAGGATAAGACGATCAATAGCATTATCAATACGCCCGCTTGACCACGCTTGCCCGGCGCCCTCAGGGCGATGAAGAGGCAAGCTGAGGAGGAGAGGACAAGGGCGTAAAAGAAACCCAGGAGCGGCACTAGCCCGGCATCGCGTGGTGTGTAAGGCGGCCTCACCACAGGGAGGACCATGGGCATGTAGAGGAGCGATAAAACCAGGGCCAGGCAAGAAGCCAGACAGGCTAGCTTAAATTCGCGCCTAAGCTCCTGCTTCCCCCCGCCCCAGGCCAGTCCCGCCGCCAGTATCGCTAACAGGGCCATCGAGGAGCCCAGGACAGCCGTCATGGAAATTTGGCCTAGGGACCAGAAGCCGCAGGCTGTCAGCCTGGGCTTGGCCTCTAAATCGGCCTTAAGCTCTTCAGCTGGCCCGCTGTAAGTTAGCACCGTTATCCTGACGGGGCCACCTCCCATGAACTCCCGGATAACGGGCGATATCCTCATGAGTTCGGCGTTGCTAAGCTCGTCCCTTAAGGCCACCTCCAGGCCAGCAGCCGCTACTTGGCTCTTGGAGAGCCAGGCATCCGCTAGCACGAAGAGTTTTACGTCCGTCTCGCCCCCTGAGGTCGAAGATATGTAGAGCGGATAGTAGACGTAATCGCACTCAAACGTGTAGGCCAGCGGCTCTATGGTCTTGTCTTCCTCGGCCAGGACTATCATGTCTACCGCGAAATACCGGTAGCCCCTCCTCACGTAATCGGCCACTACAGCCTCCGCCCGCTTTAACAAGTCCTCCTGGCCGGTTAAGTAGAGGCCTTTCTCCGCATAGAAGTCCTTCACCCAATCTATTAGCTGCCCGGCATCACGGACCTCCAAGACAGCTAGGTGATGAGCGCCGATTTCCCCGAAGAACACCAGCGATATGCTTTCCTCACCCGCGTGCCACGGCCCACCTAACCCCCTGTAGAGCGGGGTCGGGTAATAACGGTATTTCTCGAGGAGGTGCTCGGTCAACACTTCCCCTAGCCTGTGGAACACATACCGGTCGCCCTCGGATACCTCTGGGATAGACGGGAAAGGCATGATCTGAATGGCTAAAACTCGCGCTCGGCCTGCCACAGCGGCCTCCTGCGTTAGACCAGACAGCCGGGCGTTCACCGATAGGAGCAAGTACTCATGTGTGCCGTTCCAGGCTATCACGGCTGCCTGTGCCCCCTCGATCACGGCCACGTCGGGATAGGGCACTAACACCATCCTATCGGCCCCGGCTGTGACCGCGAGCGCTGGTATCATCAGGAAGGCCTGTAACAGGTAGAGGGCGAAAAGGACTGGTTTGGCCTTAGTCAAGACGCCTTCACCGTGCGAATGTGCTCCTTTTCCGTCCTTAAGGCCTGTGGTGTCCAAGCTGTTGAACGGCCCGCAAAGTAAAAATACCTGGGCCGCCCCTTCTGCCCGGAAATGAGGTTAAGCTGGGGCAGGTTGATAAAGCACCTCGCGGAGCACGGTCCCGGCATCAAGGTCAAGGTCCCCAAGGACAGGATAGAACACCCCCTCAAGGTCGGCTTCAGGAAGAGCATAGGCCTCCACTTCTACCGCAAGAACTACAGGCTGGCCCTGCCCGATGGGAGTTGCGTGCATGTGGAGGAGACAAAGGACCACTATATAGTCCATGTGGACGTGAAAGACCCGGGGCTGAACCCCATCGACCACCTAAGGCAGGACGCGCCCGGGCTCTGGGCAGCCCTCTGGGCTGGCGTAGGGCTCTCGGCCGGCGCCATAGCAGGCGCTAAGAACGGGAAGCAGAGAGGGCTCATGAGCGTGCTGGGTGCTATAGCCGGCCTCATAATAGGCTTCCTCACGGGCAGATGGGGTAGGAAGTGAGGAGCAGGGGCCGGGCCAGGCTAGAGCCAGGCCTGCTTAAGAGGTTAGAGGAGCTACAGCTCAAGTTAGCCTCTCAGGTGATCTTAGAGGATCGCTTGAGGCAGCCCCTAGAGCTCGTGGCTGGCCTGGACGTCGCCTTCAGGGGCGATGAGGCTATAGCTGCTTGTGTCCTGCTCTCCTTCCCGGGCCTAGAACTCCTCGAGACCTCCATCGCCAGGGCTAAGCCAAGGTTCCCTTACGTTCCTGGCTTCCTGAGCTTCAGGGAAGTACCTGTCATGCTGAAGGCCCTGAGAAGCCTGAGCCGCGAGCCCGACGTGGTCTTAGTGGACGCGCAGGGCATAGCTCACCCGAGGCGTTGCGGTTGTGCTACCCACTTGGGCCTAGTGGCCAAGCTGCCCTCCGTGGGCGTGGCCAAGAGGCGCCTCTGTGGCCACTACCCCTTCCAACCTAGATGGCCGGATACCTGGGCGCCCCTCTACCACGAGGGCGAGCCCGTGGGCTTTGTCTACCTCTCAAAGGCCGGCTGCCGGCCCATTTTCATATCCCCCGGCCACATGGTAAGCCTCCCCACAGCCCTAGAACTCGTGAGGGCGTGTCTGAAGGGTCATAAGCTCCCCGAGCCCACCAGGCTAGCCCACTTGGCCGCGAGCGCTGCTTCTAGGGATAGTACAGGTGCGGAGGTTCGAAAGCTTTAAAGAGCCCCGCCTGAGCTAGGAGGGGTGTCCGTGGTGGGCGCGCTAGAGCCCAAGACGAAGGCCGCTATTATAATCACGATCATTATCATCGGCGCCGTAGCCTATGTCGCGGGCTACTTCACCCCTAAGCCAGGGCCAGCTCCTGCTAAGTCGCTCTACGACATCATAAAGGAGAGAGGTTATATTGTGGTGGGCACCTCGGCCGATTACCCGCCCTTCGAGTATATAAACGAGACCACGGGCGAGATTGTGGGCTTCGACGCCGATGTGATGAACTACATAGCCGATAAATTAGGGGTAAGCATAAAGTGGAAAGACATCGCATTTGACTCGCTCATACCTACGCTCAAGGCCGGGGACATAGACGTGATAATAGCTGCTATGGAGCTCACGCCCGAGAGAGCCGCCGAGCTCGGTTACTCCACGCCCTATTACACCACCAAGCGCGTGGTGGTGGTCCTCAAGAGCTTCGCCCAGGCCCAGGGCATAACGGCCTTCGAGAGCTTTGAGGACTTCATGAGCTTCTTCAAGGACCACGGCTTCAAGATAGGCGTCCAGAGCGGGACCACCCACGAGGACCGCGTGATGGGCGCTGCTAGCAAGTTCGGCTTCCCGTCCGCCAACATCGTGTCTTACCCCAAGGCCGATACCATGTTCATGGATCTCTCGGCCAACAAGATACAGGCCGTGGTGGTTGACGAGGCCACAGCCGTGGAGTGGAGCGAGCAGTACGACCTCGTCACGGTCTACAAGGAGCCCGGCTACCCATTGGTCATCTTCATGCGTAAGGGCGAGATAGAACTCCAGGACGCCATAAACGCCGCCATCCTGGAGATGCTGGCCAAGGGCGTGGTGGCCGACCTCGCGGCCAAGTGGGGTATTCCCCCGCCGTGAGGGCGGAGAGCACATGAGCGCTAGCGAAGTCGCCTATGTGCTCTACCTCTCTTTTATTTTCCTGGCCAAGGGCATACCCGTGACCCTGGCCGTCACAGCCGCCTCTATCTCCATAGGCTTCGCCCTGGGCTTGAGCATGGCCGTAGCTAGGGTCTTCATAGGCTTCCCCATCTCGGGCCTGGTGGAGGCCTACGAGAAGTTCTTCAGGGGCGTCCCGGACCTCGTGATAATCTTCCTCATCTACTTCGGCCTCCCCGCCCTCACCGGCAGACCCATAGCGCCCTTCCCGGCTATATCGCTCGCCCTGGGCCTCAGGAGCGCCGCTTACCAATCCCAGATATTCAGGGGCGCTTTAGAAGCCGTGACAAGAGATCAAATGGATGCGGCATTATCAGTAGGCATGAGGGTGCACCAGGCTATAACACACATCATATTGCCCCAGGCCCTGAGGATATCCCTGCCGGGCTGGGCCAGCGAGTTCGCCGTGGTGATAAAGGATTCTTCTTACGCCTTCCTCCTGGGCCTCATGGACCTCATGAGGAGCGCCGAGCTGCTGAGGGCCTCACTCCTAGCCATGGGTTTGATAGAATACCTCATCATCCCGTACGCCATAGCGGCCCTCATATATTTCGCCTTCACCTTCCCCATCTCCAGGTATTTAGCTTCCTGGGCGGTGAGAAAGAGGGTGGAGCTGGGCCTGTGAGGTGGGAGGGATGAGGGAGAAAGTGCTGGAGGTAGTGGACATCTGGAAGGCCTACGGGAGCCTCCAGGTCCTCAAGGGCGTTTCCTTTGACGTACGGGAATCGGAGATAAAGGTCATCTTCGGCCCGAGCGGGGCGGGGAAGAGCACCCTCCTCAGGTGCATAAACATGCTCACGCCGCCCGATAGGGGCGAGGTCTTCCTCAGGGGCGAGAGCGTCACCAGGGCCAGGGACGTGCACAAGATGAGAGCCCGCATAGGCATGGTCTTCCAACACTTCAACCTCTTCAACCACCTGACGGCCTTAGACAACGTAGCCATAGCGCTGAGGGTCGTGAAGAAGCTGCCTAAGGCCGAGGCCAGGCGCAGGGCGTTGGAGGCCCTAAGGCGCGTGAGGATGGAGGAGTGGGCCAGCCATTACCCCGCCCAGCTCTCGGGAGGCCAGAAGCAGAGGGTGGCCATAGCGAGGGCTATAGCCATGGAGCCCGACATCATACTCTTCGACGAGCCCACCTCGGCCCTAGACCCAGAACTCATAGACGAGGTCCTCCAGGTCATGCTCGACCTGGCTAGGGACGGCACTACCATGTTGGTGGTCACGCACGAGCTTGATTTCGCCAGGGCCGTGGCGGATGAGATGATGTTCTTAGACAGCGGCGTGATAGTGGAGAGGGGGTCTCCTGAGCAGATGCTGACCTCGCCCAAGAGCGAGAGGGTGAAGGCGTTCCTGAGGAAGATAGAGAGGCTGGAGCTCAGGAGGCGCGAGAGGCTTGCTCGACCTGGTGTATAAGTACTGGCTCTTCTTCTTAGAGGGCCTCTTAGTCAGCTTAGAGCTCTCCGGTATAGGCTTGGCCATGGGCTTCGCAATAGGCTGGGCCGTGGCATTAGCCGAGGTCTTCGGGGGCAGGCTGGCCTCTAAGCTGGCCATAGCTTATGAGGAGCTGATAAGGGGTACCCCCATGATAGTCCAGCTCTTCGCTATATACTTCGGCCTCCCCATGTTGGGCCTAGAGCGGTTCCAAGCCGCCTGCCTAGCGTTAGGCATAAACAGCGGTGCTTACCAAGCTGGCTACTTCAAGAGCGCTTTAGAAGCCGTGACAAGAGATCAAATGGATGCGGCATTATCAGTAGGCATGACCAAGCTCCAGGCTATAACACACATCATATTGCCCCAGGCCCTGAGAAAAGCCATACCGGCTTGGTCGAACGAGGTCGCTTACCTGCCCAAGTACACCTCCATAGCCTTCCTCATAGGGGTATCCGAGCTCTTCCACAGGGCTACTTACGTCGCGGCCAAGACCTTCAGGGTCATAGAGGTCTACATCTTCGTGGGCATCTTATACCTGGCCTGTATAACAGCCCTCACGAAAATCCTCGATGTGGTCTACGAGAGGGTGAAGGTGCCGGACTGAGGCGGGCCGAGACTTAATACTCGCCCGCCCACCGATATAGGGAAGAGCTATGTCCTCGCCCAGCCGGAGGGAGCCCTTAATACCCAAGAGGCACTTGGCCCTCAGCCTGGCCGTGCCCGCCTCCCTAGTCTCAGATGTGCCGCATTTACGCGAGAAAACCGCTAAGATAGGCTTGATAGGTCGGGCAGCCGCGATATTCAGGGTGGACGAGATATTGATCTACGAGGACGTGCCCGGCAAGGGAGATGCCGAGCTCATAAAGGCCGTGCTGACCTACATGGAGGCGCCCCAATACCTGCGCAAGCGCCTCTTCGGCCTCAGGCCGGAGCTACGTTACGCCGGCATCTTGCCGCCGCTCAGGACGCCCCATCACCCGCTCAGGGCCAGCGTGGCCGAGCTTAGGGATGGGGAGTTCCGCGAGGGCGTGGTAATCAAGGCTACCAAGGCCGGCTGCCTCGTGGACGTGGGCGTCGAGAAGCTCCTGTTGGCCCCTGGCCTGAGGGCCAGGGTTGGGACCAGGATGACCTTCGCCGTTGAGAAGAAAGGGGGTTCCATTAGCCTGAGGCCCGTGGGACGCGATGAGGTGCCCTACTACTGGGGTTACAGGGTACTCGTAGCACGTGGGGGCCTCAAGGGCTTGTTCAGGTTCGTGGGGCATGGGCGTTACCTAATAGTGGGGACCTCTAGGCTTGGGAGGCCTATTCACGAGGCCGCCGGGCGATTAGCTGAGGCTGCCCTAAGGGCTGGCCGGGTCCTCCTCGTCTTCGGGTCTCCCTCGGAGGGCCTCTACGACATGGCAGCTAGGGAGGGCTTGGACATAGATGAGGCTTGTGATTTCGTGCTTAACACGCTGCCAGGCCAGGGCGTGGCTACTGTGAGAACAGAAGAAGCTGTTTTAGCCACGCTAGCTGTCCTGAACTTCATCCTAGTATATCTCGGGGTAGAAAGACCATAGCCATTTCTTCTCCGGCCTCTTGGCCCTCAGGGCCTTCACGAAGCCCATGAACATCACGGCTAGCAGGCAGGAGAGGAGGCCCAGGCCAGCGACAGCCCAAACCCTGGTCTGAGGGGGCGGCGATATCTCGAGCCTCAACGCCAGTAGACCTCCCTCGTGGCTGTGGACCGTGTATGCGCCCTCGCTGTCTATGGCCACGATGAGAACCTGGTAGGTCCCGGGCAGCCAGCCGCTCGTGTTAGCCACGATCTCGAAGCAGTGGGGGCCGTGTTCGGGGGCTGGCCTAGCCGTGACGTTATGGACCCGCTCGGCCTCCGGCACCCCTCTAGCCCATTCGCCCACGAGCCTGAACACCGCTATGACCGTGACCTCCCCGCCCTCGGGATCGCTGGCGTTCACGTAACCTACCACGGGCTCACCTACTAACTCAGGCCAGCGCGTGAACTTCACCCCGGTTATCTGGGGTGGCTTGTTCTCATCGCCCGCTGACGCGGGAGGGTGCCAGGGACAACAGGACAACAAGAGGAACAGGCACAAGAGGAGGACGGCCCTCATGGCTATCTCCTCGCAGGACGTGGACCGCCTCCCTATATGTCGAGCAAGAACTTAAATTCCACCCGGCCGGGTTCCTCCTCGATCTCCATGAGGTGGTAAGTAATGCCCTTCACGCCCACGTATTGTGGGTGCCTCCCCGGGTCAAAGCGCTCCCCGCGCGCCCTAGCCCTCAGCCGGTAGGGCCCACCATCGCCCCTGGATATCTCCAGGACCTCGAACTCCCTCAGCAAGAGGCCCTCCGTATCGAACTTGACGAGAAGCGCCTCGAGCCAATTGTAGAGCAGTGCCTTGAGGTCCTCTCCCTCCACGGCTACCTCTACCCCGATTTCAGGCCTCACGGCCCAGAGGTCCGTCATAGTGGCGAAGAGAGCCTTGGCGGCTTCCTCGAAGGCCGCTTTGAGGTCCGGGCCATAAGCGCGCACGTACTGGTCGGCGGTGTGTTCTAAGAACTCGTAACCCCTCTCGGCCCTCAGCTCGAGCAGTATGCCGTGTGCCGATTTCGGGTGGACGAAGTTGTAGAGCGTGCCATCCTTCGCCCTCCGGGGCTCTTCGTAGACCAGCCTGATGCCGGCCTGGGCTAGCTCCCTGCAAGCGGCCCTGATATCATCCACGAGCACAGCTACGTGTTGGACGCCCTCACCTCTCTTGGCCAGGAACTTGCCCACGGGCGTATCGGGGGCCAGGGGCTCCATGAGCTCTAGCCAGATGTTGCCTAAGCGGAGCCAGGCGGCCTTCATGCCCTGCTCCTCGACCACTACCTCTTTGACGACCTCCAAGCCCAAGAAGCCCGAGAAGAACTTAAGGGCCTTCTCCAGGTCTTCTACGGCTATCCCGATGTGGTGGACACCCCCGAGCTTCACTTAACATCCCCTGGGAGCTCTCCCCACCTTTACTTAAAATCTTAACTTAGCCGGCCCGCGCATTAGCTTGGGTGATAGACGTGGGCTTGGTGTGTTGCACGCCTAACTTCAGCACCTCGGACCCGTCCGTGGTGGAGGCCATACTAGATGCCATAAGGTCCGTGGAAGGCGCCCACTTGCTCGATTACACTTACGACGAGCATTACAACCGCTTGGTGGTGGTCTTCGCCGGTGAGGCCAGGCCCGTGTTAGAGGCCATGCTCAGGGCCGCCAAGGTGGCCGTGGACCGCATAGACATGCGCTATCACAGGGGCCAGCACCCGAGAATGGGCGCGGTAGACGTGGTGCCCTTTGTGCCCCTGGCTGGCACAAGCATGAAGGAGTGCGTGGAGCTGGCCCGGGAGTTCGGGCGTAGGTTCGCGGAGGAATGCCGTGTGCCCGTCTACCTCTACGCGGAAGCGGCCACTCGACCCGAGCGCAGGAGCCTAGACTGGATAAGGCAAGGCGAGTTCGAGCGCTTGGCCGAGATGATGGCTAAGCCGGGGCGCGAGCCCGATTTCGGCCCCAGGGAGCCCCATCCTACGGCTGGCGCCACGGCCGTGGGGGCCAGGAAACCCATCGTGAACTTCAACGTGAACTTGGGGACCCCTAACCTCAAGGTGGCTAGGCGGATCGCCAGGGCGCTCCACGCCGAGAAAGGGGGTCTGTCTGACGTAAAAGCCATAGGCGTCTAC
>Ga0190367_1001409_pt1 | contig 13999 bp, 21 predicted proteins | sample 4872181011_MG_FD_171838 | JGI IMG/M metagenome (GOLD analysis project Ga0190367, IMG submission 171838) | Hydrothermal vent microbial mat bacterial communities from Southern Trench, Guaymas Basin, Mexico - 4872-18-10-11_MG | ecosystem: Environmental > Aquatic > Marine > Hydrothermal vents >...
GGAGAGGATAAAAAATTATATAAAAATCGGTTGATGATTATGCGGTGTTACTCAGAGGATGCTGTAATAGTAGTCTATGTTGGTGCAATAGTCTATGGCTTTGTATAGCTCATATAAGGTTGTGGTTGTTATTGTTGTACGGATTTGTTGTAATATCATATTATGCCATGTGTTGGTATGCATGGGTTTAAAGCTATATGCTATGTTTTCAGGTATGTTAAACTCATGTACTAAATCGGTTGGTGTTATTAACTCATAAATCCAAATGTTGTGCTTTAAAAAGTCTAAATAACCGTCTAATGCAAAGTAATTACTTATAACCCAATTGTATGTGAATATATCAAGCCAATTAAATACTTTAATTCGTATTGGTGCTATCTGCTTTAATTTATTAAATGTATTTAATAAATAGAAACGATGCCTATAATTGAATGTCTTATTGATGCCAAAAACTGTATCGGGGTTTGTTAATTCATCTGCAGTAAAATGGCTTAACCATACACATGCAGGACACCGTATAATGTGGTAAACCCTTGCATTGGTATGTTGTAATATGTTTGCTAATACGTTATGCAGTCTTACATCTTTTATATATACAGGTTCATCTAAGTTATCAAGTAATGCTATTATGTGTCTTATTTCATCCCATGTAACAGGTGAACCGTCTAACAGGCTTGAAACATTTAGTATTTCATTTAAAACTCTTCCTTCAAGCTTAAAGTAGTCATCCCATAAAGGTATTTTGTGCAATGGGTCAGGTTTGCCTTTAAACCTTTTTAATCTATGCTTAAGCTCTGGTAAAAATGGCTCATACAGGTGTATTGCATTGTTATGTGCTTGCCTTAGCAAATGCCATAGTATTGTAGTGCCTGACCTAAAATAGCCATTTATTACAACCTCAATACTCATAAAAAAAGTAGAGTGTTAATAAGTTTAAATAATTTTATATGGACAATTATGTCTAAATGGACATTCTTTGCAGTAAAACTTAAGCTGATCATCTGGCATACATGGTTTAGGTGCTTTATCTCTTTTTATTGCATTGTCTAAGATAACTGCTTTCTGCATTGTCTTGATGAATAACTCATTATCTTGCAGTATTGTGTAAACCGTGAATTTAAACTGTGATCTTGAAATATATATTATTTTACCTATGTATTTATCGAATATATGCATATATGCATTAGTTTGTTCTATATGGTTAGGATATGGCTTATCTGGTATTCTGTTACAGGTCTTAAGCTCAATAATGTATTTATCGGTTACAACATCGGGTATTGCTGTAATCACTACACCGTCATAGTTTATTTGCTTGATAGGTTCAACATCACCGTCTATAATTTCAGCTAACTCTGGTAAAATGGTTGTATGGAATGCTGTACCAATCAAAGCCCATAGGTTTAACTTTATATTAATTGGATAACCGTATTTTTTGGTAAAGTAGGATTTTGTAAGGCATGTAGTTAAATCCGTTACTCCTATGCCTTTGCTACCTTCTTTGTAGTTCTTCAATGCAAGCCTATGAAAAACGGTTTGGAGTATGCTTTCCAATTCCATTTTCATGTTATCACTCCTCTTCAAACTTTTTATCAACCAATATACTACCACAATTTGGACACATAAAAGCCTTACGTAACACTTTACCCTTTTTCATGCTGTATTCAAAGTATGCAATCGGAATGGCAATGGCTACGTTTTCATCTAAGGTTATTATTTTTTGGTTTGGTAATGCTTTAACCAATTTAACACCACATTTCGGACATTTCATAGCTATCACCTTTACCTTTTCTTTTCATCTTCATACTCCAATATCGCAAATAAAACACCTAAAGCCAACATTATTATTGCCTTTTCAGGTGTCCAATTGTATATATGTGCTATATGTCCAATAATTAAAAATGTTATAAATGCTCTCCAAAGCATTTTATCACCTTCCTAAATCCATTCTTTAGCTTCTAACAACTCACCTAACGTTTTTTCATCCAATTCTTCATGCTTTTGTTCACCTTCAACCTCAGTATCATGTTTATCTTCTAAAACTCTAAGAAATGTTGTATTACCCTTAACTAACTGCTCAATGGTGTTATCATCTAAATCTATCTGCAATACTGCAAGAACTGACTTAATAGCATTGAAATGGTGATCTAATTCGCATGAAGGTAATTTATGTATCGGTTGCTCTATTACTTTATCCTGCAGAATTTTTATTATAGCTCTGCTTACCTTTGGATGTAAATACATGACTTGATTGTTTTCATTGTAATTGAGTAGTGTATATGCTTGAATTTGCTGATCAATGAATTCTATGTATGCTAAACGTTCAATAAATGGCTCTGGATATACTATATCACTCAACAAATCATACAATAGGTTTCTTGCAGTTCTACTATGTTCTTGAATGCCTGTATATGCTTCAATCATTTTAGTATCCCAATTACCCATGAAACAAAAGCCAACTAAATTATTAAAGTCTCCAACCTTACTGCTCACTTCCCTTGTCCAATAGCCTTCGCTCATACCAGTTAATAATATCTCATAGGATTCCTTGAAAATATCTTTACGTTTAGATGATTGTATTTTATCAAACTCATCAATGTATAATGTGCTATAAAAGTATGTCAAACCGTATTTACCCTTTGCACCGTCATAGACTAATTTTGAAGGTGTTGGCATGGTTGTAAGGTATGATGATGTTAATCCTCTAAGGATTGATGCAGTTTTAGTTTTACCGTAACGTGATGGAGTGAATGTAGCAGTGTGTACTGCTTTATCGTTATACTTGAAAAGAGGCAATATCAATGCTAATTTTGATGCAATTGCTATGTTTGTTGGTTTATAGCCTAAGGCATACATGATTAAATCTATTGGCTTATGTTCTTTCAGTAATTGTTGTGCAGTGTCAAAATCATAGTCGGCTTCATATAATGCCTTAAGATCACCTATGTATATTGCGTTAGTGTTGCTTATTGCTACCTTCTTATTTAATGTAACTTCAAAATAAATATTGCTTGATCTTAATTGTAGTATGTAATCAAGCAGTTCATCGGTCAATGGTACACCGATTTGACCGCTTTGGATGTAGAAATAAAGATAATTGTATTTATGGCTAATTCTGATTGATTCAGGCTTGAATAAAACCGTTTGTTCTTTTCTATATGCATTTTCAAGATATAATGCATTTTGACTTGGTAATAGCTTTTTGTATAGGCTTTGTTGTGCTTCTTTTGTCCATGCTTCAAAGGTTATTATTTGTTCATCCGTAAGCTCTTTGATATATCTCTTAAGTACAATAAACGGTAACTCTGACATAGCTAACCCTCTTTTACAGCTTTATCAAACCCTTTTTTAACCTTTACACCTTTACCCTTACCCTTAGCCTTACGTTTGTATTGTTTGGTATTGTATTGTTTGTTACTCTGCTCTGATGTGCTTTGTTCAGGTTTTACTTTCCTTACTCTAATCTTTGTAATACCTGTTTCTTGAATGATATACTTTAAGAATTCCTTAAATTGTTCTTCCGTCCATGTTATAACTACTCTATTGTTTTTTATATCATACCACTCTGGACATTGTATTGTCATCACTATCTTTTTATTCTCTTCTCTCTTTCTAATCCAAACCTGCACATTCCCAACCTTCATATCTACATCACCTCCTTTTTTATGTTTCAAAATATATTTTCTAACCCTATCAATATCTTCAGGTCTGTCCCTAACCAACCTAAAATGCAAATAACACCTAAACCGTTTAATAAAATCAAAAACGGATAAATATTTTGACACTCTGATAAGTAAATGAGCATGTCCATTGTCTTTGAAGTATTCAACACAATAGTAGCTATTTCTGAAATAAATAAAGGCTTTATTATATTCATGGGTATCACCTGTATTTTTTATGGTTACTAAGTAATACATAATTGAGTTTGTTTAGTTTTAAAGCCTAAATAACCGTTTGCTTTTGTCTTTGTATATTTGTACTTTAATTTATAGCCTGAATAGTGCAAAACGTAACGTAATGTCGTTCTTACTTTATAGGATTTGCTGAATGCTGTTCTTTTGACGTAAACATCAAATGTATCCAATGTAATAAAAACAGGGTAATCATCTTCATGCATTTTGACCATTATTGCATGCATTTTGGCTTGAATTAGATATGTCCTTGCAATAATTAACGGTTTACCTATTGATTTTCTGTATTCTGACCATTCTATAAGCTTAGTTAGATCATTGGGTTTCTCTCCAATCTCAACTATTATAATTTTCCCTTTGCTAATATCCTTAAACCGTGTAACCCTAACTAATGTTTTTGGGTATGGCGGTATCCATGCCAGTTTACTAAGCCATTCACCTACATTCATGCTTATCACTCTCCATTTTTCTCTACAATTTTACCTACAACTTTACTTGCATACAGCTTAGGCAATTCATCTAAGCTCTCAATGTCTATCAGTTTATTGGTTATTAAACACTTGATACAAAGCGGTTTACCCTTAAAACGGTATGCATATAACGGTATAATGCCAAATTGCTTATATGCGGTTTTCATGGCTAATTCTTCCCTTTTATTCAAATGGTTATTGTATTTACATTGTATTCCAAAGGTTACACCGTTTTTGACCGCTATAATGTCAAAAACTCCATGACTACCAGCTGAACGGATACAATAGTATCCTGCAGACTGGAATATGTTGAAAATCTCCCTTTCAAACCTATAGCCTTTCCTGTATGTCATATACATCACCATTCTCTTAATAACTCGATCACTTCAGCTAATTTATCCATGACGTAATGGATATTACAATCAATGCAACTATCACAATCGCAAATGTCGTTGCAGAACGTTTCAAGCTCTATGATCATATCATCAAGAATTCCTATAATTTCTTCTAATTCATCTTTACTCAACATACTTATCACCTTTTACTTTTATAACCCTACCATTAACTACATGCCTAAACCTTAAAAAAATTTGTAAACGTTTGTAATACTTTGATCTACAGTTATACCTTGCCATGCTGATCACCTAAGTAACCTCTGAACCTTAGCCAGTCCGTGAAATCATCTATCAGTTCACTAATTGGCTCGTAAAATGGGTTAAAGTAGCCCTTGATATTCACTAAATCGCTTAGATTGAATTTCTCGAATTTATCTCTGATCTTTTCGGTGATATACTTGGTAAATAAATCCTTTAGAATTGGATTGCAATCTATGTAGTCAAGAACGTTCTCATAGTCTAATAGGTCAATGTTGTATGCTCTGTAAATCCCTTCAAACTCTCTAACACTTTTCTTAACTAATTCATCCGCTCTAACAAACCCTTCCATAGCTATCACCTTTTAGCAATCTTCTTCATCTCCAATCGGTTTTATGCTGACTTGGTAGTAAATGTTGTCCTTTCTGCAACTCATGTGTATATCGTATACTGCTACAATGTCCCAATCTTGCTCTATCCCGTCGTCTCTCATTGCAATTAATGTAATTTCGAAGTAATCGTAGTAAATCCCTAAATCGTTTAGTAAATCATAGATTTTGTGTCTTATGTGTTCTGGTAGTTCTGAATCTCTGAATTGTGCAAATGCTTTGTCTATTGTCAAGTTCTTTGGCTCTATTCCATACATTTGTTCAAATGCTCTCTTCATTTCCTCTTTCCTCTTCTCTATCTCTAATTCTTTCTTAATTTTTTCAATCAATCCCTCTATTTTTTCCCAACCTTTCATTTTTATCACCAATCGTGAATAATACCTCTCGATTTATAAGCCTTACGGTTATGACGTTAAGGTTATATACAGATAGTTATAACATATACCCATGTGGATACAAAAGGTGCAAATTTGTGGACATTCCTTAGTTGTAGTGATGAACAAAGAACTATTGAAGAAAACAGGATTAAAAAAAGGAGATTACGTTAAAATAATGTTAGAGAATGGTAAAATAATCATTGAACCGATAAAAGTCTAATTCACCTTTCAAACCTTTTCCAACCTTTTTTTATATGCCAAAATACCCAAATCCAAATACCAATCGTGAAAAATACACCGCTAAGGATGTAGTAAAGACTTTCTTCACTCATAGTTTATTGTTCTTAATAAAGTTTATAAAAGTATTGTATAGAGCATCTATTCTTTGTTCAAGTCTTTTTATATCATCTCTTAACTCATTTACATCATTCTGTAATGCATCAAGCCTTACATCAATGGTTAAAATATTCTTTATGAATCTTACAAATCCGTTAAATATGCGGTTTTCCATGTAAATATATGCACATGCAAAAACATATAAATTACTTTAATTTTGCATATTGATATGAAACACATGCACCATGTAGTTTATTTAACTCAATTGCTAACGCAAAGCAGTTTTACAGGTATTGCCAAAAAACATGCACATTATTTAAGCTATATAACACCTGTAGAGCTTTTAGATGTTACGAATGTTGGTGTTGCACATCTAAAAAACAGCATAACGGTTTATCATCCCATTGCTTACGGTTGCATCGGTGAATTGTATTACTTTTGGGATTTCCTTTTAGATTGCATGCTACATGCATATAGTTTAAGTGATATGCTTGTTGGGTTTGATGTGGCTGATACAAATAAAATAAGTGATGCATTGGTTGAGTGTATAAACGAATTCTTTAGCCATGTTATTGTACCGTCAAATTTCAGCCGTTATGTGTACAAAAAATGTGGTGTAAAATGCAAGGTTCATGTATTGCCACATGGTATAAATACCAAATTATGTAATATTAGAATAGAATGGGATAAACTGCATGAACCATTGAAAAAGCTAATTGCATTGAAAACTAAAGGTTATAAGTATGTGTTGTATTTCCTATGGCATAGTCCAATTAGAAAAGGGCTTGATTTGGTAATTGATGCGATGTGCAAGGTGCAGAAAGAAAACCGTAAGATAATACTGCTTACTAAAACTAATTGGTATCCTATTTGGAAACCGTTACGTGATCACGGTATTAAATTTATCAATATACATGCATGGCTCGATGATTACAACCTTTCAGCCTTATACAAAATAGCAGATTGCTTAGTTGTACCATCGAGGGGAGGAGGTTTTGAATTAAACGCTTTAGAAGGTATAGCTCATGGAATTCCAACTATAGCACATGATAAAGGTTGCTTTGCTGATTATAAGCAATACCTAATAACGTGCAAAGCTAAAAAGGGATGTAGGCCTTTATTTAGCTTTGTATTGCACACGGGTTATGGTTTTGATATTGATACGGATGAATTAGCTGATAAAATCATTGAAGTATGCAATAATAATGAATATTATAAAGAATTATATAAAAGATATGCTTTAGAAGTTCAAATAAAATACGATTGGGATGCAATAGGTAAAAAACTCCAAAAATTATGGATAAAAAAAATAGATAAGTAAAATATTTTGTTATGGTATTGCTATTTGAACTTCTATGTAGAATTGGTTTATAGTTTCATCATAGATTAAGCGTATGTAGCTGTCAGCTGGATAAATCTCTTCGTTATAGAATGTATTTATTAGGCTGGTGCAAAAGCTATTAAATTCATCACAATACGGTGTAGGATCTTCTCCCGCTTGAACAGCCAATCTACCCATTCTATACATCTCTGTTGCTTTCTGAACGACAGCTGAAACGCACATGCTTAGAACTGCAGGGTCAAACATCGGTGGAACTGGTTCAACCAATACATTAATTGCATCAAAGTCTTCTATAACAGCTTTCTTAAGCTTTGCAATATTGCCTGTTAATGCCATTTGTAACTTTTGTAATGGCCCAAACACCTTATCGTTGTCTCCCGTAAGCTTCCAAATCTGGTAAACCCTTCCCTTGAACTTATCAACATTGCTTGTTACTCCATTGGTAAATCTATAGTCAAGCCCGATTGCATAATAGACGTTTGTCAAGAAATAGCTTGCACCACCTAACACACCGAATTTCTGCTTTAGAGTAGCTTTCTTATGCTTTGGCCAGTTTGGATTAACGAAATCATACCAATTGGTGTATGAAGGTATGGCTAAATAGTCAATGTAATGCTGTTCATCTGGTATTTTTCTGTTCAAGTTGTCCCATACCTTTTCTCTCTTAAAGGTCAATGTATCCTTCCAATCTACCGCTATTTCTCCCATTTCCTCTGGCATCAAGTCATCTCTCAATTCTGGCAACTGCACCTTTAACACCACTGTCATGTTTATATTTATGTAAAAAGGTTATTTAAATACATCCTAAAATTTGCATAAATAAGGGTTATAGTAAATATCATAAACAATTATATTAATAAACTTAAACTTACGTCCTTTATTTCTTTTATCGGTTAAACCCATTCTACATGCTTTTGTATAAATTGACTGCTTAGATCGGTTTAATAAGGTGCATAATATGTTAATAGGTACAATTCCGTACAATTCTTCCATAAGTTTTATTTCATAATATGTCCATAATTTACCCTTCATATAATATTCTTGAAGTAAGTTTTATCCGTTTTCTCCCAAAATCTCATACCTTGTATTATTTTAATTTCTCTCCTTCTATCTCTTCCGTATTCCGTAGGTCTTAGCACAACATACACCGAACAGGGTTTTAATTTGGTTGCACTTTCTGGCATTCCGATTGATTCAGCCCTTAACCTGAGTAATTCGTTTGGATTATCGAGTATTTGTTTAATTGTAAGCTCTTCTTCAGGTATTCTTAAGTTATTTGAACATAATACTACTTTCATATCCTTGCCTATAACACCTGCACCTGAACCAATCTTAAGGCTTAGCCTTTCACCTTTACGTTTCTTACCCATTAGAATGATGAAGAATGGTTCAATTCCGTGATTGGTATCTGCTCTTCGAGTGTAAGGATTCCAACCTATATGCTCAAATGCACCGCTAATTATAACGTAAGCAGTACCTTTATGTCCTGTTAATATTTTAATGCTTAAATCAGTTACCTTAATGGCTGATGCAGTTGAATGACATTCATCATGCCTTAAAGGTGCATAATAAAGCTCAGCTAATCCTAAAACTGCACCGAAATCTGGTATATCTGGTTTAATACCTAAGTAAGCTGTTTCGCTCATTCTTTTAATAAATTCCATGTGTTGTAACCATTTATCAAGATACATAAGGTATAATTCAACCTCTTCTTTAGTGTATTGCCTTCTATAGTCAAATCTAATTGAATGACCTTTAATTATAAGCTTTAGAATAGTTTTGACGTAAGTCTTCAAATCCATTTCTCTAAAAGCTCTGTATGTTTCCATAAGGTCATGATACCTATCAAACCATATATCCCTAAAGATATCGGTGATTGTGCTATTTCTGTAGTATAAATAAGTAGTTCTTATTTTCCATTTCTGTTCTCTATATTCACGTTTTAATGCATTTATCGTGTGCTTTTGTAATTCCTTCCTTAGCTTAATCATAGCCCTTACAAATGCATGTCTTTTTTCTCTCCTTTTTCTGATTTCCCTTGAAGACTTGCCTCTCCTATGTGCCATAGTTATCACCTTATTTAGGCAATTCTAATTGCATTATTTGATTAATGCGATCATACCAAACCTCTTTAGCAGAATTGCCATAAAATAATACATCAACCATAGCTTTATAAAGTACATCACTTAACCACAATCTCTTTACAGGATGATCTATTTTATAATCATCTAAAGCCATTCTTATTGCTTTTCTGATGTAACGGAAGTATTTATTACGTTTAAAATTGGCATGTGCATACATATAAGTATCTTCGTACCAAAATGGCAAATCCTTAACCCATTCTGCTAATTTCCTACAACAATAATCTAATATGTGCATGGTTTAAAGCTGTATTGTCTTGATTTTACCTGTTCTTACGTTTACAATGTGTATTTCACCCAAAACCTTACCTCTATGGATAAATGTACCTTGCCTTCTTATCATTATTAATATCTTGCATGCTCTATATTTTAGCACATAGAAAAATGCTGTAGTGTCAAACGGTATAATTACCGCATCATATACATCTTTGTGGTCTTGCAAATACTTAATCAATGTCGGATAGTCTTTAAGCCTTTCCTCTCTCTTTATTTCAAGTAATGGCTCATCTATCTCTTTGTAACCCAATTCTGCAAGTTTCTTAACTTCATTGTCTCTTAATCCATCCTTAACTAAACTCAAAGCCTTCATGTTATTGTTTCAGGTGTTGAAACTATATATATGTTACTTGTACCTCTGTAAGCATTGATATCTTTGAACAATTCAACAATACGGTTTGCTATTGCATCTTTGATATCATCCGTTGTAAATGCATCCTTCATTTTCTCCAAAATACTTATGAAATGGTTTTCACCTGCAGTCATGTAATTCCATATATCATTTACCAAATCATCGAATTTAGCCCTTACTTCATCAAGCATTGCATCATATCTTTGCATTAATGTATTATACCAATCTAAGAAAGTCTGTTCAGTAGTTTTAGCCTGTAATTCTTGCCTTTTGAACCTACTTATTGCAGTCATATAGTCTAAGATTTCACTTGCATAGTTTATATAATCAGCCTCAAAGTTATCATGTATTTGGTTTATTCTTGCCAAATGCTCATTTGCTATGTTTTGCAAGTAAGATTCAAGCTCATCCATTTTTGTTATGTGTAATTGTATAATACGGTTGCATAATTCCGTTATAATCTGCTTTAGCTGATTTAACGGTTCAAGTAAGTAATCGTTAAGCATCTGCACATATTGAATGTATTGTTGAACAAACGGATTATATAACTCTCTGTATCTTTGATCTGCACCCATTAGCATGGCATTTAGAATTGTTGAAGGATTTGAACCGCACATTAACCCCATGTTTTGCATGTGCATATAATCTACTCTATCTATAATTTGAGCCAATGTATTTACATCACTTATATCTGGCGGTAAAGAACCTCTATGGACATTCATTATTGTTGCCAAAGCACCTGCTATGTTTGATTCCATTGCAGAGCTTAACCCTTCACTTAACATCTCTCCAATCAATTCTTCAGCCATTTCAGGGTCAATGAAAGTACGTATTAAACACATTGCATCGGTGAATGCTCTCGATACATCCGTTATACCTGCAGGGCTTATTGGTACAATAGCCGATGTTTCTGCATCTTCAATTGAGCTAAACATATTTGCCCAAAAGTTTCTTCCAAACAAAGCATCAAAGCCCTTCCATTTTGCATAGGTTGATGCACCTTTTACCAAATCCGAAATACCGAATACATCACCGAATGTGTTTAATGCTGTACCCAAACCTGCAAGTATGTTCTGCATGTATTATATTATGTAATGAGGATTAAATAAATTATGTTATGCTATTGTAACATACCAATAATCTAAATCACTTACAGGTCTATTTTCAGCCTCTCCCGTAATACAATTAGATTGATCTAAGCTTACTGCATCAACATATATACCTGCTAAATGCGGTGATTGGCTTACTAATGGTGTTAATTTTTCTCTTCCGTGTTGATCTTGCAGAGTTACGTAAACTATACTCATATCTTTACCAATTTTCATTTTGTAATTCAAAAAACACAATTCAAACGTTACATCATCAGTTCTTGCATTATTTATGCAAAAGCTATGGCTGTATGTGATTGATCTGTACTTTCCTTCAGAGTCAATATATAATACATACCCTTGAGGAGAATACAATCCCCAAACGTCATATTGTGGTGATTCAGATGTACCAAAATTAAATGCAAAGCCATACCATGAACCATAAACACCTTCAACCCTATAAACATCTGCAGGATACTCAAATAAGCCAAATTCAGCAAATCTGAATAATTTACCGTATTTATTGAAATTAGCTGATACTAAACCCTCAAGATCGGTACATAACACTCTAAACGTCAGAAATCCGTCAAATAACCCTACAAAATCACTACAAATCTTATACTCATAATTTACATCTTCAAAATCACCTTCAACTGCTAATGCTCCCGTTTCCCATCTCAGTAAGAAAAATCTTCTATCTAACATATTTGCAGTCTGCTTTAATTGTTCATAATACTCTGATAGGTCAAAAGTGAACTCAGGAAATGCTACAACCTCTCTACTATCTTTTATAATTGTTGCACCGTCAAATTTAATCGGTATTACCTGCATACCCAAATCAACCTTAGAATATGCACCTACTAAATGCAATAGCTTAGAGTCTAAATTATTACCTATTACTGCATTTAATTTGTCCAATAATTTTCTTACAACATTATCAGCTATCTCCTTACTGAATTGGGTTATTTTTTGTTTCCTCTCAACACTCATTTTGAAAATAGCATCCAAAACCGTATTTCGAGCATTTATTATGCTATAATAGGCATTCCAATAGTACGGTGATACATAACTCCAATATGGCGGTGTTGTCATGTTATATATGTTACAGTCAATACATATAATACTTTTCGGTGCATTAAATTATAAATGCTCAAACGTACAATATTAACGCATGGAAGAATTAATATTATTACGTAAGCCAATTATTGTAAGAGGTAAGAAGTATGCACCACATAAACCGTTTAGGGCTTATAAATGGCAAACATACCAACATGACAATGAGCATACAGGTTACCAGTCTAAACCTGCAAACCGTTTATACTTTGTAAGTGGTTACTCTGCTTTAGTATGTTTAACTTTAGATTTAGGTTTCAAATGGAGTAGAGCTTTAGCAGAAAAAAGCCAATCAACACCTGTAATTGATGAAAACGGTTACATTTATGTTGCTACAGGTGTATCTGAAGGCGATTACTGTACTCTTAAGAAAATAGCACCTGATAGTAATGTAGTACGCACAGAAAATTTAATAGGTGATAGAGCTACAAACCCATACTTACATCCTAATGGTTTGGTGCTAATATATACTAATTTTGGTTGGTTATTCTGCTTTGATCTTGAGCTTAATAAAAAATGGCAAATACAATTAGCAGATGTATATGAATACACATTTTACCATAACATAGTAGTTGATGAATATGGAAATATCTATTGTCCAACACCGCAAGGAAAATTATTTATTTTAAATACAAATGGAGATATTATAAAAGAGGTTGATATAGGTATTGACCCATTCAGTATTGCTTATGATAGTCAAAGAGGAGTGTTATATATAGTTGGTAAGGGTTACACCGATTGGAGTAAGTTTTTTGCATTGGATAAATCGTTAAATGAATTATGGAGTATAGAATTTGGTCAGCAAGTTAATGGCGGTGTTAGTATTGCATCTGACGGTACTATATACTTAGCAGGATGTTCAACTAAAAAATTATGGAGTATTAATCCAAAAGGTTATATTAATTGGAGTTATGAAACTGAAGATTGGGTTTGGGGTCAGCCTGCTATACATCCCAACGATTATGTGTTATTTGCATCATTTGACGGTTATTTATATTGTTTAGATAAATACGGACAACTAAAATGGAAAATTGAAGCTACAGGTAACCAACCTTATGCACCTGCAATTGACCCAAACGGTTATATATATGCAGTCTCCTATGATTTATATTATGTACGTAAAATAGATATAAATGGTAATATAATTAAAACATTTAAAGAATCGTATAAAATAAATTCAGCATTTGCAATAGGTTAAATAATATTGCACCAACATAGACTACTATTACAGCATCCTCTGAGTAACACCGCATAATCATCAACCGATTTTTATATAATTTTTTATCCTCTCCAATCGACCAATACTCCAATCCTCAAACTCCATTCACCAATTCAAACAATCTCCAAACTCCATTTCCAAAATTCATATTTTTAGAATAGGAGTTTATAAAAATTTTTACAAAGAGTTTAGCCGAAATAAAGCCGAAATAAAAATATTTACCTATATTACAATTTGCTCCATTTTGCCTAAATAATTATATGCATTTTTATCGTGTATATGTATATAACTGCACCATATATTATATGTGCTACTAATAGTATGTATTTCTGCATATATATGTTATGCCTATGCTACACCTTAGCACACTCTATATATATGTATATGCATTATGT
>Ga0190367_1001410_pt1 | contig 13998 bp, 18 predicted proteins | sample 4872181011_MG_FD_171838 | JGI IMG/M metagenome (GOLD analysis project Ga0190367, IMG submission 171838) | Hydrothermal vent microbial mat bacterial communities from Southern Trench, Guaymas Basin, Mexico - 4872-18-10-11_MG | ecosystem: Environmental > Aquatic > Marine > Hydrothermal vents >...
TAGAATTTATAAAATTGATGATTTTTTACAATTATATCTACAGTTTTAGAATATGCAACTAAAATTAACATTCCAGTTTTTTACAGGATTTAAACAGCCAATTTTAGTTAATAAAATTATTTACAGTTATTCAGATAGAGTAATTAAGGGTTCATTAAATGGAAAGTATAAATTTATGTTATACCTAATTCCTTAAACAAATAATCAAGACATCCAATGATAAAGAATGCTATTGCTAATGCTAAGAAAATATAGAAAAGAGATGAAAACACTTGCCATCTCACACAAGAAGAAACGTCAGAAAACTTATAAAGGACACAGTAATCTCGTGCTAATTGACTATAAAAAATATGGTGGAACAAGGCAAAGACGAGAGAAGATAATCCAAAGATAAACTATGCAACACTCATTGGAAATTTACCTTTAGAACTAAAAGATATACAACCACCAAGGATACAACAAATAATACTAAAGGCTAAAGAAGCACTAGTGCAGGCGGAATACACATGCCGTCTTGCACACGAGACAACATCTGACGTAATGGAACATGACAAACTTGCATCAATAGCAATTTTAGAAAACAATAAAATACTGAAAGATGTAAACATAATACCTATAACAAATAAGTAAACAACCTTAACAGAGATATCATTGTGCATGGTAAGAGGTAGCTGCATCATAACATACCCATATTCCAGAAGTAAGTGAAGAGATCTAATTTGACTTTGAGGGTATTAATAGGTTTAATGATTTTAAGGGATTTAGTAAATTGAGCGAACCAGCATCTGAGGGTGGCAAAGAAACGTTCGATTCTATTAACCTCACCTAAACCTTTTCTTAGCTCTTTCTTTTTTCTCTTTTTTAATTCGGATTTATTGATGATTATACAATTTTCGACGTAATCTGGTAGAAGATTGAGATAGTTGACGTAAGCGTCCGAAACGAACGTAATTCTTTCAGATTTTCTTATTTCTTCGGGTATTCCCTCCAAAAATGTCATTACATCCCTATAATCTCTATCACCAACGTGATAATTCAAGATTAGCTTAGTTCTTCTTCCAATTGCAAAATAAACGACGAATTTTCTTTTATGCCAGATTTCATCCACTTCTACATGTGTTTCTTCCTCTAATACTCTTTCTTTAACTTCTTCTTTTTCTTTTTTTTATTTCGTCTTTATTAATTTTCTCATGAAGTTCTTTCATCCATCTGTATATCGTAGCCCTGGGATGTCCAAAAATTCTTGAAGCTTCGCTGAATCCTACTCTTAGAGCAGTCTTGACAACTCTAATCTTGTATTCTTTTGGATAATTCCTCCTATGCTTTACTTTCTCTATGAAATATTTCTTGCATTCCTTACAATAAAATCTTTGCCTTCCTCTGTTATATCCTTTCCTTATTATATCCCCACTACCACAAAATGGACATACCATACTTTATCATAATACAGTATATAATTTATACTTTTCAAAGTATGTATAAATACAGCTACCTGGTAAGATTATGAAAAGATTAGTATATAAAATTTTATGAATATAACTTATCACTTAAGATTACAGACGTCATTTGTAACATTAAATGTAAAGCTATTAAATAAGATTGCAATCTTTCAAAAATTCTCTCCAATCTTCTTTTCTCCATTTGAGTCTGTTAATAAATAGGGACAAAATATCTTTCTTCTCTAACAGTATCAAGATAAGGTAGCCTTTGACCTTCTTTAACGGGTTCGTATTCAGAAGTTTTAAAGTATCCACAAATATATCCTCCCAAGGTTGTTTGGATTTTTCCACATTTGTATCCTCTTAATCTTTCTTTTAGACTGTTTATATATTTTCTAAAGATGTCATTAGCTGATGAGAGTCTTCTTTCTGCGAAATCTATCAGGCTTGAAAAACCACAAACTTCAATGAAAAATTGAAGTATTGGATGTCTTGGGACAAAGCATTTTACCATTATCCCATACTCATATCCCAAGTCTGCTTCTGCCCAAATCCCAGCTAACGATTGTGATGACTTTATGCTAACCCTCCTTTTTGCATTAACTATGTCGTTTCGAAATTTTTCAATTTTTGGCTCCCAATCTAACTCTATATTGACATGGAAATCTTCCTCAAGAAATCTCTTTACAAAAACTTCTCCAAGCTTTCCAGTAAACTGATCCACCAAAATTGACTCAAAATTTCTTCTCCTTTCCCTAAACCCCTTCTGAGTTACTGTAGCCCTTGATCTTCCACTAAACATTTGATATGTTATTTCCATGCTGAAAATTAATAATTTGATGACCTCCTCATCATCCAACCTTAAAACAACTGTATTTGGAATAAACTTCTTGTCAATCCATTCAAATACTTTTTACTATATATATTGTTGTTTTTTTCTTAGATGTGCTTTTCAAAACTTCAAAATCGTTACTTCTGCAAACAGACAAGAGTAAATCTCCAATTTCCTTAAAATTAAAACTTACGTCATATTCTTCTAAAACATAACTCTTAATTTCATCAATTAAAAACTTTAACCTGTTTCTGAACCTTGATGGATTATTTAAATCTGTTTTTGTAATTTTATACAAATTTTCACCTCCTTTTAAGTATTACCATATGTTCCGTTTTCATTCTGTAATCTTCAACTCCAGTAGCTGGATTTATATTTGATTCAAACATGGATCTTGAAACTATCTTATCGATGTATGTAACTACATGCTTCCAGCCAAAGTTTGATAGGTGTTCAACTATTATATCATCTATCGGTATCGGAACTCTCCTAATCTTAGCCGGACCAACAAAAACACACATGTAATCAGTTACATTTTCTCCAAGTCTTGTTAAAGAACTCAGAACTGCAAAGAAATATCTATCGTATAACCTTAGCAAATGTTCCTCGTTTATCATACCTCTATAATATTCATACTTTTTCGATTGCACATCCATCCTCTTAACATCTCTGTATGGTATCTCCTTCTTGCTCAGTTTCCTTATACAATCTTCATCAAACCCAAGCCAAAAAAGTTCAAGCTTTGTAGATCTTATGTATTCCTGTGCCTGCAGGTATGGTGGAGAAGTTAAAAGGATGTTAACTTCCCCATCAAGATCCATCTCCAAGGTATCCACTCCCGCCTTTACACTACACTTAACATCTTTTGGTCTCAGCATGCTGTAATCTTCAATTTTTTTCAGGAGTGTTACTATTTCTTTTTCAAGCATTCGATAAAAAATTTCCTTCCAATTCTTATTCAAAAGCTCCTTGATCTTTCTTTTAGAATACTTCGATTTGTAAAGCTTGTGAATCTTTTCATCACTGTAAGAGAAGTATCTCGTAACCTTTAGCAATGGAACCGTTAAGACGTATTTTATTTCATTTTCAAGGGAATGGACAAATCCCCAAGCTTTGGAGAGGATTGAAATAAACTCTTCTGGAAACCAATAATTTAGGTTTGACCATTTTGGAACAAACTCCTCCTTTGAATTTCTAATCTCCTTAATCAATTCTCTGAGATTTACCTCAGGTGGTTTCATAACAGCGGTGTTATGTATAACCTCCAAAATTGGATTTAGATCCCACAACTCGTACTCACAACCATAAATCCTTGAGACAATTCCCACCGTTCCACAACCTGCAAACGGATCGAAAATCTTTGATTTGTCCTTTGCGTATCTCTTTATAACGTATGCAACCGCTTGAGGGATGAACTTTGCAGGATAATTGTAAATACCAAAGGTTCCAAATGTTGTAGATGGAATGAACTTAACAGACTCTCTAAAAACTATTTGAACCTTCCTTCCCTCAAAGCCTTTCATAAGACAACGTGCTCAACATGTCTTATATAGTTTTAGAGTCCAGTTGGAACGTCTATGAATTCTACTTCAACGTCAAACTCCTGAGCAACAACAACCATGAGTGCCTTAACTCCAAATGTCTCCGTTGCATAATGTCCCGCAAACACCAAGTTGATCTTACCCTCCTTTGCAATGTGATAGGCGGAGTGATCAACTTCCCCAGTTAAAAAGAGATCTACATCCCTCTCTATCGCCTCACTCAATGCAAAGCTACCTCTCCCAGAAACTACACCCATCCTCCTAACATACTCCTTACCAAACCTAAGGGATATAAAATTTGGATTTATACCTTCAACAACCTTCAGAACATCATCGATTGCAACTTCACTCTCAAACTCTCCAATGTATCCAATCTCTCTACCCTTATAACTCCCAAAACTCTCCTTTGGTTCCAATCCAAATTTCTTCAGTATCTGTGCATTGTTCCCTACGGAAGGATGTGCATCGAGTGGTAGGTGTGCGGCGTAGAGTGAAATGTTATTTTTCAGCAAGAACTCAAGCCTCCTCCTAACTATACCTCTAACGTAATCTATCCCATCCCAAACTATTCCATGGTGAACGACTATCATGTCAAAGTCCTTAGCCCTCTCAAATACCTCCATGCAAGCATCAACTGCAAATGCAACCCTCTCAACCTCCTCCCTCCCCTCAACCTGCAGACCATTTTTTGATCTTTCCTCCCACTCCCCTATCCTCAAAAATTCATCCAAAAATTCTACAATCTCATAAAGCATACTTCACCTCCTCAATACACCAAGCTCAGTCAACCTCTCAGGTAAGTAAACGTCTGTAACAAATCCAAGTCCATACTTTGCCAAAGCCTGCTGTTCAGACTTCTTACCAATCTTAAGCTGAAGGTTTATCTCCTCTTTCCAAAAATCGTTGTTGAAACGTGGATCCGATAGTATGGAATTCAAAGCCTTTACATCTTCATCCGTAAGTTTATCCGATGGCAAATCATACTTCAGTATGTCGGATGGCCTTATACCCACAAACAAGGCTGAGGGTGTTGCAAGATACTCGGACAGATGTGCAGACTTTATTGATCCGTATGCAACACTTGCATATATCCTGTAACTCCAGGGATCTCCATCCGTAAATACAACAACTGGCAACCCAAGTTCAGTGTTCAACCTCCTTAAAAGTCTCCTCGTGCTTCTTGCAGGTTGTCCCTTGAGGTGAACTATTATGGCATTACACTCCTCATCAAACCCGTTCTCAACCAACCTATCCCTCATACCCCCAGTCTCAATTGCAATCACAAAGTCAGCATTGCAATCAAGAAACTCAATCCTGTCAACGTTCGTTGGAATCTGATAACCCGCCTCCCCAACATCATCCCTACAGTGAATTATCCTCTCACCCCTCCTCATCCTCTCCCTAATCCTTATGTCTCCAAAAACGGTAGCACCATCCTCCTCAGGTCTAACGTTAAAGCACTCTCTCTGCAAACCCGTTAAAATTTCAAGATCCTCTATAAGCCTATCACTCTCAATCTGCTCCTTAAACTTTGCAAAACCCCAATTTTCGGATATGTAGTATAGCTCCCTGAGTGTCGATGATCTGTTCTGTTCAAGGAGTTCCTTGAGAAATCCTATTACGTAAACCATCCTCAGGAGTTGGTATGCACCCTTCAATGTCTTTGCAGATCTAAGAGATTTCTTTTCACCGTAAACCCAGACCTCAGACCTCTCATCAAACTCTATGTTCTTCTTCGTTCTCTTTGTAATCCTTATCTCTGGAATCTTCCCATCTTTCATCTGATTGTAAATATCCTCAACAATCCTCAAGAGTTCCATCATCGATTCAATTTTGTTGAAATTCAAAAATATTTTCCTAAAGACGAAAACTCCTAAGTATAAAATCTGGATTCAATTTGCCAAAAACCATAGATCTGTTTTCAGCATTCAAAACAATTTGAGCTGGAGCAAAGACCGATGGATCCAAGCTAAATATATCTCCCATCTCCAAAAAGCTCTTACCGTAGTATGCTGTCTTGTCAAACGTTACACCCTCAAAAACATCGCTGTATGAGTCTGCAACCATGTAAACGCTACCGTAGTATGAGATGAAGTCGTTTGCAATGGCATCTGTCCTTTCAGATATTGGGGGGATTGGACACTTACCCATAGCGTTCCTTATCAAATTGACATCGTAACCCAAGTTCTTCAACTTGAAGAGTGCAACCTCTATAACCCTACCAACTATCTGAATTGAGCCAACCAAAGAGTTTGGACTTGTTACGAGCATGTAAACTTCGGATGTTTCAACATCACACTCAACAGCAACATGCTCCGCAACATCCTCATTTGGTAGATCTTTGGACTCAATCGTCACAACAGCATACTCTGCGTCATCCTCGTAATCCAAAATGTCAAATATCTCCCTTGGCTTTAAAGCCAAAGCCCTTGCTGGACCACTCGCCAATCCACTGAAAGCTCCAACTTCAATCTTCCAACCTGCCATCTGACATCCCAAGCATGCCAAGGCTGGATAATCGGTATAGACGTAGATGAAGGGTATTGAAACATCCCCAACATTTTCAAGTTGAATATTCACCCCAGCCAATCCACCCATTGAAATCTGGACAAAGAACATTCCAGCATCGTAGCTACCCCCAACATTCACTCCACAGTCTATTACCGTTGCATTGTTCTTAAGCTCGTGAACCTCAACACGGTAATCCTCCTCAAACTCCATGAGATCTTCGACTATGCTGTAAGCTCTCTCGTTCACACTCAACATCTTACCACCCTCTTGCAAAACTCTATCAAACCACCACACTCAATTATCTCCCTCAAGAAATCTGGAATTGGAGTTAAATCGTATTCCTCACCCTTTGTCAAATTGACTATAATACCTTTATCAATATCCAACTTTAAATTGTCTCCATCTTCTATATCATCCGTGTGTTTGCATTCAAAAGCTGGCAATCCAATGTTTATTGCATTCCTAAAGAATATCCTAGCGTAAGACTTTGCGACAACGTAAACACCCAAAGCCTTCAAAGAAAGGGGTGCATGTTCTCTACTACTCCCACATCCAAAGTTTTCACCGGCTATTATGAAGTCTCCCTCCCTAACTTTCCTTACAAACTCAGGTCTTACATTTTCAAAAACGTGCCTTGCAAGTTCCTTTGGATCGTTTATAACAAGATACCTTCCAGGGATTATTGTATCTGTATCAACATCATCCCCAAACTTCCAAGCCCTTCCCATGAAATCAATACCTCACATCGTATTTGTAGTTATCGCAGATCTCACCTGGAACGCAGACAGGATACACCCCTGTTAGGCAAGCCAAACAGAGATCTTTAATTCCAACAGCCTTTATCAAACCCTTCAAGCTCAGATATGCCAAGCTGTTCACCGACAGTATTCCCCTTATCTCTTCAACACTCTTATCACTGGCTATAAGCTCCTCTCTCGTTGACATGTCGATACCAAAGTAACATGGTGATACTATGGGAGGACTTCCCACCCTAAAGTGAACCTCCTTGGCAAACCTACCAACCATCTCAACTATCTTTCTCGAAGTTGTCCCCCTAACTATGCTGTCATCAACAAGTGTTATCCTCTTACCCTCAACATTCTCCCTAACCACGTTCATCTTTAATCTTACAGAAATCTCTCTGAGCTTCTGTTCTGGCATTATGAAAGTCCTACCAACGTATCTGTTCTTTATCAAAACCTCAGAATAAGGAATCTTGGATTCCATTGCGTATCCAATTGCACACGTCGTCCCACTGTCTGGAATTGGAGAAACTATGTCACAATCAATTGAGCTCTCCCTTGCAAGATTTTTTCCCATGTTAAATCTTGCCTTGTAAACTGAAACTCCATCGATTGTTGAATCTGGTCTTGCAAAGTATATGTATTCAAAGACACACCTTGCACATCTCTTAGCCCTTGCAACCCTAAAGAACTCAATATCCCCATCCTCAACTATAACAGCCTCACCTGGCTTTACATCGAATACCCTTTCAATCTCAAGAGAATCCAAAGCACAGCTCTCACTCGCTATGACATAACCAGAATCGATTTCACCTATGCAGAGTGGTCTGAATCCCAAGGGATCCCTGTAAGCTATCAATGTATCGTTTATCAGGACTGTAATCGTATAACTCCCCAAGAGCTTACCAGTTAAAATTTGAAGTGACTCGTATATGTCGTATTTCATCAGGAAGTTTGAGAGGAGTTGAGCTATGATCTCTGTGTCAGAAGTTGTTGCAAAAACTCTACCTTCGTTCTCCAAAACCTCCCTCAACTGATAGTAGTTTACAAGATTTCCATTGTGACATATTGCAATCTCACCAACCTTGGATCTAACCAAGATTGGCTGGGCGTTTTCAAGCTTAGATTCACCAGTTGTCGAGTATCTAACGTGACCAATTGCAACCTTTCCCTTCATCTTTGGAACTACATCTCTCAAAACCTCTGTAACCAAACCCATTCCCTTGTGTATCTTTATACCATCTGAATACATTGCAATACCCGATGACTCCTGACCTCGATGCTGCAAGGAGTAAAGTGAATAATAAGTTAGGGTCGAGGTTAAATCCTCATTTTCACAGTAAACACCAACAACACCACACATCTACTTCTTCTTCAACCAGTTGTAACTTCTCAACTTCTTACTCCTTCCAAATCCACAGTGTGCACAGTAACCCTTTCTCTTATGAAATGAAGTCTTACCACATCTTCTACACTTCACATGAACCCTCTTCCTTCCCCTCTTACCCATAGAAGCTGTCCCGTCAGACATACCACATCACTCCGATGGAGATATGAAAACTACGGTATCTCCCCTAATTATCACGTTACCCAACTTCTTAACAACATCACCGTTTTGAATCTCCTCGGCGTTCTCCAAAACTAGATTCATGTGTATGTCGTATCCGTTCAATATTCCTCTGAACTCCCTCCCTCCCTTCAACCTCACAATCACTGGTGTTTGCAGTGCCCTGTTTAGGACATCGAGTGGTTTTTTAACCATCGTTCAACGTTTGCAATCACTATTTAAAAATGTTGTTATCGACCATCTAAATTTACCGTTACAGGAGGAGAAGAAAGAAGATTATTACAACGTCAAGGAGTAGAGTTAGGAGAGAGTTTAAAAGGACAATCTTGAATCCAAAGCTTCCAAATAGTGACAGATGCAGAGGAAGGGAGTGTTTTGCAGATCTCACAGAGAAGCTTATGACGTTTCCAAGTAGAAGACCAATCAAAGCCCACTTGTAGCTCAAACCCCTCTCAACGAGTCCTGCTGTCAAGACTATTGCAGATCTAAGGTTGAATATTGTCAGTATCGAAATCATAAGTGCAGGGGTTTCTATGGGTAAAAATTTGAGTGAATTCGTTAGGATGTTGAATAGACCAATGTTGTATGCAAGATCAACTGTAAGGTATGTGAAGAACATAACTATCAATATTCTTACAATGTTCTCAGACACCGAACTCTCGTAACTCTCAAATTTAACCTCTCCCTCAAACTTCTCAACCAACATGTAACCTATCAAAGATTTTATGAGTGCAACAATTAACCTCAAAGCTGTATAGATGATGCCAAGAGATCCCAATATTGGTATTACAAATGGAATGAAGAAAGTGTAGAGATGGCTAAAAACACTTGGGAATGAACTCAGTAGGGATATTGCAATTACATCCCTATCTTTAATTTTCTCATCTCTCCAAGCATTTGAGAGGAAAGAATAGGCTACGATTGTATTGAAGAAGCTCAGTGTAAAAACAGTGAAGGCTGTTGGATTCAGCTTTAACATTCTCAGAAGTGGTGTGAGCTTAAGTATTAACTTCCTTATGTAACTCCTTTTGTTCAGGTGTGAGATTATGTAGATGGATGTTATTACAAGAGGTGCAGTCTTCACAAAGAAGATCACAGTCGATTCGAGAGACTTCCAAATCACATTTCCACCTCAAATTAAGCCGCCGCCGGGATTTGAACCCGGGACCTGGTGATTACGAATCACCCGCTCTACCAAGCTAAGCCACGGCGGCTCACATTTAAATTGAACCTTGAATTTAAGACTTTTTCTCAAAGATTTAAATACTAGTAGGAACACATTGGTTGATGCCAGATCTTACAGCAAGGGAGATTGCTGAAATACTGCTTGGCTTAAGGAGGAAGTTGATCAGGATATTCTTAATAATTGCAATTGTTTGGGGGATATCCTTCACTTTCATAACCGACAGGTTGATTGAAAAGATAAAGGAGGATCTACTACCAGAGGGGGCACACATAGTCTATCAGTATCCACTTGAACCCATGATACTCAAGCTCAAGATATCACTGTATCTGGGTATTGCGGTAGCACTGCCATACATAGTTAAGGTTGTGTATGAAACGTTGAAAGACAGAACTGAGCTTTTGAACAACTTAAACCTCTCAAGATCCAAGTTGGTTTGGTATCTCATCGTGGCTTTGATACTGTTTGGTCTTGGAGTTACATACGGATACGATCTCATGATGCCCTTCTTCCTAAAGTTCTTGTATTTGCTTGCCGTTCAACAGGGTGCGTTGGCATACTATTCAATTGCGGAGTTTGTCTCCTTCGTTTTCTTGATGCTTGTAGTCTTTGGATTTGTATTCGAGTTACCCCTAATCATGTTCATACTTGTCAGCAACGGTATAGTTAGATACTCAACCCTAACATACTACAGGAGACACTTCTACGTAGCCTTCTTCATAATAGGTGCAATGATAACACCACCAGACGTATTTACACAGTGCATGATAGCTTTTCCAATGATAGCATTCTTTGAGATAAGTTTGATTGTGATAAGGATTGTGTTGAGGGTGAAGCATGAAGATCTGTATCCAGCCGGTGGGTGATGTGGATAGGAAAATTCTGGAATTTCTCAGGGATTCGCTTGGTAAGCTTTTTGGTGAATGTGAGATCTTAAATCCCATTGAAATTCCAATGGAATCATACAATCCTTTTAGGGGGCAGTTCAACTCAACTTCAATATTGCAAGCTCTGCCAGACGTTTGTGATGTTGTCTTGGGTGTAACAGATGTTGATCTGTATGCAGACAACTTGAACTTCGTTTTTGGTGAGGCTGAGCTTTTTGGTAGGAGGGCTTTGATATCCATCAGAAGGTTAAGACAGGAGTTTTATGGACTTGCAAGAAACGAGGAGCTTTTAAAGATTAGGACTCTAAAGGAGGCAGTTCATGAAATTGGACACGTTTTGGGTTTGAAGCATTGTAAGGGAAGGTGTGTCATGAGGTTCTCAAACTCGATATTTGAAGTTGACATGAAGGATTGGTGGTTTTGCGAGAATTGTTTTAGGAAGTTGAAAGGGCTTAACTTTTGAATTTGTTATTTACATCTCAATGTGCTTTGTTGAACAAATATCCGAAAATTGGGTTCCTTTTAGATGGAGCAACGAAATCCTTTCTTTTTCATAATTAGAACAACTATAAGGCTCCTTTTTATGTGAAAATTGTTTGATAAGGTATCTCAATCATAATAACAGAAGCATAAAAAATAATGTTCATTCAAACTGGAAAGTTCTACCCTTGGGTATAAATGAGGACAACCAACCAATGTAATCTGATATCGATCTCGTCTGAATCCAAACCTTACCAACACCATTAAACTCTGATACCAAACCTTCACCACTGAAGAGTGTTGTTTTAAGACCTCCAGCTTTCCTAACCTTGAAATCCAAAGATTCTTCAAAAGCAACAACGTGACCAGTGTCTATCACAAATCTACCACTAACATCCTTCTCAATTATGCCTCCAAAAGATGACAGAAAGAGTTCACCTTCTCCCTCTATCTTTAGCAAGATTAACCCTTCACCAGAGAAGAAAGTTTTAGCCCCACCCCACTTTGTATCCAACTCAACGTTTGGTGATGATGCCAGGAAGGCTCCACTCTGAGCATACATCCTACCTCTAAGATATATATGGACAATGTCACCCTGATAGGCTGGAGCCAACCCCACAACCGCATCGTTCTCAAAGGCTACAAATCTATTTATAAAGAAAGACTCCCTAGCTATCATCCTCTTAATTCCCCCAAAAATTCCACCTTTAGCTTCGGTCTTCAGCTCTACACCCTTCATGTAAACCATAGCTCCAGATTCTGCAATTACCTCCTCACCAGAATTCAACTCTATTTCAAGCAAACTGTAACTTGGTCTAGTCAAAATTCTGTGCCTCATAGAACTTATTAAATTTTTAACTTTAAATCCTTTTCTGCTGTCAAATTTGGGTAAATTTAATTTAAGCTTTTGCCTTTATAGTTGAGTAATTAAAGAGAATGATAACTTAAGAAACAAAACAATATGGTTTATTTAGGCTTTTCTCGTTACAACCTCTCCCAATTTTTATGGCTCATTCAAATTCTATCGTAGCTGGGGGTTTTGGTGTCAGATCGTAAACCACCCTAGTAACCTCGGGAATCTCACTCGTAATCCTTAAAGCAATCCTCCTAAGTCTCTCGTAATCAACGGGTAAGATATCTGCAGTCATACCATCCCTCGAAGTTACAGCCCTAATTGCAATTATATAACCGTAAACCCTCACATCTCCCTTCACACCCGTAGCCTTACCAATTAGAGTTGCAAACGCCTGCCACTTCTCGTAGTCTTCAAGCTCCTCTTCAACGATCTTTGTAGCCTTCCTAACAACCTCAACCTTCTCTGGTGTAACCTCACCAATTATCCTGACAGCCAAACCAGGTCCAGGAAAGGGCATCCTCTCACATATCTCTCTTGGCAATCCAAGATACCTTGCAACCTCCCTAACCTCATCCTTGTATAGCTCCCTCAAAGGCTCTATGACACCCTTAAACCTATACTTTGTGGGAAATCCACCGACGTTGTGATGACTCTTTATCCCTCCAACACTCTCAATAACATCTGGATATATCGTCCCCTGAATTAGGTAATCTGCTTTATATTCTTCAGCAATCCTCTCAAATATCCTTACAAACAACTCTCCAATAACCTTCCTCTTCTCCTCAGGATCAACGACACCCTCAAGAGCCTTAAAGAACTCATCCTTTGCATCGACAAATACCAAACCCATACCTTCAAAAGTCTCTTTTATCTTCTCAGGCTCCCCCTCTCTCATCAATCCCGTATCTACAAAGACGGGAATCAGTCTTTCTCCTATAGCCTTGTAAGCTAAAACTGTGCAAACTGAGCTGTCAACACCACCAGATAGGGCTATTATAGCCTTACCATCCCTAACCTTTTCCTTAATCTCATGTATTGCCCTCTTTACAAATTCCTCCACTTTAATCATGTGACAACTTTACAACAAACTTATAAATCACTTACTAACCAAATTGAACAATGAAAATTTTTATAAGTGATGAAATCCAAGAGTTGATATGAGATTGATAATGATTGGATTGTTGGTTTTGCTTTTGATTGTTCCTGTCTCCTCCTCAGTTTGTTCTTTCTGGGCTGCAAGTTACGGTGGAAGTAGTTATGATTATGCAAGTTCCATTCAGCAGACGTCAGATGGAGGTTACATAGTTGCAGGTGGCACATGTTCATTTGGAGCAGGTGATAGTGATTTCTGGGTGCTAAAGCTTGATGAGAATGGTAACGTTGAATGGCAAAAGGCTTACGGTGAAATTTGTGATGATTCGACATATTCGATCCAGCAGACATCAGATGGAGGTTACATAGTTGCGGGTGGAGTTGTAGTAAGATATGTAGTTCCAACTACAAGTGATGCCTGGATTTTAAAGTTGGATTCAAACGGTAATATAGAGTGGCAGAAGACTTATGGTGGAAGTGATTATGATTGGGTATGGTCTATCCAGCAAACCTCTGACGGAGGTTACGTAGTTGCGGGTTATACGGAATCGTTTGGAGCAGGTGAGAGTGATATCTGGGTATTGAAGTTGAATGAAAATGGAGATATACCAGGGTGTGAGATAGTTGGTGAATCGGATGCGGTTGTGACTATTCCAAGTGTAACTGTAACTAACACAAATGCAATAGTCCAAGAAACACATGCAATAGTTATATACACAAATGCCTGTGTGACATATACAAACGTCTCGGCTAGCTACGTTTGTTATGCACAACCGCCAATAGCGGATTTCACGTATGAGATAGAAGGGATGACGGTTACTTTTAATGCATCGATGAGTTACGATCCTGATGGGGATATAGTGAGTT
>Ga0190367_1001413_pt1 | contig 13946 bp, 12 predicted proteins | sample 4872181011_MG_FD_171838 | JGI IMG/M metagenome (GOLD analysis project Ga0190367, IMG submission 171838) | Hydrothermal vent microbial mat bacterial communities from Southern Trench, Guaymas Basin, Mexico - 4872-18-10-11_MG | ecosystem: Environmental > Aquatic > Marine > Hydrothermal vents >...
AGCTAAAGGATTTGGGCCATAAGGTTGTCTTCTATGACTTTGAATTGCTAAAACAGCTCTCTTAATTATATCTGGGCGAAATTCTTCTTCAAATACCTTTGGAAGCTCTATTTCTTCAACGACTTCACCACTCAAGCTTAAAACCTTAGCCATCATATTATCACCTTCCCTGCTTTGAAGTCGTGCTTATATACAGTATGTTAACTCCATCAAACTGAACCTTTGGCGGTCTAATCGCATCTCTCATTCTGATCAGTCTTTTAACACTTCCGGGAACGCTACCACTTACAAGCACGTAATCACTCCTAATAACGCCATAGTGAACGAAACCACCTTTTGGCGTAATTTCCTCTCCATTCTCACCGATCTTAAGTATTCTCTTATTGTACTCTGTTCTCTGATGGAAACCCATCTGTCCAGCTTGTGGAACTGTCCATCTAACCCTTGCTGGAGTCCATGGACCTAATGTTCCAACTCTTCTATGCTTTGAGCTTCTCGCATGCTTCGCATCTAAAGTTATAACACCCCAACGCTTAACTGGGCCTTGGAATCCCTTACCCTTCGTTATAGCTATTACGTCTATTAATTGCCCCTCCTGAAAAACTTCGGATATCCTGATCTCCTTTCCAAGCTTAGAAATTGCATATTCTAAAGCTTCTTCAACGTTTCCTCCAACTCTCTGCTCCATTACGTCTGGTACCTTCTTTGGCACTCCAGTTATCAGATAAGGTTGAGTATAGGTTATGACTCTAACCTCAGCGATTCCGTCAACCCTTACTTTGTCTACATCTGAAGCCTTTTTTGGAAGGTTTAGCCTTCTACCAAGGTATTCGTCTAAGTTGTCAGCCCAAACCTCACCAGCTATCTCCAAGCCGTATTGAGTTCTCCTGTAAACTCTAACTCCAGCTACTTTCATCGGCGGTGTTTCTATTACCGTTACTGGCATCACTATTTCCTCTCCATAAGTAGGGGAGTTTCTTCTGTCGTCAATCATTATCACATGAGTCATTCCGGCTTTGTATCCAGCGAATCCTTGAATTCTTACTTCGTTGCATTCGGGCCAAGATCTGATTCGTGGAATTACACTTTTAGCCCTTTTTCTCGGTGAAAATGCCAGAGATCCCCTTCTAGGTCTGTGATACTTCATATCCTATCACCCCAGTAGTCGATAAAATTCACAATAGATAGAGTTGCGAAGATAGCTTCCTCTAACCTAACAGTTCGAGTTCCCTGCATTGGTATCGTATTCCAACATTCTACATTCATCTCTATCCCCAACCTCTCAGCTATTTCAAATACCCCCTCTTCGGGATTGCCAAATACTAGTGTTACATCTCTTCTTATCTCTTTAACTCTCGGAATCTTACAACGCCTTGAGGTTATCACAACGTTCCTCCTCTTCAATACATCCTTTAACTCCATTATCCTTACCTTATATCCCCAATACTCCTCTGGTTTTGCTTCTTCAACTTGCAACGGATTCTTCGAACAGATCCTGACGGTAACGCGGGCACCCCGAGGTTTATTAGATTTCAAAGGTGCCAGGGTCTTTAAACCTATGTCGACCCATCGCGTTCCGTCAGGAGCAACATGCCTTATAACTCCATCCCTGACTTCACCGACTTTTAAATGTTTCGGCTTATGCGATGGTATTGCAAGCGGTGGTAGTATTCCAGCGTACCTCAATGAATCTTTGATTGGAATTAGGTGTTTGCGGAGGTATTGTGGGGTTTCGAGATATTCAAGGATGTCTTTTATGAATTCTGATTCGTCGAGTTTTGGATCTCGATATACTACGATCTCTTCAACTCTGAATATAGCACAAGCCCTTGCTATCAAACCAACTTTATACGTTTTGATCTTTGGATCTATTTCGTTTATCAAAGCTGACGATGGAATCGCTACCGATAGCATCGATCTTAATTTTGTTATGGAATGTTTAAAGTTAAATCAGTTTTTAAAGTTAAAGTAACAAAAACATTAAAAAAAGTACTCTTAGAAAAATCTTTATATTAATATAATATATAAATAATTTTAAATAAAAATAAAAAATATAATTTCAGAAAGAGACCTCATATACTTTATTGTTTGAAATTTGAGATTCTAACAATTTAAGAATTTTAAGCGCTCCTATAATATATTTTCTTTATATTTTAAAAAGCTAAACAAAGGGAAAAATAATTATAAAAATTTCACACCAGAATTCAATTTAATGATTCATGTAATTGGTGCGGGTTCTGCAGGTGCTTCTTTGGCTTACTTTCTCAAAGACGAATTTAATGTAAAGATATACGAAATGAAGAGCGATCTTGGGCTAAAACCATGTGCATGGGGCGTTCCTAAGGAGATAGAGGAATATATAAAGATACCAAAAAGAGTAATTTTAAATAATATTTATAAATATAAAATATATTTAGATGGAGAGCTACTAGTTGAAAGATCTTCAAAGTCCCCACTTGGATACATAATCGATAAACGAGAATTTTTGAAATGGTTACTTGAGGGTGTCGATGTTGAATTTTCTAAGTATATTAGATTTAGAAATAGGAAGCCAATCCTAAACGTAAGATCTGATGATATAGTTGTAATAGCTACTGGATATCTTTTTCATAGAGATAGGACGTGGAGGATTTTAACAGTCCAATATACGCTAAGTGATATCAATATAGATAGCACTGTAATGGAGATGTGGTTTTCAAGTGATATTGTAGGATATCTATGGATTTTCCCAAAGGGGAAGAAAGAGGCTAAAGTTGGTATCTGTGGATTTCTAACGTATTTTGAGCTAATTTCAAGACTAAACGAATTTATCAAAGACCATCCACAACTGAAAACGGGAGTAATCAAGAAAAGAGAGACATCATACATCTATGTCGGTGGGATAAACGAAGAGTTATACAATTTGGATTACTATGTAATTGGTGAAGCATTGGGCACCGTTTTTCCAATAACTGGGGAAGGCATAAGACCTTCAGTGATTTCGGCTTATGCCCTTGCAAGAGCACTTAAACATGCCACATCATTCAGAGAAGAGTTTGAAAAAACACAAATTCCACAGCAGATAAGTCTCCAGAAACAAGCTGTAGAAATACTTTTAAAAAGCGATCCTAATCGTAGGCGTTCTCTCCTAAAAATACTTTTTAGTGATTAAAAATTAATATAATTTAATATTAAATTTAATATTATATTAATTTAAAATTAAATAACTTAATTTACTAATCTAAGTGAAATGTGGAGGATGATAACTACTAAAACTCTTCATTAAACGTTACTACCGTTATAGCAAGATAAATGCAACTTTATAATAAAAAACGTTTAAATTTAAAACAAGTTACTGGAATACTACCATTTGATTTCGAATTTTTCGAAATACTAGGCGTTAAAATCCATATGTTTAATTCGATTTCTCAAGCGATTTCTTGACAAAACTTGTTCCTTTTTAATCATTGAAATTATTTCGAAAGGTATATATAAGTTCAAACGGTACACCTTCTTGGAAACCACTGGAGGTGTAAATTATGCCATTAATAAAGACTCCTCCTCCACATGGAGGAAAACTCGTTGATAGAGTTGTAAAAAAGAGGGAATTTGCAGAAAAAATGGCTGCTGGTTGTCCAACTTTTGATCTAAAGCCTACAACCACTCCTGATGGAACACCTATAAGACACGTTTACAGAGAGATAATGTCTGTCTGCTATGGATTCTTTAGCCCAGTTGAGGGTTCAATGGTTCAGAACGAACTTGAGAGGGTTCTAAAGGAGAGAAGGCTTCTAAGTGAGTGGATATTCCCATATCCAATTCTGTTTGATGTAAGCGAAGATGATTACAAAGCTTTAGATGTCAAAGAGGGAGACAGGCTGGTATTAAAGCTAAAAGGTCAACCGTTTGCGATAATCGATATAGAAGAGATATATAGAATTGACCCAAAAGATGTGGCTGAGAGGACTTTTGGTACCCCTGAGAAGAACCCGGAAGTCGTAAGGAAGCCATTTGATGAGAAACATCCCGGTTACCTCATATACAGGTGTATGAATCCGATAATCTTTGCTGGAGATTACACGATAATAAACGAGCCTAAGTTTAAAGAGCCATACGACAGGTTCTGGTTCCCACCAGCTAAGTGCAGAGAGGAGCTAAAGAAGAGGGGTTGGAGAACTGTAATCGCTCATCAGACGAGAAACGTTCCACATGTAGGACATGAGATGCTGATGAAGTGTGCCGCATTCACAGGTGATGTTGAGCCGTGCCATGGTATCCTCGTGAACGCCATAATCGGTGCCAAGAGACTTGGAGATTACCCAGACGAGGCAATCCTTGAGGGTCATGAGGCTGTAAACAAGTACGGATACATCAAACCTACAAGGCACATCGTAACGTTTACGCTCTGGGATATGAGATACGGAAACCCAATTGAATCGTTATTGCATGGAATAATCAGGCAGAACATGGGTTGTACGCATCACATGTTCGGTAGAGATCATGCAGCAGTTGGAGATTACTACGACGTATACGCAACACAGATACTCTGGACAAAGGGTATTCCAAGCTTCGGATTCGAAGCCCCACCAAACGAGGTCGATTACGGTTTAAAGATCTACCCACAAAACATGGCTGAGTTCTGGTACTGTCCGAAATGTGGTGAGATTGCATATAGTGAGAGCTGTGGACATGAAAAGGAGAAGCAAAAGTTCAGTGGAAGCTTTATAAGAGGGATGGTCGCGGAGGGTATCTTCCCACCAAAGGTAATCTTTAGACCAGAGGTTTACAAGGTAATAGTGAAGTGGTGGAAAGTCTATGGCTACCCATTTGTAAACAGGAAGTACTTGGAGATTAAGAATAAGGAGTTAGAAGTTGATGTTCCACCAATGGAGCTTCCTAAGGCGTGAGGTGGTTTAGATGGTTTACTACATAGGGGTAATACTCGATGAGAAGAGACTTGAAGCGATAAAGGGAACACCAGTAGAGGAGAAAGTTCAAGATCTGTTCGGAGGGGCACTGAAGATGATCACAGTAGAAGTTCCAGATGACAAAGCCGATAAAATTCTAAAAGCTTTTGATAGGGCAAGAATAGACTCAAGGGGATTTATAGAGGATATTCCCGTAGCCCTCAGAAGGGCTATATTCGACGAGATTGCAAAATCGAAATCGTTAGATGTAATAGATAAGGTATTGGAAAGGTTAGATGAGATTAAAGAGGCTGCTGCTAAGGAATCCGAATACATTCCTCCACCTGAGATTGAATAAAAATGGTAAAGTTTTTTAAATTTTTGAAAACCTTTCGAAGGAGGTGTATGAAATGCCAAGCTGGGTAAACCCCGAAAAGTGTGATGGGTGTAAGGCTTTAGAGAGGACTGCATGTGAATACATCTGTCCCAACGACTTAATGACTCTTGACAAGGAAACAATGAAGGCTTATAACAGAGAACCAGACATGTGCTGGGAGTGCTACAGCTGTGTTAAGATGTGCCCACAACAGGCGATTGACGTGAGAGGCTATGTTGATTATACACCATTTGGTGCGAGCTGTATACCGCTTAGAGGAACTGATTCAATTATGTGGACTATAAAGTATAGGAATGGAAAGATTCTGAGATTCAAGTTCCCGATTAGGACTACACCATGGGGATCAATACAGCCATATGAGGGATTCCCAGAGCCAACGGAAGAGTTGTTGAAGTCCCAGCTTTTAGCTGGAGAGCCAGATATATTAGATCTTAAAGAGCTTCCAAAGATAAAGTTGAGGGAGAAGCCGTTAACCAAGTTGGAGTGAGGTGGTTTAGATGGTTTATTATCCGAAGAAGGTGGAGGTTTATAAGGCAGATGAAGTACCAACTGAAACGGTAGAGACTGATGTATTAATAATCGGCGGTGGGTTCTCGGGATGTGGTGCTGCATTTGAAGCAGCATACTGGGCTAAGCTCGCTGGATTAAGAGTAGTGCTTGTAGAAAAAGCTGCAATTGAAAGAAGTGGAGCGGTAGCACAGGGATTATCTGCTATAAACACTTATCTCGACAACAGCTATGGAGGTAGACCTGCGAGATCCGAAATCCAGAACACTGTTGAAGACTATGTAAGATACGTAGTCCTCGACATGATGGGTATTGCAAGAGAGGACTTAGTGGCTGATTACGCAAGACATGTCGATGGAACTGTTCATCTCTTCGAGAAGTGGGGATTGCCAATTTGGAAGACGCCTGATGGTAAGTATGTAAGGGAGGGACAATGGCAGATAATGATTCACGGTGAAAGCTATAAGCCAATAATTGCTGAAGCCGCAAAAATGGCCCTTGGTGAAGAAAACATCTACGAGAGAGTTATGATAATAGAACTGCTAAAAGACAAGAACGATCCAAACAGGGTTGCAGGAGCTGTAGGATTTAGCGTAAGAGAGCCGAAGTTCTACGTATTCAAGGCTAAGGCTGTCATACTTGCCACTGGAGGAGCAACACTACTGTTTAGGCCGAGAAGTGTTGGTGAAGCGGCTGGAAGAACTTGGTATGCGATATTCGATACGGGTAGTGGTTACTACATGGGAATGAAAGCTGGAGCTTGGCTAACACAGTTTGAGCACAGGTTCATCCCGTTCAGGTTCAAGGATGGATATGGACCAGTTGGAGCTTGGTTCCTGTTCTTCAAGTGTAAGGCTAAGAACGCATTTGGAGAGGAGTACATAGTAACAAGGGCTAAAGAGCTTGAGAAGTACAAGCCATACGGAACTGCTACACCAGTTCCAACACCATTAAGAAATCATCAGGCGTTGCTTGATCTAATGGAGGGTAAGGGACCAATATACATGCACACAGAGGAATCAATTGCTGAGTTAGCGGCTGGAGACAAGAAGAAGTTGAAGAAGATACTTGACGAGGCATTTGAGGACTTCCTTGACATGACAGTCAGTCAGGCATTGCTATGGGCATCTCAGAACATCGATCCAGCTGAGAAACCATCTGAAGCTAACTTGGCTGAGCCATACGTCATGGGTTCACACAGCGGTGAAGCGGGATTCTGGGTTTGCGGGCCAGAGGATCTAATGCCTGAAGAGTACAAGAAGTTGTTCCCAGTTCACTACAACAGGATGACTACAATTAAGGGCTTATTCGCAGTAGGAGACTGTGCTGGTGCTAATCCACACAAGTTCTCAAGTGGTTCGTTCACGGAGGGAAGAATTGCTGGAAAAGCCGCAGTCAAATACGTAATAGAACAGAAACCAGAAGTAGAAATCGATGAAAAAGTCGTAGAAGAGCTTAAGAAGAAGGCATTCGCACCGATGGAGAGGTATATGGAGAACAAGGATAAGACGACTGATGAGAACGTAAGCCCATACATGTTCTACCCATGGCAGGGATTGGTTAGACTACAGAAGATAATGGACGAATACGCAGCCGGTGCTTCGACGTTCTATCAAACGAACAAGAAGATGCTTGAAAGAGCATTGGAGTTGTTGCAATTCCTTAAGGAAGACTGGGAGAACTACATTGCGGCAAGAGATCTACATGAGTTGATGAGAGCTTGGGAACTCTGGCACAGGATATGGACTGCCGAAGCACACGTGAGATTCATGCTCTTCAGAGAGGAGACGAGATTCCCAGGTTACTACTACAGAACTGATTGTCCGGAGCTTGACGACGAGAACTGGCATGTATTCACACTTGGCAGATACGACCCAGAGAAGAACGAGTGGACATTCGATAAAGTTCCAGTGCTACACATCGTTGAGTACGCCTTATAACTTTTTTATTATATTTAATTATTAATCTATTTTGTACCTTTTGAAATTTCTATCAACCAGTAGTTTTAGATTATTCTCAAAAAGGAAATAAAATATCTATTCTATATTGAATTAATATTTTTAAGAACAATTAATACATTACAATTCATCGCCAGAAATTCCATCCTAATATTTACTTAGATTTAATTATATTTTTCAAAGAAAAATTTATTCTCAGTAGATTTCAAATTCTCTAAACATGCAAATTCCAAAGCGGATGAACAAAAAGCTATTAATCGTTATAATTTTGTGTGTAATATCTGTAGCAATGTCAATCGACATAAGGATGTTTACTCCTACGATTTCTTCAGAGGTGAACGTGCTTATAACGAGTTACGGTGTAGAAATTTCCGATTTGGATTGTAAGGATTGTGAGAAACATATAAGTCCAGATAAGTTATCTGCCATTGCTAAACTTGTAAGTTACTCGAACAACTTCCAAATATTAAACATAACGTTAAACACAAAATCTGGAGCGATAATAAAAGCTACAACCAACGAAGATATAGAATTTGGCTTTACAGGATTTAAATTCGACTATTATGCAAAGATTATAAAGTTCGTTAACTTAACATCAAATGAGTGGTATCTTAATTGGAGTCTTGTCGGTAATGCGTTTTTTGTGAATAAATCCACACTGATATCTCGCTATTACACTATTTCAAGCTTCGGTAATGAAGACTACGACGAGTTATGGGATATTGCAATTCACGATGGGAATGTATACGTAGTGGGTAAAACAGGATTAAACGCTTTAATTGCAAAATTCGATAAAGATATGAACCTAATATGGAGTAAAGGAGTTGTAAATTCCGTTTTTAAGGGGATTGCGGTAGATGAGGAATTCATATACGCAGTTGGGTATTCTCAATCCGATGGAATTGTGTTTAAATTCGATGAGGACGGAGATTTAATATGGCAAGTGAAAATCGGGGGAGATTTCATTGATAAATTCGAAGGTGTAGATATCGATGACAAGTACGTATACGTAGTTGGAAAAGAGAATTCAACTGGCTCTTACGATGCATTCATAGTCAAATTAGATAAAAGCAATGGGAGTGTTATATGGCAGAGGAGAATTGGCAGTTCACATAGCGATGGCTTTTATGATGTAGAAGTATACAAAGATTACATCTACGCAGTCGGATACGCTTATAACTGGGATGCATTCATAGTCAAATTTGATAAGAACGGAAGAGTTATCTGGAATAAGTCTTGGATAGGTAGTGACCAATGGGATTTACGCCTATACGATTTAGTAATCCACGACGATTATCTGTATGTAGTAGGTTACGCGTATCACTATACTTATCCAAAGAATTATGACGCATTTATAGCAAAGCTCGATTTAGATGGAAATTTAGTATGGCAGAAGAGAATTGGTGGAGACGGAAGTGAATCCTTTAGTGATGTAATTGTGCAAGATGAATCTGTATATACATTCGGTAAGACTTGGAATTCCACGAATTTTGATGCGTTTGTAGTTAAATTCGATAAAAATGGAAATTTGATATGGCAAAAGAGGATTGGAGGAAATGGATACGAATTCCTACTCGGTTCTGATGTTTACAGAGATTACATATACACAGTTGGGAGGGAGAACACCTCTGGAAATTACAACGGATTCTTAATCAAGTTTGTAGATTCACCAAAACCCTGCAAAATTGCGGTTTTTAATACGGATTATCAGTGTACAGACGTCATAACTGCTGGAGAGTGGAGTTATAGTTGTCATAGCATATCTTTAGACATTTACGAAATAAATTACAGTATGAGTGATATTAAATTGGATTACAGCTTCTTATGTTCAGATGAATGCATAGTTAACAACTCAATAATTCTAACACTCGATGAGAACTACCAAAGGAGTGCAATTTGGTACAACGAGAGGGTAGATATCTCAAGGAATTTTGAAATAGTAGCAAAGATCTATTTAGGATATAAAGATGGAGCAGATGGAGTTGTTTTTGTAATTCAAAACGATACGAGAGGTGTAAGTGCAATTAGCTCAAACGGTGGAAATCTTGCGTATTACAACATCACCCCATCTATAGGATTTGAACTCGATACTTGGAGAAATATCGATTACGGAGATCCAAACGAAAACCATATAGGATTGAACTTAAAAGGAAACTTGACTTCTATCACTTATAATACGAGCATACCAGAGCTTGAAGATGGAAAAGAACATAAATTCAAGTTCGTATGGGATTCAAAAGGTAAAGAGATAAAAGTATACTTAGACAACGTCTTAGTTTTGAGTTATAGCATAGATTTACAATCTATTCTTGGAGATTTCGCATGGATTGAATTCACAGGAGCTACTGGCGGGGAAAGCAATGTTCAATATGTGAGATTAGTGTATCTAAAGGCTTACAGCATCAGAGATATTCCAAGTGTTAACGATGTAAATCCGAATTGGATTGACAGCTGGGTAACCATAGGCGATGCATACAAAGTAAACGACTCCATAGTTTTAACTCCAGATGAGCGTTACAAGAGAGGGGCGGCGTGGTATACTAAGGAGGTTGATCTGTCGAAGTATCTATGGATTGATGCTAAGGTCTTTCTTGGATACAAAAACGGTGCAGATGGAATTGTATTCGTATTTCAAAGAGAGGGATTTGATGCAATTGGCTTAGACGGCGGAAACCTCGCATACAGTGGAATTATGCCTTCCGTTGGAGTAGAGCTAGACACATGGAGAAATGTCAATTACAGAGATCCAAACGAAAACCACATAGGATTAAACTTAAACGGGAATTTAACATCAGTTATCACAAATACAAACATACCAGAGCTTGAAGATGAAAAGGAACACGACTTCACTATTAGATGGAATCCAAAAACTAAATACTTAGATGCATATATCGACGGGATTTGGATTTTGCACAGTAAAGTGGATTTACGATCGATAGTGGGAGATAAAGCCATAATAGGGTTCACAGGAGCAACTGGTGGATACAACAATACTCAATACTTCAAAATAGTAAGGATTGTTGAAACCTCAGATGTTAGAGATGTTTCAAGTTGGAAATGTGTAGAGGTGAAACACGTAAAGCCTGATGAATGGATCTTTTACTCCAACGAGCCCACAACAATAACTCTCATCGTTTATCCTCGCATAAGTGGAACGATCTATCTGACTGTATTCGAGATTTAACCCGCTATGTTTTCCCACCTCATCTGGATTTCCTTGAACTTTTCCCTTGATTTCCTATAATACTCATTGGCTTTATCGTATCTCTTCATCTCTCTGTTTAAGTCTCCAAGGTATTTCAAAGTAGTAGCTACGAACTGCGAAAATTCACGGTCAATTCTTTCTAATTCTTCAAATATCCTCAAAGATTCCTCTAACAGTTTTTCGGCTTCGTCATATCTGCTTCGATTCTTGTAGAACACTCCAAAGTTACTCAGCATGATTGCGAAGTTAAGCTTCAAAGATTCCTTTTCAGGTATCAGCCTTCTGTATATGTCTTCAGCTTCCTTAAAACACCTCTCCGCATTCTCAAATTCTCCGAGTTTAATGTATATCTCTGCAGCATTCGTAAGGCTTTCTGCAAGGCTTTCGTAATCTCTTAAATCCCTTAAAATCTCAATTGCTGTTTCGATTTTTACTCTTGCTTCCACATATCTTCCCAAATCGAAGTAAAGTGTTGCCAAGTCGTTTTCGATATAGGCGTATTCTTTAAAATCTGCGAGTCTCTCGCAAATCTTCTCAGCTTCTAAATACATCCTTTCAGCTCTATCCTTCATATCCATCATTATCAAAGCCCTTGCAGCATTTCTAAGAAGCATCGGGATTAACTCCTCAAATCCAAGTTGATTACAGAGTTTAACGGCGTTAATAGATGAAACTACACAAGAAACGAGTGATTGATTATCGTTTCTCTCTGAAAAGTACATAGATGAATACGAGAAGTATGAGAGCAACACAAGGGATCTCCAAATCCCAGACAAATTGTTTACATCTTCTGGTTTTTCAAAAATTCTATCGATTATCCTTTTAACGTCTTCTGGAGCTTCTCTCTTTATTAACTCTAAGGCTTCGAGTGGTTTTCTGGCTTTTATGAGTTTACAAACCTCGGATATCAACTCCATAAGAGTCTGTTTTGATCTCAAGTTTAAAACTTTTTGCTTTTCGAAAACGTTTAATAAATCTCGATTTCAAATAGTTCATGGAATTCATCGAAATAGAATGCCCTATATGTGATGACGGCAAAAAACATAAAGCGGAAATCCTCAAAGTAAAAAAGGAGAAGTACAGAAGGAGATTAGCTGAATTCGATATGACTGTCATGCTTGTAAGGTGTTTGGATTGCGGGACTAAGGGTATATACAGGAGAATAGAAGGTGTTGGAATGGAAAGCTATGAATTCCCGTATGAAGGTGATATTTGACGAGAACATAGCGAATGATACAGTTATAGCCTGGAATATAACGATTCCCCTGTTTAAGGAGAGTTTGTTCAGTAGGGATAGAGAAGAGCGAAAGAAAATAATAGAAGGAAAGATTAAAGATGTTTTGCCGTATTTCATCGAAGAGATCGAGAAGGAGATTGAAGAAAGAGTTGACGAAATTTACATTTCGTTAGAGTCGGCGTGGGTTCGATACTACGTTTTTAAATTAGATGTTATTGCAAGCAAGAATAGATATAGATTCGCATTAAACCTACTATCGCCAAATTCCCCGATAAAATCGTTTAAAGATCATTGGAAAAAAGCTTTAGATGTTTACGAAAAACTTCCAAGAAATATCGCAAAGCCGATAGTCGTAACCGATGAGTTCATGCTTCAGGAATGGGTTAACGGTATTCCACTTTCAGAATTTAAAGAAGGGGATATAATAGTTGATGAGGAAAGTGCGAAGAGATGTATATCCCCTGTCTTAAGGCTGTTGTTCAAGTTGAACAAGCTTGGATATGTATATCACCCGTGGGAGGATTACGAAGTTATGCTTAGAGCTAATGATATTGTTTTGTTAGATGTTACAAGGCTAATTAGAAAGAGATTAAGCGAAGAGGAGTTTGTAGATTTCTACTTTGGAGTTCCGTTTTGCAGCCCTGAAATAGTAAAGCCAAAGAGGGTAGATACATCTGTGAGACTCTACTGGAGAGGTATAAGTGAGAGGGACTACTTTGGAACAAGCAAAAAAGAATACATAAAGCTGTTTTTAGAGGGAATAAAACCTGTTGCAACTGAAGAGGAGTTTAAAAAGATTTGTAAAGGAATAGAGAAGTGGATCTAAGTTTATACTGCAATTAAACAGTTAATTAAATCTATTAATCTTATAGCAATCCAATCTCTTAAGATCTTTTGAGAGGGAATAATACCTTTTCCTATACCACTTTTAATTTTGTTTACGTTAAGTAAACAGTCAAAATCCACTTGAATTAAGGGTTTAGACCAGAGATAGCTAAAGTTTTTATCACCTATTAACAATGCGGGATACTGACTATTATTTTTGCATATATAAGAGATATCCCTTCTCCAGCAACCAATCTTTTTACAACTATTTTGACAGCTTAAATTACCTCGGTACGTTGTACATCTATGATGAATTATATTTTGGTCACGAATTGGAGGAAGATAACAGTCAGGATCGTATGGATTGTTACAGTCAGATTTGGGCTTATAAATATCACCTAACGGATTTTTATAAGCATTTTTTACATTTAAAGCACATGGATAATATCGTGCTAAATAATACCATAGATCTCTAAAGGATACTTCATAATGCCCTATCTTCATTAAATAAAACAAAAAGTATTTTCCAAATGGATTTTTCTTTTTATCTTTAGACGTAAAGCCAGCAACCCAAATCCCTTTGCCTTTTTCAAGGTCGTCTCGAACATCACATTTCATACTATGCTTACAATTGGTTAGTGTAAGTAAACAACCTTCAAAATTGGGGCCAGTTCCCTTTTGAATTATTATCCATCCGTTGTTTCTCTTTTTAATATACGTAGTAGAAACCACATAAACATATGCGGTATCGTTGAAAAAATCTTTTAACTCTTTTTTAAGTTCATCTAGTGTTAAATTCTTTTTTAAATCACATGTATTATTCCAGTTTTGTTCAAATTCTCTACTAACACACTCAGGAATGCAATTATCCATTAGTGGTATTAATATCCTTAGCAAATTTAAGATTTATCAAAATCGAATGTGAAATAAC
>Ga0190367_1001414_pt1 | contig 13945 bp, 12 predicted proteins | sample 4872181011_MG_FD_171838 | JGI IMG/M metagenome (GOLD analysis project Ga0190367, IMG submission 171838) | Hydrothermal vent microbial mat bacterial communities from Southern Trench, Guaymas Basin, Mexico - 4872-18-10-11_MG | ecosystem: Environmental > Aquatic > Marine > Hydrothermal vents >...
GGATCTTGTATCTTCACATGCAATATATTTCACTGATTTTAAAATCTCTAAAGCCCTGAGAGTAATATCTTTTAGATTACCAATAGGTAAAGATACAATATAAAGTTTCCCTGTCTTTTTTTCCATTGAATTTTATTATATCACAAATCCTTTTCTAATAAGAAAATTTTATTCCTGTATAAAAAGAATAATTAGGAGTTCCGTAATTTTTAACCTCTTCATAATCAGAATTAAAAAAGTTGTTAATTCTTCCAAACAGCTTTAAATATTTATTAAGTTTATACTCAGCACTTAGATTTATTAAAGAATAAGATTTTAATTTTTCTTGATTATTTACATCATTATATCTTTCTCCAGTATACATATTCAGCAAATAGAGAAAAATCATTTATCTTATACTTTCCTGAAACAGAAAATTTATGTATAGTTTATATATTAAATACTTATTATTTTTCTCATTTTCTGTATCAATATAAGTATTATCCTGATCTTATAATAAAATTTTTGCTCAGTGTAAAAGTAAAACTTAATTCACTTCCTTTTATATTAGCTTTACTTATATTTTGTGGCTTCCATATCCAGCTTCCTGGAGAAATTGGTGTCTATTGTATTAAATTTTTATACTTTTGATAAAAAACTCAGAGAAAACTTAATTTTTTTCATTTAAAAAAAATTCTTTTCTATCCTTGCATCCTAAACCCAAGATTTTTCTGATTTAAGATCAGAGTTACCCATTGCCCATCCTGTATTAAGCCAAAAAAGATCATTTAAAGTAGGAGCTTTAAAAGCAGTTCCATAATTTGCTTTTATTTTTAAAGCATATGACATTATATTGCAAAGAAATTCAATTCTATGAGTTGTTTTTTCACCAAAGGTTTGATGATTATCGTATCTTATACCTCCATTCAATATTAAATTATTATTTAAAAGTTTAATTTTACTATTTATATAAATAGCTTTATTTTCAATATCTTCATCATAGGTAGTAGAACCTTCATATTTTCCTTTTTCTTTTCTATATTCAGTTCCTATAATAAAGATAAAATTTTTTGAAAGAAAAAGGTTATGTTGCCAGTCAAGGATATAAATTGCAGGAACAATTTTAGAATTATACCATTTAAATACATCATCAGGATCTGAAGTTTTAATGAGATTTCTTACTTTGGAAACAGTTAAAATTTGTTTCCAATTAGAGGTAAGATATAATTTTAACTTTCCTGAGATTAATAAATGATAATTTCGTTGTATACAATCAGGATTATCTTTATATATGCTAAAACCATCCTCTGTTCCGAAATCAATTTCATTGCGAGCATAATAGTATCTTCCTAAAAATTCAAGTTCTAATTTTCTACACGGTCTAAATTCGAATTTTTCTGAAATAAAAGCATTTTTATATCCATCTTTTTCATCACCATCTTTGTAGGCTGAGAATCCATCATTTTTGTAATAATATTTATAACTCCTGCCATAGCTTCAGAACCATAAAGGGTGCTTTGTGGTCCATTTATAATTTTAATTCTTTCTATCTCATTTGCACTTAAACCTAAAAAATCAAAGTAATCACTTGTTGGATTATTAACCTTGATTTCATTTATCATCACAAGAATATCAAATGATTTAGTAGAAGTTTTTAAAAAGATAGATATCAGTTTAATAGGACCACCATATTGTTTATAAATCTGGCAATTTTCTTAATGTATCAGTTCCTTTTTTACATTCATTTTCTTAATTTCTTTTTTCAGTTATAACAGTTACATTGCTTGTGATTTTTCTAAAGTTCTTTTAATTTTATTTGTAGTCATTATAATCTCTAGTAGTTTTTGAAGTTTTTCAGACGAAAAAGCCTGATTTTGCAAAATAGTTATCAAAATAATTTCAGTAATAAGAAGATGTTTAAAAAGAAATATTTTATTAAAAAAAATCAAGAAGAACTTTATAGAAAAAATTTAGGAGAAAGAATCAAGCTGAAGCAGTATTTTCTGTCTTCTGGTATTACTCACTGCACCTTCCCAGAGGGAAATTCCCTTCAGTGGCTTGTCGGCTAAGTTAAAGACTTAGCCCAAGTAGCTTCGTCCCCGGTCACGGGTGCGGGACAGCAGGGGATTTTTACCCCTCTTCCTCAAACTTCAGCCACTTTATTTTATAATTTTTATATTATATATTTATTAAAATTATATATTTATTAAAAAAATTAAGCAGAATTTTTTATCTTAAAGGCATAGTAAAAAGCAACTACAATCAGTATCCATGCTATAATTATTCCTACTCCTCCGATAATTAATATTAGAAGAAGAGAACTTATAAAGTATAGAAGCCCAGCAGTTTTAAATAAACTAATCTTTGTATAATAAACTAATTTACAAATAAAACGTAATTAAGATAATAAAATAAGAGCTCTTTTTTATAAATCCTTACTTGTTCTGTAAGAAACCATAAGTATTGTATAAAACAATTTGAAATATTGTCTTTACCTAAAAGGTGAAATATACTTGCGGGATAAGAAATTATTCTGTTATTCATTTTAGAGAGAGGGCTTGCAAAAATTATTTGTGCTTAATGCTTAACGTGGGAGTAGGATTATGTAAAAATATTAAAATTAGAAAAATTATTGCATAAATATCATTAAGTGAGGCTTTTATAAGTAGTTAAGATAGATAAACAAAGGAGATAAAAGTAGATTTAGATATTTTGCTGGAATAGTTTATAAAGTATAATTATTTTTTGGTTATAAGATTGGAAAATCAAAAATTTTTATTAAAATTAAATTTATTAAAAATAATTAAGGATAAAGAAATTGGGTTTTATTCAAAAAATAACATGGATAAGAAAATTTATAAATAAGAATCATCTTTCAGCCTTTCTTTTTACCTCTCCTTCTAATGTTTTTTATTTGTCTCGTTTTAGGTCTTCCAATGCCTTTATTATTATTACACCTAAGAATCAATATTTTCTTACAGATGCAAGATATTTTGAAAAGGCAAAAAAAGAACTAAAAAATTGGGAAGTGGTTCTTATTAAAAATGGTGTTTTTTCATTTTTGAAAAGGTTTATTAAAGAACTAAAAATTAAAGTTTTGGGATTTGAAAAAGATGATCTTACTTGTGAGTTTAAAGAAAGATTGAGAATTAAAGGAGTCAAATTTAAGGGATTTAACGAAGTTCTTAAAGATTTGAGAATAATTAAAGAAAAAGAAGAAATTAAAATTTTAAAAGAAGGTGTTAAGAAAACTGATAAAATTTATAAAGATGTGATAAATATTCTTGGAAATTTTATTTTTTCTAATAAAAAACAAGATTTGACTGAGTTAAAATTAAGAGGATTTTTAGTTTCTAAAATTTTTGAAATGGGAGGAATGGGAGAAAGTTTTCCAACAATTATAGCAAGTGGAAAGAATTCTGCTATTCCTCATTGGCAAAGTTCTGATAGTAAAATCAAAAAGAATGCTCCACTTTTGATAGATATGGGAATTATCTGGAAAGGTTATTGCACTGATTTTACAAGAACCTTATATATAGGAAAACCTTCATCTGAGTTTAAAAGAATATATGAAATTGTTAAAACTGCTTGGTATAAAGGATTTGAAAAAGTTAGAAGAGGAATCCCGGTGAATGAAATAGATAAAACTATAAGAGAATATTTCAAAACTAAAGAGCTTGATAAGTTTTTCATTCATAGCACAGGGCATGGGATAGGAATTGATATTCATGAACCTCCTAAAATTTATTATCAAAATATAAGATCTAAAAAAAGAAAAACTCAAATTGAAATTATAGAAGATGGAATGGTTTTTACTATAGAGCCAGGATTGTATTTTCCTAATAAATTTGGTATCAGGATTGAAAATATGGTATTTGTAGAAAATGGAAAAGGAGAAGTTTATTCTGAAGTAGATATAGAATTAAAAATGTTTTTCTAATTTATTTGTTATTTCTTCTTAATCTATCTTTCTAAGGAAAAAATATAGAGAATAGTTTAGGAAGGATCTTAAAGAATAACTTAAAATTTTAAAAAAAGCAGTGAATCATTTAGCAAGGGTGGTCTTATGGTCAAAGAAGAAAAAAAGTTGCTTTTATAAATTTAAATTTTAATATTTAATCTTTTGTGGTAAAATTTCAGAGAAATTATTTTTTCTTTTTAATTCCAAGGAGGTTCTTAAAATGAAGGTAGTTATTATTGGAGGAGTTGCTTGTGGAGCCAAGACTGCTTGTAGGCTTAAAAGATTAAGACCTGATGCAGAAATTATTCTTATTGATAAAGATAACTATATTTCCTATAGTGGATGTGGGATGCCTTATTATCTTACAGGAGATGTTTCTCATATAGATGAGTTAAGAAAAACAGATTTTCATGTTTTAAAAAATGAAAAATTTTTTCAAGAGATTAAAGGAATTACTACTTTAACTAAAACTCTTGCAGAAGAGATTGATAGAAAAAAGAAAATAGTAAAAGTTAAGTATTTAGAAACAGGAAAAACAGAAAAAATACCTTATGACAAACTTGTAATAGCTACAGGTTCAATTCCAAAAATTCCACCTATCCCAGGAACTGATCTTGATGGAGTTTTTACTCTTTCAAATTTACATGATGCTATAAAAATCAAAGAAAGATTAGTAAATGGGCAAGTAAAAAAGCCTTTAGTAATTGGAGCAGGTTTTATAGGACTTGAAGTAGTGGAGGCTTTTGGAGAATCTTGGGAATTGCCTGTAACAATTTTAGAATATTTTCCTCAGGTTTTACCAAGACTTATAGATCCTTTTATGTCTCGGATAATAGAGAATCATTTAAAAGAAAAAGGTGTAAAGGTGGTTTTGAATGCAAGAATTAAAGAAATTGTAGGAAAAAATGGAAAGGTGTCAGGAGTGAGAACAGAAGATAATTTTTACCCTGCAGATTTAGTTTTATTAGCAACTGGTGTAAGACCAAATAGCGAACTTGCTAAAAAGGCTGGATTATTTGTTTCTCCTACTACAGAAGGTATAGTAGTAAATGAAAGAATGCAAACCTCTGATCCAGATATTTATGCAGGTGGAGATTGTGTAGAAATAAAACATTTAATTACTGGAAAAAGGATAGTTTTACCTATGGGTTCTCTTGCCAATAAACAAGGAAGAGTTATTGCTACTAACATTGCAGGGGAATATGCAATTTTTAAAGGAACTGTTGGAGCTTTTATTCTTAAATGTTTTGATATAGTTATAGGGGGATGCGGTTTAAGCTTAGAATCTGCACGTTTAGAAGGTTTTGAAGATGCAACCTATGCTCTCAATATTCAGCATGAAAGAGCTCGTTTTTTCTCTATAGGATGCTCATATTATTCTTTAATTTTTGATAAAAAGACTACTAAAGTATTAGGTTTTCAAACTGTAGGTCCTTTTACTGATGGGGCTTTAGCCAGAATTCATGCTATTTCAAGTATTTTGCCATTTAAACCTAATATAGAAGATCTTATCTCTTTAGAACTTGCTTATTCTCCACCCTTTAATACTGTTTTGGATCCTATTCATAATACTGCTCATATTGCTGAAAATATTATTTATAAAAGATTTAAACCTATAAGCTGGGAAGAAGTAATAAGAAGATTAAAAGAAAAAGATGAAAAGATGTTAATAGTTGATGTAAGAACACCTAATGAGGCGAAGGATATAACTCAAAAGTATCCTAATTGGATAAATATACCTTATCAAGAAGCAAGAAATAAAATAAAAGAGTTACCAAAAGATAAAGATTTAATAATAGTATGTAGTGTAGGAGCAAGAGCTTATGAAGTTGCAAGATGGCTTAAAGCTGAAGGTTTCGAAAATGTTTATGTAGCTCTTGGAGGAATAGTTCTTCCACAAAGTTGGGGTGAGAAATTTTAATGAAGATTCAAGCTGTTCGTGGTTTCAAAGATTGGCTTCCTGAAGATTTTGTTAAATATGAATACCTTATAGAATTAGCTAAGGATATTTTAAAAACTTATAATTATAAAGAAATTAAAATACCTATTCTTGAAAAAACAGAACTTTTTGTCAGATCTATAGGAGAATTTACGGATATAGTTCAAAAAGAGACTTATACATTTCAGGATCGGAATAAGGATTTCTTAACTCTTAGACCTGAAGCTACAGCAGGAATTTGTAGAATGATTATTGAAAAAGGATTATTTGTTAATCCTAAACCTTTGAAATTTTTTACTGTTGGTCCCATGTTTAGGCATGAGAGACCTCAAAAAGGACGTCTTCGTGAATTTTTCCAAATTGATGTGGAATTATTCACAGAATTAAATCCATTTTTAGAAGCTGAAATAATTTTTTTAGCCTTGGAAATATTAAAAGCTCCTCTTTCTTTTAAAAATTCTAATTCAGAAATTTATACCTTAGAATTAAATTCTTTGGGTTGTCCTAAATGTAGACCCAAGTATAAGGAAGAACTTTTAAAATTTTTAGAAAAAAATAAAGAAAATCTATGTGAAACTTGTAAAAGTAGACTTAAAAGAAATCCTTTAAGAATTCTTGATTGTAAAATAGAAACTTGTAAAAAAATAGTAGCTAAAAGTCCGATTATTACAGAATATCTTTGTGAAGACTGTAAGAATCATTTTAAAAATCTTAAAGAAATTTTTGATTTTATGAAAATTAAATATATAGAAAATCCAAGACTTGTAAGAGGACTTGACTATTATGTAAGAACAATTTTTGAGATCAAGGCTAAAGGACTTGGAGCTCAAGATACAGTAGCAGCTGGAGGAAGATATGATTATCTTTTAGAAGAACTGGGAGGACAACATCTACCTGCTATAGGTTTTGCTATAGGTCTTGAAAGATGGGCTATTTCCATTTTTGGAGATGAAGAAAATGAAGGTATTTTAGATTTAGATAATATTTTAGATAGACTAAATCCAGATATTTTTATTGTTCTTTTAGGGAAAAAATTTTTAATAAAAGGCTTCCAATTAGCAGCTCTTTTAAGAAAAGAAGATTTAAGATGTGAAGTAACCTATGAAGAAAAATCCTTAAAATCTCAACTTAAAAATGCAGATAAACTATCTGCTAAATATTCACTTATTTTAGGTGAAGAAGAATGGGAAAAAGGATCTGTAATATTAAAAAATATGAGAAAAGGTGTTCAGGAAAATATAGATTTTAAAAATTTAGAAGATCTTGCAAAAAAAATTTCTAAGAAAGTAAAAAATGAAACTTAATATTTATCCATCTAAGGATGAGTTTTTAAAATTAATTGAAAAATATAATTTAGTTCCTATTTGGCTTAATTTACCTTGTGATCTTGATACTCCTATTTCTTTATTTTATAAAGTTTTTAAGAATGAATATGGATTTTTACTTGAAAGTGTAGAAGGTGCTGAAAAATGGGCAAGATATAGTTTTATAGGGATAGACCCGTTTTTAATTTTTAAAAGTAAAGGAGAAAAAATCCATATTTTGAAAAAAGAAAACAATGGATTTAATGAAAAAGAAATAGAATCTGAAAATGCTTTTTTAGAATTAAAAAAACTTGTAAAACAATTTAAAACTCCTATTTTCAAAGAACTTCCAAGATTTTCAGGAGGAGCAGTTGGTTTTGTAAGCTATGAAAGTGTAAGATTTTTTGAGAATATACCTTGTGGAGAAGATACTCTCGGATTTACTGATTTACATTTTATGTTCCCAGAAATATTATTAGTCTATGATAGGTTTGGACATATCTTAAAGCTTATTTACAATATTTGGAAAAAAGATAATCAGGATCCTAAAGAACTTTATGAGTTTGCACTGCAGACTTTAATTAATCTAAAAGATAAAATTTATAAAGAAAAAATTTTAGAGGATTTCATTCCTAAAAAATATTCTTTTGATTTTTTTCCTGAGATCTCAAAAGAGGAATTTTTATCTATAGTAAAAAGAGCCAAAGAATATATTAAAAATGGAGATGTTATTCAAGTAGTGCTTTCTCAGAGGTTTTTTCTTGAAACAGAGGTTCCTTCATTTCTTATATATCGAGCCTTAAGAAAGGTTAACCCATCTCCTTATCTTTTTTATTTAAAATTGGGAGATGAAGTTTTAATTGGTTCTTCTCCAGAGATTTTAGTAAGAATGGAGGGAGATGTTATAGAGACAAGACCTATTGCAGGAACACGTAAAAGAGGTAAAACTGAAAAAGAAGACAAAAAGCTTGAAGAAGAATTAAAAAAAGATGAAAAAGAATTGGCAGAACATATTATGCTTGTTGATTTGGGGAGGAACGATATTGGAAGGGTATGTAAATATGGAAGTGTAGAAGTTTATGAATTTATGATAGTTGAAAAATATTCCCATGTTATGCATTTAGTTTCAGGAGTTAGAGGAAAAGCAAAGGATGAGGTTGATATGTTTGATGCTTTTTCAGCTACTTTTCCTGCAGGGACTGTTTCAGGAGCTCCCAAGATTCGGGCTATGGAAATTATTACTGAACTCGAAAAAAAAGTGAGAGGTCCTTATGCAGGAGCAGTGGGTTACTTTGGATTTTCGGGAAATATGGATTTTTGTATTACTATAAGAACATTTTTTCAGAAAAATAAAAAACTTTATATTCAAGCAGGAGCAGGAATAGTTGCTGATTCAGATCCAGAAAAAGAATATGAGGAAACTTTAAATAAAGCTAAAGCTTTATTTAAAGCCTTAGAAATAGTTAAGGAATTTTGGTAAAAATGAAAAAAATCTTAATAATAGATAATTATGATTCTTTTACTTACAATTTAGTTCAATTAATAGGAATAATGCTTAAAAAACTTTGGGAAGGAGAAATTTTAGTTTTTAGAAATGATGCTATAACTCCAGAAGAAATTTTAGATTTAAAACCAACTCATATAATTATTTCTCCTGGTCCTTGCACTCCTAAAGAAGCAGGAATTTCTGTAGAACTTATTAAAAAAGCTAAAGGTAAAATTCCTATTTTAGGAGTATGTCTTGGACATCAATGTATAGGTTCAGCTTTTGGAGCCAGAATTATAAAAGCAAAAAGACTTATGCATGGTAAAATCTCTAAAATTTTCCATGATGGTAGAGGAATTTTTTCAGGTCTTCCTAATCCATTTTCAGGAATGAGATATCATTCTTTGGCAGTGGATTTTGAAACTTTACCATCCTTTTTTGAAATAACTGCTCGAGCTGAAGATGGTGAAATTATGGGAATAAGACATAAAGAGTTTCCTATAGAAGGAGTTCAGTTTCATCCAGAATCTATAGGAACCTCTCTTGAAAAATGGACACTTTATAAAACCCCTCCTCAAAACTGGAATTTTGAAAAAAATGATCTTCCAGAGGGAGTAATTCTTTTAAGAAATTTCCTTAGCTTATATTAGAAATGTTAAAAAAATTTCACGAATTTTTTCAAAATTTTTTAGTATGGATTTATCTTCTTATTACAGTTCCTACTTTTAGTATAATAGCTATTATAATTAGAAAGCATTTTTTTGCACGTCTGTGGTGTAAAGGATTACTTAAGATTCTTAATATAAAAATAGAGATTATAAAAGAAAAAGAGCTACCTAAAAATATTTATGTTTTTATGAGTAATCATCAAAGTCAACTTGATATTCCAGTTTTAGAAAAAGTTTTAGAACCTTATAATATTAGATTTTTAGCAAAGAAAAGCCTTTTTAAAATTCCCTTTTTTGGTTGGGGAATTAAAGCCTTAGGATATATTCCTGTTGAAAGAAAAGACCCTAAAGAGGGATTAAAAAGTGTATTAGCTTGTATAGAAAAACTTAAGAAAGGTATATCTTTGGTTATTTTTCCTGAAGGAACAAGAAGTCCTACAGGAGAACTTTTGCCTTTTAAATTAGGAGGCTTTGTAATCCCTTTAAAAAGCAAAGTTAATGTAGTTCCTATTTCAATCTGGGGAACAAGAAATATTTTACCTAAGGGTGCTCTCTGGTTTAAAAATCCCTCTAATAAAAAAGTTTGGGTTTATATAGGAAAACCTATAGAAATAAAAGATCTGAATAGTAGAGATAAAGAAAGATTGGCTCAAATAGTAAGAGAAAGAATTTTAAAAGGACTTGAAATAATTAAGAAAAATAAGGAGGTTGAATAAATATGGAAGAAGTTTTGGTTGTTCCTTTAGAAGAAGAGCTTAAAGAGTCTTATTTAGATTATGCTATGAGTGTTATAGTAGGGAGAGCTCTTCCTGATGTAAGAGATGGTCTTAAACCTGTTCAAAGAAGAATACTTTATGCTATGTATGAAATGGGTAATGATTGGAATAAACCCTATAAAAAGAGTGCAAGAATTGTGGGAGAGGTTATTGGAAAATACCATCCTCATGGAGATATACCTGTTTATGAAGCTTTAGTAAGAATGGCTCAGGATTTTACTATGAGATATTTATTAGTTGATGGACAGGGTAATTTTGGCTCCATTGATGGAGATTCTCCAGCAGCTATGAGATATACAGAAGTTAGATTAGCAAGAATTGCTCATGAACTTCTTGCAGATATAGAAAAAGAAACAGTTGAATTTGTTCCTAATTATGACAATACCCTTAAAGAACCTGTTGTTTTACCTTCCAAGATACCTAATCTTTTAATTAATGGTTCTTCAGGAATTGCAGTTGGAATGGCAACTAATATTCCTCCTCATAATCTTTCTGAAGTAATAGATGGTTTGTTAGCTCTTTTAAAAAATCCAAATCTGAATATCGAAGAACTTATGGAATATATAAAAGGTCCTGATTTTCCAACAGGGGCTTATATTGTAGGAAAAGAAGGTATTAAATCTGCATATACTACAGGAAAAGGATTAATAAGGCTTAAAGCAAAATATAAATTAGAAAAAGAAAAAGAAAAACTAAGAATTGTATTTACTGAAATACCCTATCAAATAAACAAAGCTAAAATTGTAGAAAAAATTGCTCAATTGATAAAAGATAAAAAAATAGATGGAATATCAGAAGTAAGAGACGAGTCTGATAGGGAGGGAATAAGAATTGTTGTAGAATTAAAAAAAGAATGGGTAGAAGCTCCACATACTATCATTAAAAAACTTTACGAAATGACACCTTTGCAAACTACTTTTGGTATTATAATGTTAGCTCTTGTTCACGAGAAACCCGAAATTTTAAGCTTAAAAGAAATTCTTCAGAATTTTCTTAATTGGCGTAGAACAGTTATTATTAGAAGAACTAAATATGACTTAAAAAAAGCTGAAGATAGAGCTCATATTTTAGAAGGATTTTTGAAAGCTCTATCTCATATAGATGAAATAATAGAACTTATTAAAAAATCAGAGAATCCAAAGGAAGCAAAAATAAAACTTATTCAGAGATTTGGTTTTACAGATATTCAGGCTCAAGAAATTTTGAATCTCAGACTTCAAAGACTTACAGCTTTAGAAAGAGAAAAAATACTTTTAGAATATGAAGAATTAAAGAGAGCTATTGGGCATTATAAGAAAATACTCACTCATGAACCAACTTTAATAAGTGTAATTGAACAGGAATTAAAGGAAATTAAAGAAAAATATGGAGATAAAAGAAAAACCCAAATTATTGAAAAAGATAAAGAAGAAAGCCTAAGTTTAGAAGAAAAAATCCCTTCAGAAGAAGTTTTAGTTTTAATAAGTGAAGAAGGGTACATAAGAAAGCTGAGTTTAGATACTTTCTCTTCTCAAAAAAGAGGTGGTAAAGGTAGTTTAGCTTTTTCTTCAGATGAGAAATTAAAAACAGCCTTACAAGTAGATTCTTGTTCCCGATTATGGATATTTACCAAAAAAGGAAAAGTATATCCTCTTAATTTAAAAGAAGTGAATTTTTCTAATAGGACAGCTAAAGGTATGCATATCAAGAATTTAATTCCTTATTTAGAAGGAGACATTTCTTTTATGCTTCCTTATAAAGAAAAAGGATATCTTGTGCTTGTAACTGCTAAAGGAATAATTAAAAAAATTAAAGTTTCAGAAATAAAAAATCTTAGAAAAAATGGAACTATAATAATAAAATTGAAAAAAAATGATTATTTACAAAAAGGTATAATAACTGATGGAGAAGATAATTTATTAATCATTACTAAAAATGGATTAGTTATTCATTTTTCTGAAAAAGATTTAGGAATAACTAAAAAACAGTCTGAAGGCGTAATAGGAATAAAATTGCAAAATAAAGACACAGTAGTTGATATATTAAAAACTGAAAATCAAGGTTATTTATTTACAATTACTGAAAAAGGATTTGGTAAGAAAACACCTTTTAAAGAATTTAGAATTCAAGGAAGAAGTGGTAAAGGAGTTATTGGACATAATGTAAATGAAAAAACTGGTAAAGTAGCAGGGGCAACAGGTTTAACAAATGGCGAAGATATTTTAATTTTTTCAAGCTCAGGAAAAGCTATAAGAATTGAGAATAAAGAAGTTCCTGAACAAAAAAGAGTTACCCGAGGTGTGAGATTGATTTCTCTTTTATTGGGAGAATATGTATCTGGAATTTCTGTAATTAAAGAAAAAAGTAAATAATTAAGATCCTTTCTTGAAAAATAAATTTGAAAAGGAAGGTATTCTTGTAGTGATTTTCTTAACATGTTTAAAAGTGAAAGATTAAAAATAACTAAAAAAGAAGAATTTGATGGTATACTTATATTAGTAAGTCTTAATTGTGTAGACCAGTTATTTATTAAACTTGTTAAATATATAATTTCCTGATTAGCTAAATAGATAATTTTAGAATTTATTAAAAAGTGTGGAAGATAGGAGGATGTTATGAAACTTTCTAAAAGACTTCAAAAGATTCCACCTTATCTTTTTGTAGAGCTTGATCGTTTAAAAAATGAAAAGATTAAAGAAGGAGTTGATGTTATAGATTTAGGTATAGGGGATCCAGATATTCCAACTCCTCATGAAATAGTGGAAATAGCTAAAAAAGCTTTAGAAAAATCGGAATATCATAGATATCCTTCTAATACAGGAAGTTTATTTTTTAGAAAATCCTGTGCAGAATATATAAAAAGAAGGTTTGGAATATCATTTGATCCAGAAACAGAAATAATAGCACTTATAGGTTCCAAAGAAGGTATTGCTCATTTTCCTATAGCTTTTATAAATCCCGATGATGTGATTTTATGCCCTGATCCTGCTTATCCTGTTTATCATTTAGGAGCTATATTTACAGATGGTGTTCCTCACTATATGCCACTTACTTGGGAAAACAACTTTTTGCCTGATTTAAGTAAAATTCCTCAAGATATATTAGAGAAAACTAAAATTATATGGCTTAATTATCCTAATAATCCTACAGGAGCTACTGCAACTAAGGAATTTTTTAAAGAAGTGATAGAGCTTGCTAAAAAATATAATTTTATAGTTGCTCATGATGCAGCTTATATAGAAATGTATTATGAAGAACCACCTATAAGTATTTTCGAGATAGAGGGGGCTAAAGAAGTTGCTATAGAATTTCACAGTTTATCTAAAACTTTTTGTATGACAGGATGGAGGATAGGATTTGCAATAGGAAATAGTTTTTTAATTTCAGCTCTTGCCAAAGTAAAAAGTAATATAGACTCAGGAGTTTTTACCGCTATCCAAGAAGCAGGAGCTTATGCATTAAATAATTTAGAAAAAATCGTTCCTTCTTTAGTTGAAGTATTTAAAAAAAGAAGAGATTTTTTAGCTACAGAACTTCAAAAACTGGGTTATGAATTCAAAAAACCTAATGCTACATTTTATCTTTGGGTAAAAACTCCTAAAAATATGTCTTCTCAAGAATTTTGTAAAAAAGTTCTTCAAGAGATAGGACTGGTAGTTACTCCAGGAATTGGATTTGGAAACTCTGGAGAAGGTTATTTTAGAATAGCTTTAACTGTAGGAGAAAAAAGATTAAAGGAAGCAGCTCAAAGATTATCTACCCTGCAACTTTAAAAAAAATTGTTTTAAGCTTAGGAAGTAATTTAGGTAATCGTCAAAAAAACATAAAAAGAGCTTTAAAATATCTTGAAAAA
>Ga0190367_1001415_pt1 | contig 13942 bp, 8 predicted proteins | sample 4872181011_MG_FD_171838 | JGI IMG/M metagenome (GOLD analysis project Ga0190367, IMG submission 171838) | Hydrothermal vent microbial mat bacterial communities from Southern Trench, Guaymas Basin, Mexico - 4872-18-10-11_MG | ecosystem: Environmental > Aquatic > Marine > Hydrothermal vents >...
ATCTCCACCCTTATAATCGCTATCACTACAAACCCATAGAGTTTTATCTCCCTCGTCAAACCACTTCTTTATGGCATCTAATTCATCGGTAGTATAGTTTAGAGAAGTATCTACGAGTACAAGAATAAGCATTTTAGCGCCCTTTAAATCTTCATATGTTAAGCTTTCTGTAAGCAATTTCCATTTAACATCAGTTATATTTCCCATCATATATTGTAAACTACTATCTGGCTCAAGCATACCTTTAGCATAAACTACAACGAGTGGTTGAGGATTAGCGGTTATGGAAGATGCAAAGGATATTAGTAATAGAAGAGATACTATACCTGCCAGAACAAATCTAGATTTCATTATTCCACCGAATTAATATAAGCTTTAATAAAAATATAAATCTTATTATTAAATTATTCATCGATTTAAACGTTTATGAAACATATATTTTAGAAAAACATTTTCTAATAGGTTCCTAAACATAAAATATATATCTATTCCATGAAATATTAAGAATGGCGGTTACTATGAATAAAGGTATATCTAAAATATTGCTTATTATTATCATCGTTTTGATTGCGGTTTCAATAGTTGCAGCAATATTGTTCTGGCCTACTCCACCACCTCCTCCAACTAAAAAATATGTTTTATCTATTGCGGTTTCTCCGGAGGGTACTGGTAATACTAATCCTGAATCGGGGGCACATGTCTATGAAGAAGGAACTAAGGTTAGTGTATCCGCTTCTCCTGCCTCTGGGTATACTTTTGTTCACTGGATTCTTGACGGTAAGATCGCAGGGAATAAGACAAGTATAGAGGTTACAATGGATAAAAATCATACTCTTATAGCCGTATTCAAAAAAGTTACAGTAGTAGAGGAGGTTGTATTAAGGGTTATAACTAGGCATGGATACGATATACTTGATGTAGCCAAAGAAAAGTTTCTTTCCTCATCTATAGCTAAGAAATATCATATAAAGGATATCAAATGGTTGTCGGTCGACCCCGGACAGTGGGTAGATATCATTAAAGCTAGTGCAACTAAACCTGGACAGGAGATAGATGTTGCCTGGGGTGGTGGGCCAACGCTTTTCGACATATTAATCCGATACAATCTACTTTCACCATTTAATTTAAGTGAAGCTTTAGAAGCTGCAAATCAAATTCCAGATGAACTCTCAGGTGCAGCGATGAAGAGAATACGTGATGGCAAAATCTATTGGGTAGCTGCAGCCATATCATCCTTTGGTTTCACTACAAATAAAGATGTTCTTAATAAAGCAAATCTACCTAGACCTACCAAATGGATCGATCTTGCTAATGAGACTTATGCAGCTACTTTGCCTATTCCAAGCGTCGGCGTTGCTGATCCGACAAAGAGTACGAGTAATACAAGGATGTATGAAATAATTCTCCAAGACTATGGTTGGGAGAAGGGGTGGATAATAATTACATTAATGGGCGCTAATGCAAAAATATATGATCAATCCGGACTTGTTAGGGATGCAGCAATAAGAGGGGATGTAGCTGTAGGTATAACAATAGATTTCTATGGATATACAGCTCAATTACAAAATCCAGAACTATGTGAATATATTATACCTACAGATGGTTCAATTGTCAATGGAGATCCCATTGCTCTACTATCAACGTCTAAACATGCTAAAGCTGCACAAGCTTTCATAGCATGGGTAATTAGTGTTGAAGGACAGAAAATATGGTTAGACAAGAGAGTAAATAGAATGCCTGTAAATCCAGGAGTATTTGATACACCGGAAGGAAAGGAGCGTACAGATCTTGAAGCAGCATATAATAGAACTCTACAAGCACTCGTTATAAACTTTAGTGACGATCTAGCCCTTTCGTATGAAAGAGCAATGCAATGGTTCTTCTATGCCACTATAACTAAAGCTCATACAGATCTTCAAAGTACGTGGGAGATGCTAGCGAAAGCTAGACTACAGGGAAAGATATCTCAGCAAGATTTCAATAGGCTTATTAATGAGCTTGCAAATCCTTTATTATTTAATTTCACTGATCCAAGTACAGGTAAAAACACTGTGTTCAGTCAAAGTTATGCACAAAGCATAAATGATAAACTATTTACAGACGTAAACTATAGGAAGCAATTGGTAAATATTTGGCAAAGAGCTGCGTCTGCCAGATATAAGAAGGTTGCTGATGAATTAAAAGCTCTGTTGGGTGGATCATGAATATAGCTGCATTGAAAAGAGAAATGGATCTATTAACAATAGCTCAGGTAACAATAGTAGTATCTATGCTAACTTTTTTCCTACTTACTCCCGTAATTTTCATGATTATACGTGCATTTAACTATAATGGAAATCCATCTCTATATTATTTTCAGTCATTAATTCAGGATCCGGATTTCATAAAGTTTCCTCCTGAGCTAACATGGTACGAATATAGATCCACAGCATTTGGAGATATACTTATAATAGGTAGAATTGGACCTGATTTCGGATTAATATTAAATACTATATTTATTTCAGCCATGGTCTCACTTTTTTCACTAATACTTGGAGTTATCTCTGCATTTATTATGGCTAGATATAATTTTCCGGGGAAAAATATTTTCCGAGTAATGCTGTTAATACCTATCCTAGCTACACCCTTTGTAAATGCGTATATTATTGGAAAGGTATTGGGTACTGGTGGATTATTAAATTATATTCTACATGATTTCTTAAAAGTAATTCCATTTAGAATATTGATTACGGGAATACCTGCAGTAATATTAATTCAAACATTAAGCTTTTTCCCCATAGTTTATTTAAATAGTCTATCCTCTTTCATAAATATTGATCCTTCTCTTGAGGAGCAAGCTGAAAATTTGGGTGCAAGTGGATTTAAATTATTTAGAACAGTTACATTTCCCTTAGCGCTGCCAGGAATTTCCGCTGGAGCGGCATTAGTATTTATATTCAGCATGGAGGATTTAGGAGCACCTATAGGTTTAAGCGGGGCTTTCGGAGAAGGATTACATCAAAAGATCATGAGTTTCTATGTATATGATGAATTCAGAAGAGGTATAGGTACTATAGAGCAGGTTCATCCCTCAATTTATGCCATAGCTGTGCTGATGTTAACTATAGCCATAATAATTTTTCTAATGATAAAAAAGTATGTTAGTATGAGGAGTTATGCAATGCTTAGTAAGGGTGGCAGATGGAGTCCCAGGGTAAGAAGGCTTGGATTAAAGGGAAGTATAGCTGCAACGATTTTTCTCTTGATGGTATCTATATCTGCTTCTTTTCCGCAAATAGGTGTAGTTATCCTAGCATTAACTAATTGGGCTATAAGTGGTAGTCTACCGACGAGATTTACGCTAGAATTTCTAAGTCAACTTGCTATGAAAAGGGATGTAATTCAATCAATTACAAATAGTCTATTTTATTCTTCTATTGCAACCTTCTTTATGGTTTTAGTCGGAACCAGTGCGGCATATGTTATTAGTAGAAGAAAAATTCCAGGTAGAGATGCGTTAGACGTACTAGTGACGATGCCTGTAGCTATACCTGGAATAATAGTTGCTGTAGGGTATCTTTTATTCTTTGCTACAACTTTTTCTTTAACACCACTAGACCCATTTATAAACCCAGGATTATTACTTATATTTTCATACAGTGTTCGTAGACTTCCATTTTCTGCTAGATCTATTTTCGCTGGATTCCAGCAAGTTCATGTTAGTTTAGAAGAGGCGGCATTAAATCTCGGTGCAAGTAGGGTTAGAACATTTTTCACGATAGCTATACCACTGATTATCACCAATGTTTTAAGTGGAAGCCTCTTATCACTAGTATACTCCATGAATGAGGTAAGTACAAGTATAACTCTAAGCAATCTAAATCCTAGTCAGGGTCCAATAACATATTATATGAGTAGAGTGATCTATGCTAGTGGAGCTGTAGGCACTGTAAGTGTAGCTGCTGCATTAGGAATACTACTTATGATAGCACAAGTTATTTCTATATCTATTTCAAATTATATATTTAAGCAAAAGATAGCGTTTCTAGGTGTATAGAATGGTCGTTGTAAGACTTGAAAATGTGACTAAAATATTTGAGAAAAAGGTTGTAGCTGCAGATCATATAACACTTACAATAAAGGACGGAGAATTCTTTACATTTTTAGGTCCCAGTGGATGTGGTAAAACAACTTTGCTAAGAATTATAGCTGGATTAGAGCATCCAGATGAAGGAAAGGTGTATTTTGATGAAGTAGATATTACTGAATTGCCTCCATATAAAAGGGAGACTGGAATGGTTTTTCAAAATTATGCATTATGGCCTCATATGACAGTATACGAAAATATTGCATATGGATTAAAGATTAGAAAACTGTCCAAAGATGAAATACGTAAAAGGGTTATGGAGGTATTAGATTTAGTAAAGCTTAAAGGATTAGAGAATCGGTTTCCAACCCAATTGTCTGGTGGTCAGCAACAGAGAGTGGCCCTTGCAAGAGCCCTAGTTATAAGGCCTAAAGTATTATTGCTTGATGAACCATTAAGCAATCTTGATGCTAAGCTAAGAATTGAGATGAGAGAGGAAATTAAGCAACTTCAGAGAAAGCTTGGGATAACGACAATATATGTGACCCATGATCAAGAGGAGGCAATGGTGATATCTGATAGAATTGCAGTTATGAGATATGGTAAAATAATGCAGACAGGTACGCCGGAGGATGTCTATAAACGACCAGAGAATCTTTTTGTAGCCACTTTTCTTGGAAGGTATTCATTAATAAATGGGATAGTTGATAATGTGGATGGAAATAGGGTGATACTGAAATTTTCATGGGGTAAAGTTACAGGAGTTTTGACAAATAATAGGTATAGACTTACAAAGGGTGATGAAGCAGTCGCTATACTTAGACCAGAAATATTTAAGGTAACTAGAAAGAATGGAGAGGAGATGAATACATTTACTGGTAATGTTGAGTGGGTGTCATTTGTAGGCCCCTATATTCAAGCTAGAATAAGATTAAATTCACATTCTATACTAGTAAATTTAGATCCCTGGGTAAAGGTATCTATAGGTATGCCAATCTCCGTACATGCTTCAATAAATGATATTATAATTCTTCCAAGTAAAGAGGGAGAAGTTTTCTGATATATTTTTTATATATTTGTGAAAAATAACTATATTAATCTAAAATGCTTGTAGAATATTGGTGATAATTTTTGAATAAACGTAAAACTTTATTGAAAATAAATATTATCACTATAATATTAGTATTATTACTGTGGATCGGACCAACTATATCAGCTCCCACAGTTCCTATAATAAAGTTTGCTGAAAAAATAAAATATCCGCTACCAGCTATACCAGAACCAGTATTGGTTGGCGGTAATTTAGAGGTTCATATAAAAGCTTCGAAGGATGCAGATAGTTGGTCAGCAAAGCTAATGCATGTATTCTTAGGAGAATATAATCTAGAACTAGTTTCTACAGAGTTTATTGAAAATAAGGGATTATGGAAGATTGTCTTCAAGGTTTCCAATAATATTCCTAAAGGATTATATAATCTATCAATTGGTTTTAAGGAAGATGGCCAAAATATAAATATAGTTGAACCCAAATCTGTGTGGATTTTAAAGAAGTGGCCTACAAAACTAAGGTTTCTGGTGTTCGGTGATACTAAAACTCCTGGAGGAAAAGAATTATTTTATGAGGCAATTAAGGAAATTGATCTAATAAATCCCGACTTAGCGATTTTCTTGGGAGATTTAGTGGAAAGACCCGAACAGTCTTCGGCTTGGAAATATTTTCTAGGATCATTTCTACTACTTAGATCTCCATGTTATATAGTCATAGGGAATCATGAATATGGTTCTATTGGGGATGCGAGTATATATGAGAGGATTATAGGTCCACAAAACTATACAGTCAGTATAGGTGATTTTCTATTAATTGTTCTACCAACAGATGCTGATGGATGGGTCAGAATGAATTATCTAAAATGGGCTGAAAATATTCTTAAAAATAGTCATCAAAAATTTAAGATAATAGCATTACATCACCCACTTTTTTCGACAAAGGTTAAGGGGACTATAAAATCTATATTAGAGTTAAAGAGTGCAGGCGATATAAATAAGCTATTTAATCAGGGCTATATATATTATTCCTGGTCGGAGCATCCCGACGAGGCAAAATATCTTTTTAACATTATTATTAACTATGATGTTAGGCTTATTCTCGCGGAGCATATTCATACAGATCTGAATATGATTGTTAAAGACTGGAAGGGTAATAAGCATTACTTTATCACTCCAGCGGCAGTAGCATATGATGTAGCTTCTAAGGACATCAGAGGATTCAAATATCTTGTAATCTACAGTAATGGGACGATTGATGAAAACACAATATATTATAAGGGTACTGGTCCGTTTACATATCCTAATTCTATTCCAATAGATTCTGGTGAAGGTGTATATCCATATAAAATAGGTTTCATTGAATATTACTATGCTCCATTAAATGATGGAAAACATTATGCTGTTTCATTTAAAGCTAAAAATGAGTTAAAAGAGACATTCCATGATATTAGAATTATATTTAAACTACCATTGGATAAGCCGATAGACCAGTATAAGTGGACTCCAAGTGAGCCAAGCTATACAGTCTATAAAGGTAGTGATGCATATTATATTGTATTAGAAAATGTTTCATTATCTGCAGGATCCACTATAAAATATACTATATATTCTGTAGATGATGCTACAAAACCAGAAGTAAATATAGATAAATCTCTAAAATTTGAAAAAGAATGGACTCTAGTAACTATTAATGCCAAGGATACTGGATGGGGTGTAGATGAGGTTTCTGTAAAGTATTCTCTAGATGGTGGAACTACATGGAAATCGCCTGACCTACTAGATTTAGTCGATTTTAAAAACGGGGTTGCAACATATATTGCATGGATTCCGTTTTCAAAGGATGATTATAATGCTGGTAAAAGGCTTGATATAAAGGTATCTGTAAAAGATTTTGCTGGAAATAGTGTGGAAAAGAGGGCTACGTTTAGAAAAATGTTGCCTAAGATTTCCCTTACAATAAATATGCCTTCAAACATTACACTTGGCAGTGAATCAGTTATTCAAATTGTTTTGAAGAATACTGGTAATGCGGCAGCTAAAAACGTGATCTTGAATGTATCTGCAACAGATCAATTATCTATAGTTGATGGAGGTGTAATGTCTTTTGATACTATTTCTCCTGGTGAGTCTAAGAGTATTTCTGTTAGGATTAAGGGGGTTTCTAGTGGTACTGCTACAGTAGCAATAGAAGTCTCAGGCATAGGTTTTAAATCGATACGAGAAACGAAAAGCATTGTTATTACTAAACCTCCTGCAAAAATTGATTTAACAATATCACTACCAGAAAAGATTAATGTGGATGAAGAAGCTACTATACAAATTGTTTTGAAGAATACTGGTAATGGGGTAGCTGAAAACATAACGGTCACGGTATCTACGAGTAGCGAATTATCTATAATTAGCGGTAGCAAAAGCAGTATAAATATTATTTCTCCTGGTGAGTCTAAGAGTATTTCTGTTAGGATTAAGGGGGTTTCTAGTGGTACTGCTACAGTAGCAATAGAAGTCTCAGGCATAAACTTTAACCCATTAAGCGAGACAAAATCTCTTAAAGTTGAAAAGGTACAGGGATTTGATATAACAACTATAGGAATAGTTGTAATAGTAATCGTTATAGTAATCATAATAGTATTAATGTTAAAGAGAAAAAGATCTAAATAATTTTTACTATTTTTTCTATATCTATTTCACAGACTATTGTTGGATTTTCTAATTCAAAGTTTTTAAGCACTACGGGATTTACTTCACCTATAATTCCCATTTCTTTTCCATTTATAACTATTTTTCCAACTCTACCTTTAATAAAGCTCGGGTCATTTTTTAATGAGATTAACTTAAATTCTTCTATCCCAAGATTTTTAAATAGGGCATAAACTACAGATAAGCCTTCCTCAAGGCTTAGGGAGAAATTTGTTATTGCAAATCCTAGTAAAATATGATTTACTGTCTTAGTTTCGGCTTTACTATCTATATACACTACCTCTCCTATCTCAAAAATCTTCTGTGGATATTCCACATGTTTATTTTTGCTAAAAAAGTTTAGTAGTCCAGGGATAATGCTATTTCTAAGCACAGTATATTGCGCACTTTTCGGGTTCATTACCTCAGCAACTTCCCCAATATTTTTATTCATTTTTATAAACAAAAGATCTTTATTAGACATTATATAATTCAATACTTCTTGAAATCCAAGTCCAACCATTATATCTCTAATCTTTCTAACAACTTTATATATATCTAGTTCATGTCCAATTGTAGATATGTTCGGCAGCTCTGGAACAATTTTATTAAAACCATAGGCTATTGCCACATCCTCGATTAAATCTACTGGATGAAGTATGTCAAGCCTATATGGCGGTATCTCTACATCTATTTTATCTCCATTTATCTTAACCTCATATCTCATTTTTCTAAGTAGATGGGCTATTTTGTTCTCGCTTAAATTTAATCCCGTTATCCTATTTACATAATCTTTATCTAAACTAAGTTTTCCTCCCCTTTTCTGAGGCGTATATTCTACACCATTTGGAGTAACTATCTTTGTCCTTTCAATAATCCAACCATGTTCTGCAAAATTATACGCCAGTACATTTAGAATAGAGTTTACAATATACTTATCCAATCCAGTTACATCTATAACGATGTCTCTCGTATCTACAGTAACTCTTGTATCTTCAGAATTAATTATTGGGGGCATTGACAAAACTTTCCCTTCAGAGTCTCTTAAAATCGGATAAAGCTTTTTATCTCTTAATAAATGCCCATATTCCTTTCCCTGAGGTGTTTTAGAAAGTATTTCATATCCATTCATCTCTATACTGGTATCAAGCGGTATAAACCTAATTTTATTTGGCTCAACTCCTTCATAGTATAGTGGAGGCTTAACCTTATTAAAATCGTAGATACCTATAGACGCCTTTCTTCTATTTCTACACCATGTTCCATGAAGTTTTTCTTGGAAGGTCATAATATGTTTTAATAAATCTTCATCAAGTTTCACGTTATGAAGTATTGCTACGGCAATATAAGGTCTTATTGGAATAATATTTTGATTAACTTTGACTTCAATATCACCATATATAGTGCTGTATTTTGGCTTTCCAGTCTCTATATTAAGATACCCCTTAATAGATCTAGCTAAACCTCCTATTGAAAGCATATCTATCCTGTCAGGAGGAATTTCAATACTAATTTTCTTCTCCCCGTTTTCTTCGTATACCTCCATTTCCCCTTTAAGTAAAAATATTATTTCCTCTAGGTCTTCAATATCTATTTTACGTCCAATAAGCTTCAACAAGTTTTCATAGTCATTCATAGATAGATCTATAGTTGGCATATTTTCACCCATATCCCTTTTCTCTCAACCATCGAAGATCTTGAGAATGAAGTTCTCTAATATCATCTATTCCAAGTTTAATCATGGCAAGCCTACCTATACCTATACCCCATGCAAGACATTGCACTCTAGGATAATCTATGCCTAAAGGTATTAATACTTCCGGTCTAAATAATCCTGAACCTAATATTTCAATCCATCCTTCTTTTGGATGATAAGCAAATGCTTCAACGCTTGGTTCAGTGAATGGAAAGTATCCTGGCTTAAATCTTATTTTCTTAAATCCAAGTTCCAAAGCAAATTGTCTCAAATATCCTAGTAAATGTTTTAAGTTTAGGCCTTCACCTAAAACGATACCCTCAACCTGTGTGAACTCCATTGAATGCCTACTGTCAAGGGTCTCTGGCCTAAAAACTTTCCCTATAACAAACATTTTTACTGGAGGTTTTCTTTTCCCATACAATGTTCTTATGGATACAGCTGTAGTCTGAGATCTAAGCACAAGTCTCCTAGCTAGATAGAAGCTCCACTTATATCTCCATCCCCTTGAGCCAGTGATCCACCCATTCTCATGAGTAAGCTTAACCCTATTTACATATTCATAATATCTATCTAAATTAGCTTGTCCAGGGTATTTTAATATATATGAGTCATGCACTTCTCTTGCAGGATGGTCTTGTGCCTGAAATAATGCATCAAAATTCCAGAACTCCGCCTCAACTAATGGTCCCCTAGATTCTTCAAATCCCATTCCAATTAAAATTCTTCTAACCTCCTCTAAAAACATTATATAGGGATGTTTTTTACCTGGAAACACTATAGGAGGTCTTGCAGTTAGATCGTATTCCTTTATCCTATATTTTTTCCAATCTCCCTTAACAATATGATCTCTAGTCAATCTAGTTATCTCCACCACAACTGGATATTTATTTTTATAAACATCTATACCCAATTGTGTTGCAATAATTTTTACAACACTTCTCTCAACTTTTTCAATCAACTTTCTTCTCAAAAATATATTTACAATCGGCCTTAAATTTACCGGTATTTCTTCAAATAAGACTATTCTCTTTAATCCAATTATCTTTAAAAATTTCTCTTCATCGGTTTCAGACAATATTTTCTCTCTACCAGTCTCTGTCAGCACAATATATGTTCTATTATTTCTTCGTTCAAATCTTATCCACCCCCTTTTCTTTAACCACATTAAACCGATTCTAACCTTATCAGCAGAAAATTTTTCAGCTAAAATTTTCTCTATCTCCTCAATACTAGTCTCTCCTTTCTCTAAGAGAATTTTTCCAATATTCTTCTCCGGCAACCCAACCTTATAATATAGTAAAAGCTCTTCTCTAGCTCTAAGATATATTCTAGTCTCCCTTTCATCTCTAACTAATCCCTTACTCTTTAGTAACATTGAGAGAGCATTTAATTTAGATATACTGAATCCACTAATCCTTGCCAGATCATCTATAAAAGCTATACCACCAAGCTTCATCAACGAATTTAATATCCTCTTCTCATCCACTGATAAAGTAATCTCATTTACCAAGATATTCACCCAAAAGCCTACTAGAAATAATTATAGCTAAATAAATTCTCTTTCTAAAAAGAAAAATATTTAAAATTGGCGCTCATCCACTCTAAAGCACCTCTATAACTTTAAAAATAAGATATTTAATCTATATAAGCTTTACCATAAATTTAGAAACTTAGAATATAAAGAAGTTTATAAACTTAGAATATATCCGTTTCATAAATTTAGATGAATTAAACTACTTAAGAGAATTTAAAGTTTCTATAATTTTAAAATGAATATGTAAAACAAAGGATATATTTTAGCAATAAACTAATGATATTATAGAGACTGTCCAAAATATTTAGGAGGGTTTGCATATATTAATCTATGGCTCCAAATTTTAAGAAAAGTTAATCTCAATTAAAATAGTTGCTCATGCCATATATTTTGGGATTAAGCCTCAGAAAGATTGCTTAAGGATAAGGTGTTGGGAGAAACTTGAGGCTAGAAAACATTTTGTGTGTTCTCCTTTAACACCAATTTTATAGTAACCTTTTTCTCAACCGTCTAACAGTTTATCTTTTAAAAGTTTACAATAAGCTATTTAACTTACTAAACAAATTCTAGAGTCCATATGTTGCGCAGATAATTCATAAAAATAGTTGGCTTAAAACTCCATTCAAAATAATATTATATCCATTAATTAAAATCCTATTATTGGCAACAGTTTCTGGGAAGCGAGTTTATAGTATATTTGGCTGAAACAATTATATCGATTATGCTTGGAACTGTCTACCTACTACCAATGCTACTAATATTCTGTCATAGATATAGCTTTAAGCTTGATAGAAAAATACTATATCTCCCTCCAATCATACTAATACTATGCATTTTCCCTCAAATACTTGGCTTAGCATTATCACTAACAATGTTAACATCGATATATGTATTAACAATAATTATACTAACATCAATAACAATACTAAGCATTAAAAATAAAATATAGTTTCTTTTTTAATGTATTAATTAAACATTAATTAATAATATTTTATTTTATATACTTGGGGATTTTATGGAGAAGCTTGGTATATTAGTTGTTGGTACTGGTATGGTTGTTTCTAAACATCATATCCCTGCACTCAAAAATATTGAGGAGATAGAATTAGTGGGTATTGTCAGCAGGTCTGAAAGGAGAGCTAAATTAATGGCTTCTCAATATGGGTTTAAAAAATATTTTACAGATCTCGACAAGGCGTTATCGGATAAGGATGTAGATGCAGTTTTGATAGGTACACCTACATATGAACATAAAGAACATGTATTGAAAGCTTTAGAATATGATAAGCATGTTATTGTTGAAAAGCCAATCGCATTAAAAATATGTGATGGATATGAGATGTATAATGCTGCAAGAAAGAGGGGTTTAAAGTTTATGGTTGCGCATGTAGTTAGATTTTGGCCAGGATACATTGAAATTCATGATTTAATTAGGAGTGGAGTGTTGGGTGAGCCAATTATAAGTAGAGCATATAGGTATTCAGAATATCCAGCATGGTCATATAAGCTATGGCATAAACATATAGATAAAAGTGGTGGAGTTATGGTAGATCTAGCTATACATGATATCGATTATTTAAGATGGATTATAGGTGAAGTTAAAAGTGTATATGCCAGGGGGAGTATAAATGTATTTAAAGATGCAACAGCATATGATTATACGCATATAATCCTAGAGTTTAAAAATAATGCCGTAGCATTTATTGATGCAAGCTGGATTATGCCTAAAAACTTTCCATTTTCAATGTATATAAAGGTTGTTGGAGAAAAGGGTATGGCATCGTTTGACAATTTCTCTAAGCCAAGTCTAACACTCTATAAGGAGAACAAAATTGTTTCAGAAATACCATTTTTTGAAGACGGATATTATAGAGAGCTAAAACATTTTATTAACTGTGTTAAAGAGGATAGTGAACCTTTAGTAAATGGGTTAGAGGCAATAAAATCCTTAGAGATAGCTTTAGCAGCAATAAAATCTGTAAGAGAGAAAAAAGTAGTTAATTTACCATTAAATGAGGAGGTCATCTAAGAGCTATTATTCTCCTAATATTTGTTTTAATGCATTATAATTATCTTTTGCAGCCCTTATTCCATCTTCCGGATACTTTGGTGTCTTTAAATCTGGATAGAATTCTGGTGGACATTCTACATTTAAGAATCCATCATAGCCAGTTTCCCTAATTTTTCCAATTACCTTTTTCCAGTTAATACTTCCCTGTAATAAATGTCTAAATCCATTAATATTACCAATCTTTACATCAAAATCCTTTACATGGATCATTGCAATCATATCCTTAATAATCTCAAGCCAATTTTCAATATATCCTAGATTAACGATGTTACCGACATCCAAATATGCTTTAACGTAATCATGATTTATTTCTTCAATAAATCTCCTATATTCTAGAGGTGAGTATAGAAATTTATTCCAAACATTTTCGATACCTATAATCACATCATATTCTGCAGCATAGTCAGCTATAGATAAAATAGATTTCTGGGAGTTTTCATATAATTTTTTATAAGATATTTCTGGATTAGCGACAGCTGGAACAACTAATAATACTTTTGCATTTAAATCATATGCTAGTTCTATACCTCTTCTAATATATTCTATACCTCTTTCCCTTAATTCTTTGTCAGGAGAACCTAAGTTATATTTCCAGAATACACCTGTAGCAACACTTGGATAAATAATATTATAAGAGTTGGCTAATTCAAGAAACCTTTTCCTATCTGTTTTAGAAAGCCTTGCCGGATCTATCGAAGAGTCATCAAATACAAACTCTATTCCATCATAACCTATCTCCGCTCCAACCCTAATAGCATCTTCAACAAGCCTTAATTCTCCACTAAAGCCTATGACCGTCCATAAATTTAATCCCTTCTTCAAACAACCACCTACCAGGGATATGTT
>Ga0190367_1001416_pt1 | contig 13929 bp, 17 predicted proteins | sample 4872181011_MG_FD_171838 | JGI IMG/M metagenome (GOLD analysis project Ga0190367, IMG submission 171838) | Hydrothermal vent microbial mat bacterial communities from Southern Trench, Guaymas Basin, Mexico - 4872-18-10-11_MG | ecosystem: Environmental > Aquatic > Marine > Hydrothermal vents >...
TCTAGAGCTGATTGGTGGAAAACTGGCTGTTATAGTAACCGGCTACGTTGTAGCTCCGAGAGAAGCTGCCATTTTACCACATTACCCTATAGCTGACGTGGTCTTTAGCGATAAGGAAGTTGGCTTTGAAAATTTAGTTAGTAGGAAGTCGAAGGAAATGGAGCTTAAGATAGCTATAGGCTTGTTAAAAATGAAGAGAGAAGGTAAGGCTGACTTCGACTTATTAGCGCTTGACGGTAGAATACTTCCGCCGCCACACCCATACTTTACCGTACACAATGTGGCTAAGAAGTTCATAAAGTTAGCGAAGGAAACTAAGACAACAGTTATAGGTGTTGTGAAAAGAGCCCACACGAGATATCTATCTACTTTGGCAGGTAGGGAAATGCCTGTCAACGATAAAGTGGTCATGAGCTGGATACTAGGACCTGGAGAATACGTAAGTTTAGGAAAACTCTTTAACATCATTCCAAACTACGTCAAATACTTAGTTGAAAACAAGGAAGAGAAGCGCTACGTAAAAACTTTAGAAAAACATCCTGAGCTTGGGGAAGTAGAGGTATTTTTCTATAAGTCAAAGATGCCTACGCTGTATAGACAAGCCACTAAAGTGGAATTATTAAACTACGGAGAGCTTAGCGTCGACGAGCTTATGGCCTACTTGATAAACAGCACGTCGCCAAACGGCGTCCCATTCTTTATAGATCAAGTCGATGAGTATGTCAGGTTTGAAGCTAGAGCATTAGGCATAATTCAGCAAATTATAGAGGCGGAGCTGGCTAAGCTGAGAGGAGTTGAGGGCTTCGTATTTTCAGGATATACCAATCCTCAAAAAGCCTACTTATTTAGGCCACCAGAAGTCTAAGATAGTAAAAGCTATTATGTCTCACTAGGTTCTTATTATACGCGCCGATGATGGGATAGCACTGGGAGAGCCGATGGTGTGAGGTAGGTCGGGAAAACTGAGGCGCAAAGATTATGTCAGAATCAAGAGAGCTCTTCATCGGCTAAGCCTCGACGGCTCTTCCCTCATCATCCACTAACCACAGGTGCCTTAAAAGGCCTTAAAGCTTTTTCTTAACTAGCTCTAAGTGACCGCGCTTTTTGACGCTTTTCCGCTAATAGCGTCTTTAAATGCTTGCTCAATAACATCACATGCTACGCTTGCTTAGTCGACGCTTACAACTTATGATTAATGGAGATCGCGTTTGAGTAAAAGGCCGTAGCTCGGCGATATTAAGCTGGGCTCAAAAGCCCTTAGCGAGCCATGTAAGTTAACTTTGGATTAGGATCTTTGAATCTTCCTTTACGACTTCTAGCCTCATCATGGGAAGCCTCACGTATCACTTATGACGGTGAATTGCTGCGAGCTCTCAAAGCCTCTTCGTCAGAGAATTCAACCTTGATCGCGTCGTCCATAAGCTTATCTTCTTCAATAACTTGAAAGCATTACCAAAGGTGTTGAAGAAGCTATTGGACTTATTGCTAGTGTTAAAAGACTTTACAGTAGACATCTAGTTGAGTTTGCAACAAGTAGTATGGTGAATTTAGCAAAGCTGTTGTGACTAAGGCTTTGTCTGAAGCTATTAAAGAGCTATACGAGCTTCAGCACCATCACAACAGCTTTGCTACCATCGAGCAAAAAAATTCTTCATGGTTTTGTGACTCTCTTATAACACTTCGTAACAGCTTTAAAGGAAGAAAATCTTTCTGTTAAATATGAGGTCATTGTCATGCAGGTACCTTTAACAGAAGAAGAAGTTGTTGAAAAGCATGGAGGTAGAGAAGGGGTTTTTGTTAATGGAGAGGTAGATTGGCATAGGTGGTTTTTAAGCTTAAGCAGAGAGGAGAAGGACGCTTATAGGAGCTTCATAGTTAAGTCTAGTTTAGAGGATGTTCAAGAAAATAAAGTCTTGTGGATGTTTTACACATATGACTACTTAAGCTTAGAAAATTCACATGAAGAACTGCGGCGTATTCACCTTAGATATTACAACCTCCAGCAGTTCAGAGGGGTTACTAGTGGCATGGACGATGAGTTTACCGAGCTTTTTGACTTGGATATAGACGAGGCAGTCTATGAGATGTTCGAAGCTTACCGCAAGGTGGTAAAGAGTATTGTTGAGAGAAGAGGTCTATGATTTTACATAGGCGTTTTTCAATAATTGTCGAACCTGCTGAAGGCTACGACTTTCACTTAACAGCCAGGGCATATGCTTTACCAGGTGAATATGATGGTGTTAAAGCTAGAATACCCATTTTTGAGAAAAACAGCTTAGCTATTGCTGAAGTAACGTGCTTAAGCGACGGCAAGCTTAGCGTAACATGTTATTCCAACACGAATATTGAAAAGAGCTTTGTTGAGGAGAAAGTTAGGCACGTGCTAGCCTTTGACGAGGACTTATCCGAGTATCACGCGATAATAAGAGGAGACCCTGTGTTAAACGCCATATCCTCAAAGTTTAAGGGGTTGAGGATGAAAGGGGTTAGCAATTTATGGAATGCTATGCTAATAGCGTTTTGCCAACAAAACGCTAGTTTTAAACAAGGTTGGAGGATGTATAGGAATATCGTTTACAACATGGGCTTGAAAGTAGGCTTAGAGGGAGGCATTAGTGTATTTGTCACGCCTTCGCCAGCCATGGTTGTTGAGCAGGGGTTAGCGAAGTTAAGGGAGCAAGGGTTGGGATATAGAGCTAATTATGTTCTTGAAGCTGCGAAGGTGTTTGTGGAGGAGGAAAGCTTTGAAGAGAAGCTCAGTGAGGTAGACGTTGAAGCGTACGCAGCTATTAAGAAGATTAGGGGACTTGGAGTTTATAGCGGTAGGTTAGCACTTTTACTTGCACAAAGAAGGTATTCTTTAACACCATTAGATAGGTGGACCATTAGGATATTAAGTGAGATCTACGCTAAGAAGAGGCTTTCATTAACAGAAGCTGAGGAAGAGGCTAAGAGGCTTTGGGGCAAGTGGAGTGGTTTATCGGTATACTTCATGACGATAGTGCTCGATGCTGAAGTTATATCAAAGGCGCTTCAGCGTATAGCTGAAGGAAGGGTTGAGCCTAGCTTATGCGGAGTTTTAACTCCAATGACTTTGTGGCAGTATTCATGGTGAAGAAGCTACTTAACTACTCGAGCTTTACCCCACCATCCTTCAAAAACTCTCTTAACAACTTCTACTGTTGATGGTGGAGCGCTAAAAATTATCACGTTTCTCTTAGCGTATTCCTCAAGGCCATGTCTTACTTCAAGCCTTAAATGCTGATCATCAACAATAATCCAGTGGACAATAGGAGATCCAGCTTTCTTAATCTCTAAATGTGGACTACGCTTTTTAAGTTCAAAAAGCCAAGGCACCCCATCTCTAAGCTTACTTAAGTTTACGCGCCCATCTAGTAAAAGCCTAAAACTTTTAACTCTTAAGACACAGCTTTCGAAAGCTTGCTTTACATCGGGGTCATTGTAAAATCCTGGGTACATACTGGTGCTCATAGAGACAGAGTTCTTAGCTACACCTAGTAAGCTGATTACGTAATGTTTAAATGATTCAGGTCCGCCCGAAACCATTAGGAAAGGAGTTTTAAGCTCTAGGCTCAAACACCACACCTAAATAAACTTTGGCTTTTCTTAATAGTAAGGTTAGCGTTATGTAATGTTTAATTAGCTCCATCGCGATAAATAGGGCTTTAGAGGTTATGTGATTGAACTATAGGTATGTACCAGCACTTCTATACATGGCGCTGATCTTCTACATATCCTCAATACCGCTGCCGAAGCCTATAGAGCAGGTCACGACGTTTTACTTTGATCCTGGAAAACACCTTGCGCATCTAGTTGAATACGCTATCTTATCAGCGTTGCTTTACGTAGCTTTAAGAAATGTTAACAAATCGTTTATAGTTAGCGCTTTCTACGGCCTCTCAGATGAAGTACATCAATACTTTGTACCTACTAGGTTCTTCGACCTCACGGACTTGACGTTTGACGTATTGGGAGCTTTATTAGGGGCTTTGTTTACAGCGTTACTATGTAAGAAGGTTGCGGAAAGAAGAGAGGCTAGCAAGTTAAGTGCAAGGCCGCAACAGCGCGTTTTCCTTCGTGAATAAGCTTATTATAGATCTTACAGGCCTCACTTGTCGGGGCTTTAATGAGCTCAATGCCTTTAGACTTTGCATACTGCTCAACTTCAGGCTTAACCTCCATTATCCCATACGCGCCAGTTCCTACAACGATTACTTCAGGGTTTTCAGCAAACACCTCCTTGATGTCATCTAAGTGAAGAGCGTGACCCTCTATTCTCCACCAATTTGGCTTGACCTTATTCCAAAAGACTATAACATCACTCGTATACTTCACACCGTTTACGACAACCTCGCCAAACCTATAGCTGTCGACTTTATAGCTCATAAAGCGCACCAGTTAAAAAAGAATAGTAAGGTGATATATTTTAGCTCAGCTTCTTAAACTAAGACAGGAAATTCTCCGTGAATTTCAAAGTATTGTCGCTTAATCAAGCTTTCAGTTACGCCAGGGTTTGAAGAGGACAACCAGCCTATTTCAAACCTCCAGCCAGATATTAAGAGAGAAGCTAGCGCAGGAAATATTGGGTGTCGAGCTCTATACAGCAAGGAGTATTTTTGCTTCAATGAGTATGCCGCGCCGATATACAATATGGGGCAATCAGATAGTTTTCTCAACTTGCTAATCTTAGCTAGCGCGTATTCCTCAAACTTAAGCCAGTTAAACTTGCTTAAAAGCTTCTTCACATTGTCTATAGCTTCCTCCACGGGTAAACCTCTTGATTGAACTCGTATGGCGTAAACTCCAGATCCTTGAAGTTCTTCTGGATTTACTTCATTAAGACTACGCCAAGAGAAGCTTTGAAAAACTTTATCACATGCGCAACTTATCGGCAAACATAACCCAGATAATTTCTCTGCTTGCGCTTAGCTTTAACTTCATGTATAATGCAGTTAAGCGTAAAATTAGAACTTAGACCTCTCACAAATATCGTAATAAAAACTTGTGCTTTCAGGGGGTGCTGTGAGGGAGGTTTGGTATTTTGCCTATGGAGTTAACTTAAACAAACCTTAGTTGAAAATGCTCGTCGGCTTCTGGAGAAAAGAGCGTAAAGCTATGCTTAAAGGCTTTAAGCTTATCTTCGCTAAAGGATGTGAAAGCCATATAACGGATAGAGCAAAAGCTGTTTCCAAGAGCTCATTTAAGACCTCACGATCTTCACAAACGGCTTAAGGTTTTATAATGAAAGAGACTCGTGTCCCCTTGATAGAGACGTGGATAGCGTAGCCCCAGCCAGCACAGCAGCTAACCCCGTTCTTAAAGCTTCTAAATAGGAGACTTTTCATGCCGGCTTGAAGGAAAGACTTAGCTAATTTCTTGAGGGAGCATACGCCAGAACATGAAGATGCGAAACTATCATCTTACACATGACGCATACCTCTCAGCCACAAGGCGTATTTATGTAAAAATCTTTTTCAAGTGATAAAGAGGCTAAGCTGTGAGAAAATGAGAAAGTTTGTGGGTAGGTTGCTTTGTCAGATTCCAGTACTAGATTTCTACTTCATAGCTTCAAATAAGATAAACACATATTTCCCGATGTTCTCTTACATGTCGAGGAAAAAGAAGGTATTGGCTCAACTTGAACATGTAGCATACCTTATTTTGGGATTTTACGCGTGTTTAATGCTTAACGCTAAACTTGCTTTTCTAATATATGCTTCCTGCGCCTTAATAGTTATGCCTCTTGAGGCTTACTTAGCGAAGAAGGTTAAGAAGTTTCCTACGTGGGAGTGGGCAAGTAAACATTCCTTTAAGACTGTGTTCTCCACCTTTTGCTTAATATTGGTAAACTTAACACTTTACTTCTCAATAGGCGTCCTCGTAGCTCATACATTGTATAAGGCTTAAGGGCGATGGGCTGATAGCTTCATGTGAAAACAAGTAGACTTGGGAGAGAAGCTTATAAGCGAAGCTGAAAACGTAGCTAAGCTCCTCTTTTAATCGTACATAGCATATGAAAAAACAAGCAACTCTTAAATTGCCCATCGAGTGAGGGCTTTCTGCCTTTAAAAGTCTATGTTTGATAACTTGAAGATGCTAGGTGTAGACATGTTTTTAAAGAACGCTTTCATGTCGTAATTCTTTGAAGAAGCTTTAAGAAGTAATTAAGCCGCTATGATAGGTTGAGATCAACTTGTACAACTTACTAGCGCTATTTGCCCTAGCCTTAGTATTGATATTCTTAACGCTACGTAGAGTAAATCTCGCAGTAGCGCTTGCATCCATTACGGTAGCTTATGGCATACTCACTTTAAGAGAACGAATTCTAGAAGTCACGTGCGCAGCTCTTAACGCTGACTTAGTGAGGCTTATATCAGCTTTTGTGCTCGCCTTCTTCTTAGCTGAGTTTCTACGGAGTGCTGGGGTAGCTGATAATATTGTTAAGGGCTTAAGCAGCATTGATGCGCGCCTCACATGTCTCGCTATACCAGCTATAATAGGCTTAATTCCCATACCCGGCGGGGCTTTGGTATCAGCAGTTATGTTGCGTGATCACTATAATAGCATGAAGTTTAGCCCAGAACAAGCTACCTTTATGAACTACTGGTTTAGACATATCTGGGTGCCTTCGTGGCCTCTTTTCCAGTCCATAATTTTAGCAGCAGCCGTACTTAGCTTAAAGGTTGTGGAGGTTGTTGAAGTAACGTATGTAGGTACGATAGCTGCTATATTGGGCGGGGTTTTAGTTGCAAGTCCTTGGCTAAAATCTAGTAGACAGCTGATATACGCTGGCAATAAACGTGCTTTACTTCACTTATGGCCTTTTATACTCGTAGCGTTGTTGGTGGTTTTATTAAAGCTAGGAGTTGTTGACGCGTTGTTGGTAGTTATCATAGCAGTTTTAATGATATATAAGCCGAGTAAGGAAGCTTTAATAAAGGCAGTTAAGTTTGCTTTGAACCCCACGATATTAGCTGCTGTCTTTGCCGTTATGGTGCTTAAAGAATATGTTGTAGCTAGTGGAGCAGCTCACAACTTCGCCTCACTAGCTTTATCACTTTCAATGCCAGCTGAAATGCTAGTCTTCATAGTGCCTTTTGCTGTAGGCTCCGTGTTGACTAATGAGTTTATATTTGTGGGCATAACTTTCCCCCTATTACTGCCTTTAATAACGAAGCAGACGCTTTTCTGGGCTTACTTAGGTGGTTACTTAGGAGTGCTGCTAAGCCCTGTTCACCTATGTCTAGTCTTAACAGCTCAACACTTTAACGCTAGCATAGGTAAGGTCTATAAGTACACCATACCAGCAGTAGCGCTTACGATAGCGTTAGCGTATGTAATTCGCCATCTCCTAGCAGCTTAAGCAAATAACCGTGATGTTTAGAAGCGCTTTGTTTTATGGGTAAAACGCTAAAAGACCCTGACTCTCAAAACTCTAGCTTAATAATCGGAATGGAGCTTGAAAATGGCCGTTGCGAAAAGCGAGTATTTTGATCTCATATCAATAGACTCCTCACGTCATTTCACAGAAGCTATTTTAAAAGTGTTAACTGACCTCCATAGCTCATTGCGTAAGCTTATTGAAATGTTCATTAGCTCATGGGCGTTCAAGTTTAAAGTGATATCCTATAAGAAGGTTAAGGCTGTTAAAAACTACTTGAGAGAGCGTGAGCCTTGGTTTACGCTAAGCTTGCTTAGGAGCTCTCGTAACTTAGGCTATAAGGGCTTAGTGATTTTATGCGAAGAAGAGGAGTTTGATGAAGCTGTCTTATTCGAAGAGTGCATACACTCTGTTTTGAGCTTTGTAGAACACCCTATTCAGAGAGCTGAGCTTTCTTATGAACAAGAGGTCGCGTCCATATTAGCTGAGTACGGAGTGGCTTCAAATAAGGTGTTTTCACTTTGGCTAAGCAGTTTCTCAAAGGTCCTTGAAGACAGTTTAACGCATTTTTACGTTTTTAACCTAATGGAGAAGTTATGTGAGAGATGCTCGTCTAAGCTTAGGGAGAGACTTGGTAGACTAGCGTTTAGAGTTGTTGAAGACCTCAATAGGCTACATGGGGAGAATGCTATCTTATACGCTGTTAACGTGGCGCCCTGGGCTGCTGTTGTTGAGAGATTTAGCAATTTTCAATTTGGCTTAGGCGCTTTAAAGCAAGAGGAGGTTGTAAAGTTGAAAAACCGTATTTACGAAGTATTTGAAAAAGCTAATTTAAGCAGCTTACATGGCTTGAGAGAGACCAGAGCGAGCGTAATGCGTTTGCAACTCAACGCCTTAAAGAAGCTAAGCTTGCTTAACCGCCTTAGCGAAATTTCATTTTAAGTAGGAAAAGCTAACATCTTAAAATAGGGGTTTCTCTTACTTGATGAAAGCTATTAATCTATATGGGCTGACGTTACCTGAGATTAACGCTGGTGATGATCTCTCAGAGCTGATTGTAGAAGCTGCTAAGCGCTCTGGCATTGACTTAGAGAATGGAGATGTCGTGGTTATTGCTAGTAAAGTCGTATCTAAGGCTTTAGGCTTAGTAAGGGAGGTCGATGGCGTTAAGCCTGGTAAGAGAGCTGTTAAGATAGCTAAGAAAGCTGGCGTAGATGCGCGTATTGTCCAACTTATACTTGAAGAAAGCGATAAGCTTCTCTTCGCTATACCAGTTAAAAAGCTTGTAGAAAAAGGCGTTTTAGACATATCTAAGATGTCTAGAGATGTTGAAAGAGGGTATAGCGCTCTCAACCTATACCCTACGGTCTTAATCGTTGAAAGAGATAAGCAGCTTTGGTCTGAAGCTGGCATCGATCAGTCAAATCACCCAATGGGATGCTGTTCAATACCTCCTAGGAGCTTAGATGTCGTTGCTAAACAACTTGCTGAGAAGATAGCTGAGAAAACTGGTAAGAAAGTTGCTGTCGTAGTCTCTGATACTGAGCTCATGCCCTTTGGAAGCTTAGATTTTGCTAGAGGCTCATACGGTATTTTGCCTATATCGAGGAAGTTTGGAGAAAGCGATGCCTATGGAAAGCCTAAGTTCGGTGGCTTAGATCACGTAGCACACGAGGTTTGCTGCGCGGCAGCTTTGTTAATGGGGCAGTGCGCTGAAGGCATACCAGTTGTCATCATAAGGGGGCTTGAATATGAATGGTTTGAAGGAGGCTTATCAGATTATACGTTAGCGAGCTTAGATAAGATGGGAGATGCTATCGCTGAGGTTTTCAAAGCTACAGCTAAGGTTTTTGGACTTAAACACTTACTTAAGCTATTGTTGAGCATCATATCTTAACAGCACAGAAAACAGGGTAAACTCCTATTTGCTTTCTTCACCTAAAACCTCAAGTATTTTAAGAGCTAGTTCTTTTAACACGTCAGCTTTTATGATGCCAATACCCTTGTTAATATCTCCGACAACAAGTAGCTTATCTCCAGGCTTAATGTTAAAGTGCTCTCTAGCTTCCTTTGGAATAACTATTTGGCCGCGTTCCCCCACGGTTACAATCCCGTATATGTGCTTGCCTTTCATGATTTCAGTCATACAATTCACATTAAGCATACTTTTCCTATAAAAGCCTTCTTTAAGCATACGAAAACCAGCAACTTAATATAGCTAAGCTGCTTTGAGACAATTAAGCAGTTATCGACTTCTATGTCGATAAGCTGCTGTTTAAAGCCCTTTCTACGCGAGGGCTTATGGAGGTGAAGCATGTGAGCGTAAAGAAGTTTGCCCCAAAACCAGTTGAAAGAGGTATACAAAACGTATACATATGTCAACGGTTGTAACCGTACGAATTAGGAGAGAGGTTAAAGAGATTTTAGAGCGAGGCGGTGTCGACATAAGTAAAGTTGTCAAAGAGTTTTTGGAGGAACTTGCTTGGAAAATTAAAGTTGAGGAGACGTTAAATAAGCTAGATAAGCTTCTTGAGAAAATGCCTCCGACACCAAAAGGATATGCTGTTAAAAGCGTGAGGGAAGATCGTGATAGTCGCTGATTCATCAGCTTTAGTGAAATACATTTTAAGAGAAGAAGACTGGCATAAGGTTAGAGAGTATTTAAGAGGGGGTTGCGCGATTCTTGACCATGCGCTTAAAGAGATCGCAAACGCTTTGTGGAAACGAGTTATAGCAAATGAGATAAGTGAAAGTTTCGCACACGAAATCCTGGATTTCTTGCTTAAAGAAAGACCTTTTAAAATAGTAAGTCAAGAAGAGCTTTTACAAGAAGCTTTATCGATGGCTGTTAAGGAAAAGCTAACAGTCTACGATACGTTATTCATATCATTAGCAAAGAAAAATAAGCTACCATTATTGACATCAGATACTAAACAGGCAAAAGCAGCAAAAGAAGAGGGTGTTGAAGTGATCTTAGTCTAGGCTTTAAAAGTCTTCAAGGAAAACGTAAGACAATTTCATTAAAGATAAGCTTAATATGTCCTAGTAAACAAAAGCTCATTTAATACTGCTGTTCAAAAGGCGATGGTATTGGATAATGAAGCGAAAGAGCTGTTAAACACCCTTAAAAGACTCTTAAGCGACTCTATAGAGGAGATTGAGAAGGAGCTAAAGGTTTGGGAAAACAGGCTTAAATGGTATAAAGAGTTTAAGGAAAAGCTTGATGCTGTGAAGAGCGAAGAAGACTTGGTTAAAGTTATTGAAGAAAAGCTTAGAGAATATGAGGAGAAGATGGAGGAGTTAGGTGAGCTAAACGAGCTAATAGAACAAGTTAAGCAATGGGGTAAAACTAATAGCGTCATAACCTATGCTTAACAAAAACCCACGTCGAAGCTTAAGGAGAAAAGCTGTTTTCATCAAGTATGAGACACGAAGGATCATAACCCTCTAAGTCTCCGAGGACATAAGCTTTTGCTCTACATCCTCCACACAGTTCGTTAAACTCGCATCTTCCACAAGGACCCTTAAACATCTGCGGCGACCTTAACTTCTTTAAGGCATCTGAGCTCTCAATCACGTCTACCAGCTTAGCGGACTTGACATCGCCAAGCTCGACATCTAAGAGGAAATTGCACGGCAATACTTTACCTGAAGGAGATATAGCTAAAAGCCCTCTACCAGCAGGGCAGCTTGGCGATATCAGCTTGTTCGAAACATTAAAGCGCTTGATAATATACGGTACTGCTGACGGCAAGCCTCCTATATCCACTTCAACGCCATACTCTTTGACCAACTCAACTAGACGCTCTATAAGCAGCTTCCACTGCTCAGAGGTAATCCTGTTGCCTTTAAGAAGGTGAGCTCTACCCACTTCAATTAAGTCACATAGGTAAAAGGCCTTAACGCCGACTTCAGCATATCTCCTCAAGAGGTCGGGTATGTAGGCATAGCTTCTTGAAAAGACTAATGTTTTTACGCACACGTTAAGCCCCCCATCGATGCAGGTTTTGATAGCTTTAGCTGCAAGCTCGTAAGAGCCACAAACACCAGTTATGGCATCGTGAAGCTGTTGAGAACCATATATCGGGATTGCCACAAACCACGTACCGCACTTCTTAAGCTTAGCAACCACATCTCTGTTTAGCAGCGTGCCATTACAGCTTAACACCGTTAAAACGCCATGCTCGTTGAAGGCCTTCGTGATCTTGAATACGTCCTTCCTCATCAAAGGCTCACCGCCACTTAGGAAAACTACTGGGATGTCGAGGTCTACAAGCTCCTTAACCACCCTCATAGCTTCAGCAGTTGTCAACTCCTCGCTACGCGGGGCACCTACGTAGCAGTGTGAGCACCTTAAGTTGCAATCGCCTGTCAGCAGCCATATGACCTCTCCTACGCCATGCTTCTTATACGCATTTAAACACTTCTTCTCAACTTCAGCGACCTCAGTCTTACCGTATAGGAGAGAAGCTATGTGCACCATTTTCTAAGAGACACCTCTATAGCGGTTAACAACCTTAACAGCTATCAAGGCTCCCACAAAAGAGAAAATAGCAGCTACTGCGAAGATAGCTAAAACGAGTATAAAGGCAGGCTCAGGTATTAGACGTAGAGCCTTAACTAGTATGAGGTAATGGCTAAGGCCAGTAAAAACGCTGCTTAAAGCCATAGCAAAAGCAGTCTTTAAGTATGGATGTGGTCGTGATCCGTAAATTCTCAAAGCTTTAAACAGCAAATCTGTTGTAAAGCCTCTTATAAGCCAAGAAGGCATGATGAAGAGACCTATGGGACACATTGTTGAGTGAAGTAAGCCACCTATAAAAGCGATAAGGGAAGCTGAGCCAAATAAGTCGACTATTAAGACGCCTGACGTGTAGACTATGGCGAATAACACTTGTAGGGTGTGGTAGACATGGGGGTTGACGACTGATATTATGAAGAGCGAGGCTGAAGTTAAAGCAGTAATAGCCGCCTTAAAGCTTCTTGAAGACCTCCTTTCATAATGCATGGATGTGAAGAAGACTATAGGCTCCTTATACGTATTTTGTAACTGGAAGTAGTAACAGCTACTTATTCAGTTAGCGCGCTCTATCCCATAAAAGCTCGAAGTATGCCTTCATAAGCTTAGCAAATCTAGAATCTTCAACTCTTATCGAAAAGAGAACTTCTTTTAGCTGTGGATCAGTAAAGAACACGTACACCAACACCTCGTCTAAGATCGAGAAAGGCTGATGGACGCCCTCATATATTCTAAGCTTAAGCTTGCCTTCTTTAAGCCACTTCGCTATTGTCTCATCCTTTCTTACAGTAGCTAGTAAGTTAACATTGGGGAATACTATTCGCAAATGGCCTCCTCTATCGATGAGGCTTGAAAGCGAATTGAGTATTCTCTTCCAGTTAAAGCGAGCTGGGGAGCTCGATATAGCTACTAAAGCCTCGCCCCTGGTATTTTCTAAGTCAAATTCGATAGAGGATAGCGTGTTAGCAGAGCCTTCTATTAACGATATTACCCGCTCAGCTTTAGGCAAATGGTAAAAGCTTTTAGATGTTAATGCTTCAAGAAGAGGTAGCAAAAGCTCAGCAGACATCTTCTTACCCTCAAGGCTTTGCTCAAGCTGTGCTAATCTATTTTTAATAGCTAGCCTAGGAGGTAATGCTTGGCACTTCATAGGTTTAGTAGTTATTAAAGTTGCCATACCCTTTGAAACCAATCCTCTAACTACGTGATAACATTTAGGTCTAGGCACGTTGCTAACAACACTAAGCTCGCCCATAGTCAAAGAGCCGTGAGTTAAGAGCGCGCAGTAAGCTTTAGCTTCATAAACCGTCAAATCTAAGCACTTAACTAGCTTATCAACAATTTCCTCCATAGGAAAAACCTCACGAAAACAACATTAAGAAAGACTTCGCGCAAAGCTGTTAACCTTTTCGATCAGCTCCTTGAGGCAGAGGCAAGCGGTCGCTTTACTAAGCCAGCGTTTTCTCCTCGTCTAGCTAATTCTCTCTTTGAGCTGGACATAATGTGGCAATACCCCACTATAAAGGACATTATGTCATACCCGGTGCTCACAGTACGTCCAGATGACAAGCTAATAAGCGCGATAATACTTATGCACAAACATCAAGTTGGAGGAGCAGTCGTCGTTGAAGAAGGAAAAGTATGTGGAATAGTAACTGAAAGAGATGTCTTAAGCGCCATAGCCAAGGGCATAAACCCTGCTACGTGCGTGGTAAGGCAGGTAATGTCGAAAAACGTCGTGACCTGCAAACCCAATGATACCATATTGCGCGCCTTCACACTGATGAAGAGGCTGAAGATAAGACATTTGCCAGTGTTAAATCAGGGAACTTTAGTAGGCATTATTAGCTCAAGAGACGTAGACTGGGCTTGCGTAAACGAAATTTTCAACACGACCTGTGCATTAATGCACAGCTTAATAGAAACGCTATCGAAGTTCCTCAAATCAGGGCTAGCGTCGCTAATGCCTCAGCTAATGGAAAGCTTCCAAATTCAGCTACCCCTTCAA
>Ga0190367_1001417_pt1 | contig 13926 bp, 7 predicted proteins | sample 4872181011_MG_FD_171838 | JGI IMG/M metagenome (GOLD analysis project Ga0190367, IMG submission 171838) | Hydrothermal vent microbial mat bacterial communities from Southern Trench, Guaymas Basin, Mexico - 4872-18-10-11_MG | ecosystem: Environmental > Aquatic > Marine > Hydrothermal vents >...
CCCATATCAAAACCACATAAAAGCAGATAACCCTTTGAAGCGTTTAAGAAGCAGATAACCTTTTAAGCGGGTTAGCGTGCTGTGATATGCTCGAGAATGGTGATATTTTCCCGTTAACCAAATTAAAAAATAAAGATGGTTAAGGGGAAGAATACCTATATCACAACCCCATTGGAGCAGAGAATCTTTTAGGAAGGTTAGTTGCTCCTTAAACGCTTTGAAAGGTTAGCATGCTGTGATATGCTTTTTGATGGGTTATGCTTCCCGTTAACCAAATTAAAAAATAAAGATGGTTAAGGGGAAGGATACACCTTTCCAGAGGTTTTTGAGTGAGTTAATCTTTAGAAGGGTTAGCTGCTTTTATGTGCTTTTGAGGGCGAGCTTTTCCCGTTAACCATTTTTCATTAAGAATTCTATATCAATGAAGTTGGAAAATTTAATAAAAGAAAACTTTAAAAATTTTACTTTTATATAAGTTATTATAAGGTGATAAAATGGTATCAAAACTTAAGGAAATATATGGAAGAATTAAAAATGAGGTATATAGAGGGATTATAGGAGGAGTTTCATTGGGCCTGGTTGGTCTTGGCATTAATGGATGCGTATATTCTCAAAGAAATATGTTAGATAGAGTGTATTTTGAGACTTATCGTGCTGAGACTCCTCTTGGAGATGAAAACTATGCAGGTGTTATGTTTTATCTCTATGGAAAACCACCAATCTCACAAAATAATAAAGGAATAACATTCAGAGCTACAGGGGATGGAGGAGAGATAAGATATAATATAGAAGTTCCACTGAGGGTTTATAGAGAAGCATTGAAAAAGGAAAACCTCAGTGGTGGTAGTGCTATCTTACTTCTTTTAACAACTGCTGCTGTAGTAGGAGGTATAGCGGCAGCATGTTCAGGAGGAGGCGGATCTCATCACACAACATATACTTCCAAGAAACATTCATCAAATAGTAACCAATCTGGAGAAGGTTCAGATCAATCCGGTGGATCAGGCAGCGGAGATCAATCTGGCTCCGGCGGTTCCACAGGTAGCAATGGTGGAGGCTCTACAGGTGGAGGAGGCTCCACGGGTGATTCCACCGGAGGAGGAGATACTGGCGGTGGAGATGAAGGCGGTGGATCAAGTTCTCCACCAGCTCATCCTCGACCTCCTCCTCCATGACTATTATCTCTATGTCTCTACTAATCTATTGATTTTAGATAATCTATATTAGCATATGAAAGATTATAATAATTTATGTATTATATAAGAGATATAGGATTAGGATTTTTATTCTTTTATTTATTTATATTTTCATGTTATGGGAGTACATTACAAATTATTAAAGGAAATGTTGTTAATATCTATAATTCGTCTTCTTTTTTTAGTTATTCTGATATAGATATTTCTGAGATAAATAATTGTGATCCTGATATAAATATAGAATATAATGAATGTTATGTATATCTTAAATATTATTTTCCAATAGATTATTTTGTGAATTTATCTTTGATATCAGGATCTTTTTTTACATATATTGATCATAACATTAGTGAGAATAGATATGATGAAGTAGAAAACGCATACAAAATTTATATAATTTTTCCAGTTCCGCAAGGGGCATCTAGTTGTGAAGATTTTTTAAATCAGGATTTATTCTTTAACATCTCAACAGATATTTTTTCGAAGCATCCCTCTTTGGGTGATACTTCTGTTCCATGGACTTTAAGGGTTTATGTGTGGAGATGTTCAGGAGATAATGAAAGTTGCGGTGCTTTTAACGGATATTGGCATGTTTGCCAAGAAGTTACTAACTATTCATCTATTATTGTTCCAAAAAATAGAATCAATTATATTAAGGCATATGGAGAAGGTGTGAATACTGTTGATGGAGTGGTGTATGTGTATAAGGATAGTGATTTTGATTTGGAGGTGGAGATTGAGAATGTAAGAGATGATTATCATAATGGTGCGAGTATAGATTCCTTCTTATATATAGCATCTTCATTGCCTGATAATATAAATCCGTTATCTTCTACGACTTTATTCTTAGGAAATGTTTCCTCTGGTGAGATAAGAAAATATAATTTCTCTTTCTATGCTGATACGATATCTCCAAGTTCAATACCTATAACCATAAATTATACAGATAAAAGTGGTTTTTATAGCACGAATAAGACAAGTTTTATAAAAATTACAAATCTCTTTATAACTGATTTTTCGATTACTTCTGATAATGTTGTTCCCTATGGAGGCTCGATAGATGTAAGAGTAGAGGTTAAAGGTAACGCTACACCTATAGACTTCGTAAAAATAGTTGCAAGGAATATTCTTACAGGAAAAAAATATGAGTTCTTAACAACTACACCTGAAAGATGTACTGATGTAACATCATGCATTTACAGTATCAGGTTAAAGAATTTGCCTTCAGGAAGATATAATCTTACAGCATATGTCTCAGATTATGATAGAATAGCATTAAGTACTACACCAAATAACAAATATGATAATATCTCTCATATTCTCATAAGATATGGAGAGCCAAGAGGATATCTTAAAATTCCAGGATATTATCTTTTAGATAATCAAACTTTGAGATACAACTTTTCTGTATATGCTTTTAATGGGGATCTTTCAAATCTCACTATAATTATAAATGGATCATCAAATCTTAACTATACTAATAATGTTTTTTATATTTCTCATATGGAAAATAACCATACAATTCACTTGACAGGGATATTAAGGGTTAAAGATTTAAAGGAAAAAGATGAGCCTGCATTTACAGAAATTATAATTTCATATTATAACGGAACCTCTTTTAACACAACCAAAATAGAGAGATTTGATCATCTTATAATACCTCTTAGGATCTATACAGATAAAAAGAGATATGATTTCTCTGAAAATTCATTAATAGAGATAAGAATTGCTGGAAACTACACGCCTATAGCTCCTATAACTATCAATATAACATCTCTCTTGGATAATAACACTGAACAATTTATGCTATTAAATCCAACAAAAATAAGCAATACTTTATATTGCTTCAATCAGACAGATAAATATGAAAAGGATCTCATAGAAGACTCCATCATACGAACAAATAATCTATATGATCCAAATGCAACACGTGATAATGACAATTCAACATCCTGGGTAGGAACAAGTGGAGATTATATCAACTATTCATTTTCTACTGAGATGTCTATTGATTCTATAGATTTGCTAGTTCAAACACCTGATAAAGGCACATTGACAATAATTGCAGATAATAAATATAATATAACTAGCATAGATATTCCTTCTTTCCCTACCTCTATCAAGGTAAAGCTTAATTATAAATACAGCAATATTTCTTTATTTGTTGAGACCGGCGTAGTTACGATTTATGAAGTAAAGGTATATCCTACAATACAAAATGAAACCTGCTATATATATTCACTAAATTATATACCGCGAAGGTCTGGAATGTATAAGATTTTGGGATTTAATGCTAACACTACAGGAAACACATCCTTTTTTGTTGATTATGGTGAGGTTAATGTTTCTTCTGTTATTTCTACTCTTATTTCAAGAACTAAGAACAATATAAGCATAGAGGTAAAAGCCATCAATGGAGATGTAGTGAATAAGACAATATCCTTAACAATAATAAATAAAAGCATAGCATATTCTCTGGACAATCTCACCAAGAAAAACATAAGCATATTGTATAATGGTCAAACTGTTGTATTATCATGGAGCGTATTTATTAACACAACATTTAATGGAAACCTTTACTTTAATCTTTCATATGATAACATCTCTACAGTGGTTTCTTATCCTGTTGTGATTAGTGATCTCATACCTCCATATATCTTAGGTTTCTCATTTCCAGACAACATTACAAATGTGAATCTTGATTATAACTTTGTGGTTTTCATAAATGAAACAATAAGATTAAAAAACTATACATTAGTCCTTATAACTCCTTATGGCGAGGTTAATATCACTAAGGAGCTCATATATCCAATCTTTGGAGAAAATGTATCTTTGAATGTTAGCATTCCAGGAACTTATTTGAATGTCTCTAATGAGACATATCTTCTTAAAGAGATTTATATCTCAGATTATAATCATACAATAAAAGAAAAAATAGATAAATCAATAACCACGATAGACTCATTAACATTAGTGTATGATAAGCATTACGATGTTTTCAATCATGGACAAACCATAAACATCTCTGTTTTGGATATAGCAAATAGGGAAGTGATAAATGCTATGTGGAATATAACTCTTCAAGATATCCAAGGAACATATAACGAAACAATTTTTGAGGGAATAAACAACAAAAACTATTTTATCTATCAAGTTCCATCATATCTTAACAATACACCATACCAATTAATAATAAACGTTTCTTATAAAAGCAATTATGGTAACTTGACTATAAGATTCAATGTTACAAACCAACTAAAAGAAACAATAATTGCACCTCCAGAGCCATACACAGTCACTACAGGCAAGGGATTCTATCTCTCTTTATTCTTTTCATATTTGAATGGTGAAAAATATAATACCTCAAGTATTATTATTCCTGATGAGACATATATCTATTGTTTTAATGAAAGTTATTCACAATTTAGGAATAGATTGTTCTCCACATATGACTATCCAAATTATGAGAATGTGATGGTTTTGGTATCTCAACAACTATGCTATGCTCCAACATCAAAGACATCCTTTACCATAGAACTTCACTTAAGAGATATTTATAACAACGAAATACATAAGAATCTTACATTTTATGCAGTGGATATAGAAAAGATTCAACAAGTAACATCATCCGCTTCCACAACCCAAAAGGTTGTCTCTACAACGAGTGGTGGAGGCTCAAGAGAGAAAATAATTTATATAAATAATACACAGAATACTACCATAAGATATATTTATGTGAATGAAAGCGAATTAGAAATTTTTAATGCCAATTTAACAACATCTTATATGGAGATTCAGGCTGGAGATATAAAGGAGAATAGTATCTCTTTATCCAACAAGATAGATAAAGAATATGCTGTTCATATTTATTGGAATTCTTCAATAAATCTTAACATCTCTTTGCCCGAGCAAATTATAATAAAACCTCATGAGGAAAAGAATATGCTTTTCTCGGTGTATGTTCCTTCTTATGTTTCACCAGGTGAATATAAGGTATATTTGTTAATGACCTCACAAGATGTAAGAATAGAGAAGATCATGTTTTTGAATGTTCTTCCTAACCCTACGATAGAAAATCTAAAAATCTTAAACAGATCATTATATAAATTTAAAAAGGAATTAGATGACCTAAGACAAAGCGGAATAGATACAAGGAACATGGAAGAAGAACTTCAAGAATTTGAGTCTCTTTTAAAGAAAAGCGAGGAATATCTCTATAAGGATAACCTCTCAGCTATAATGAGCATCTATCCTTCATTGGAAAAAATGAAGACAAGGATTGATAAAGAGATGAGAATAAAAAAGGCACTTCTATATATAAAACAAAATAAGGGACAACTCTTTGCTATTGGCGTAGCGTTAATCTCAGGAGTTTCTTTGTTTTTGTTCTATATTTTACCTTTAATTCATGTGCTCATAAAAGAAAAGAGGATAACTAATGAAATTAATAAGATAAAAGCCACACTTAGAAATTTGGATTTGCAATATTTCAAAAGAAAAATTGATGAATATACATACAGAAACACAGTGATAAAAGAAAACGAGAAAATGAATGCCTTAAAAGTAGAACTTTTGAGAGTAAGAGCACAGAAGAATTATCTGCTAAATTTCAATCTTCCTAAGTATTTCAAAACAAAATTTGAAAGGAAAAAAGAAAGGGAAGTGATTGAGAGGATGAGACTAACTCCAGAGGAAATTAATAGAATAAGATCCTATGTGATCAGATAATATTGCATTAGTCAATAATTTTTTATTGTGAAGGCGAAAAATGATTTTTGAATAGCATATTAGAGAGGCTAACCATTTATGGTAGTTATGAAGCAGGTAACCTTTCCTGAGTGGATAGCGAGATTTTCTCGTTAACCATTTTTATTACGTTGTTAATGTAAGACATAACCTTTTTAAAAATTTGATTTGTTATGGTGATATCTTGACATATAGAGATATGCGTAATATTTTAAAAGATTTGCTATTTTTACTATATATATAGCTTTTGTATATAGAATTGCTCCATTCATAAAAACTTTTAAATAACCTTAATATAAAATTAAGAGTAAAGTGAGAAGGTGATTATATGGAGAGCATCATAAGAGAAGCAATTAAGAATGAAAAGGCATCTAAGAAAACCAAGGGAAATAATGTTGAAAACAAAAAAACCACTGACAAAGCATCTCAAAAAAGCGCTAAAAAAACAACTGTTAAAAAAGAAGAGCTTAAAAAAATTCTAGAAAAAACACGCGCTAAGATAGCTGTGATAGGATGTGGTGGTGCCGGCAATAATACCATAAATCGCATGTCTCAGGTGGGCATTGAGGGAGTAAGGCTTATTGCCATAAATACCGATGCTCAGCATTTACTTTTTATAGAGGCTGATGAAAAAATACTCATAGGTAAAGAAATTACTGGTGGACTAGGGGCAGGTTCAAATCCTAATATCGGAGAAGCAGCAGCAAAAGAAAGTAGAGAGGAAATCAAAAAGGTTATAGAAGGATATGATTTAGTATTTGTTACTGCGGGTCTTGGAGGAGGCACTGGCACAGGCGCAGCTCCAGTAGTTGCTGAGATTGCTAAGAAAGAGGGATCATTAGTGGTGGGTGTTGTTACGCTACCATTTACAATGGAGGGATATCATAGAATGGAAAATGCTCGAAGAGGGCTTGAGAAATTAAGAGAGAATGTGGATACCTTAATAGTGATACCTAATGATAAACTTTTGGAGTTAGTTCCAAATGTTTCCATAGTAACTGCCTTTAAAATAGCTGATGAGATATTAGTAAATGCGGTGAAAGGTATTTCTGAGTTGATAACTAAGGAGCAATTGATTAATCTGGACTTTGCTGATGTGAAGGCAGTTATGAGTGATGGCGGATATGCTATGATAGGAATAGGAGAGAGCGATACTGAAAACAGAGCACAGGAGGCAGTTAATAAGGCATTAAATAATCCGTTATTGGATATTGATATAGAAGGAGCACGTGGAGCATTAATCCTCGTTACTGGTGGTGCAGATTTATCACTAAAAGAGGCAAAAGAAGTTATTCATGCTGTTACCTCAAAGCTTGATAAATCTGCACGTGTTATCTGGGGTGCAAGTATTGAACCTGAATTGGGGGATGTGTTAAGAGTTATGATAATTGTTACTGGTGTTAAGAGCAGTGAATTCTTCGAGGAAGCAGAGACTAAGAGGTTTGAGGTCAAAAAGGAGATTGAAGAGAAATTAGGTATTGAATTTATATAATATTTTTAAAAAGATTTTTTATATTTAATATTAAATGAAATTTCACGGTGATACTGATGGCTACTGAGAGCTTTTATTCAAGGTTGATTGGAAAAGATATGTTCACTGATAAGGGAATGTATTGTGGTAGGATAACAGATATTGAGGTTGATTTGCAGAGATTTAGAGTGAGGGCATTAATAGTGAGCGCGATTAGAGGATCATATTTATATGATTTGGTGGGTGGTCAAAAAGGAGTAATAATTCCATATAATATGGTTAAAGCAGTTGGAGATATTGTTATTATAAAACATGTTTCACCATCTCCGCTAGAGGAATAACTTTTTAATCTCAACTAACTTATTATTATCAGGAGAGCACCTAAGAAGGAGATAGATGAGATAGCATAAATATCCCTTGAAAATTTCTCTTTGTAAACTATCTGTGCTATAAAGATAGAGAAGATTACATATAACATTTTTATTGCCGAGACATATGCAGAGTTGGTTGTTAAAGAATATGCAGAGTATTCTGTTAATATCTGTACCAATGTTAACAGACCAATACCTAAAGATGTAACATCTTTTACAAATAATTTTTTTAGGAATGCTATGGGGGTAACATTTTCCACTAATGAAACAAGTAACATGCTGTTAAATGCATTGAAGATATTTAGGAGTACAATAAATTCTATAAAATTTATTTGTTGATAATGCAACACATATCTGGACAATATTTTAAATAGAGCATAATACAATGTGGATAAGCATATTATTGAGGTGTACTTAAGAATGTTTGGATTTCTTATGAAACTCCTGAAGTTGATTTTTGTTTTATATTCTATTGCTAATATAGATAGGAAAATAAGAAGGATTCCTATGATACCAGTGAGAGATGGCATCTCTGAGAAAAATAAATATCCAAATAGGAACACAAATACAACCTCTAAATTCAAAAAGGGAGAGATTTTATCAATATCTGTATGCTTTACAGCTTTAAATGTTAACCAATATGCTATTGTATTTAGTAGACTTCCAACATATACCAATATCACTTCATGCTGAGAGATTGTTTTTATCTTTAAAAAATAATATATTACGAGAGGTAATGTAAGGATAAAGACGATTAGTCTTATAGATGTTGCATATTCTATGGATTCATGATCATACATTTTTGTTTTAGAAAGCACAATTATTAATGAAGTTGTGATTGCACATAACATTCCTAAGATTATCCACTCCATAATCAATTAAATTATTCCAAAAAATTTTTATAAGTTTAATTGACTTGATTTGGTTGCTTGAGTGATATTATAAAATTTTTAAATAAATTGGTTTTAAATGAGTTTATGAATGTGAAAATAAGATATTTAACCATTTTGGCAGTGATTTCAATCTTGTTAATGCCGTCCATAGCTTTTGGAGATAAGGGAATGATTGGTATAGGATCTAAAGAAATTACTTTGGAAGAATCAGCACAAAATGCTATTGTTGCATGGAATGGTAAGGAGGAAGTTATAATTCTTTCAACAGATGCAAAAGCCTCAGATTCAACTCTTGTTCTTGAGATACTGCCTTTACCTTCAAATCCCACAAAAATTGAAGAAGGCAGTTTTGATTCATTTATAAAACTTGCTGAGATAATAAATAAAAAGAAAAAAGAGATATGGGGAATGGAAGGGACAAAAGGTGCATTTAATAGAAAAGCGCATACTCCTGGTGTGGAGATAACGTTTCATAAAAAGATTGGTGCTCATGAAATAACTGTGGTAAAGGTAAATGATTTGGATTATTTTATAAATTGGGTAAAAAATTTTACTATAAGTAAAGGTTTTAGATATACAGAAATCTCTCCTGAATTTAAAGATACTGTGGCAAGATATCTAAAAAGAGATATAAAATTCTTTGTATTTGATGTTATTGAAGTAAGCAAAGAGAGACAAAGCATTCAACCTTTAGTTTATAAATTCAAAACAGATTTTCTTTATTATCCTTTTGAGATAACCGCTACTTCTGATGCTGGCAATTCAATTTCAGAGGTAAATATATTCTTTATCACGAAAGGGATAATAAATAAGACTATAATTGAAAATACGAATCTTTTGCCAACTGTTGGGTTTGAGTATGAGATTGAATTGAGCAAAAGTGAATTAAAAGATATTAGTCCAGAGATTGCTGATTTATTTAGTTCAGCATATGTAATGAACGCATATCGTTATGGCACACTTAATATGTTAAATAGGGATGTTGTAGTTTATCCGCAAGATATTTATATCCCAACATTTTTTGATAAGATTTCTCAATACATTTCATCTACCTTAGTCTTTCAATATATTACAACAATATGGAAAGAGATTTTTCCTTCCTATCTATATGCCTTTGAGATTCCAATGTGGTTTAGATGTATCTTAGCAATTGTTCTATTATCATTCATAGTGGGAATTATATCAATAATATTTCTCATATCCAAGTTAATTAAGAAACTACTTAAAAAATATCATCTAGAATCATTTGGCTATAATTTACTTGCTTATATGATATCAATAATTATTGTTATTTTCCTTTTATTGAATAATAATACTGCGGTATTTTTTATTTCAGTTGTTATCTTTACAATTATTGGCTTCTTAATGTTACTTTTATTAGCAAAAAAATTAATTGAAAAATACATTTTTTCATCTTGAGATTCTACCTTTCTAATCACGAATTCTTCTGTTTTTTATTTCCTCCTCAGAAAAAGAAGGGATATCTTCCAATATATCATCAGGTAAGCATTTACACAGCTGTTTCGCTGGATGATTATTACCTTGGACGCATCCTTGTTAAAGAACTTTCTTTTAATCTTCTACTATGAGCATACTCAACAGATCTCTTTAAAATAAGAAAAACTTCTTTTCTTTTGGTGTAACCATAATTGATGCAATTTTATCTCCCTCAGCAAATTTGTATATCTTCTTATCTTCTTTTTTTCTTTCTTCATAATCTACTTTAAAATTAATCACTATTTTTTCTTTGTTCTTTTTTTGCGATTTTTCTAATGTGATATAAGGGTAAAAATACATATATTTTCCTTCTATCTCATCATAAATAGAAGGAAAATCATATATCAAAGAGGCCTCTATATATTCTTCTTTACATTTATGTTCTTTGCATTTATAATAGAAACTATGTATACCTATAGGGTTCAATATTCTTTTTTTATTTAACTTTTTTACAGGCTCATATTCATTTGTTCCGTGATATAATATATAAAGAAGTTCATCTATCTCAAAAATCTCCTTAGGCAAATTAAATATCTCAGGAAATCTCTTACCTTTATATCCATCGAATACATATTTAATAAAAGGGAATTCTAGATCTTTTGTAAATCTTTTAAACTTAGAATAAGAAGAAGAATAGTACCAATTAAATTTCTTACCTGTTTTTTGATCTACCCATGAATATCTAGCTTTTAAAATGATACTTTTATCCTCATCAAATTCTGGATTCTTAGTATCAAATATCCTTTCCACGATAAAATACCACATATCTTCTATAATTTTTTTATTCTTTCCCACATAGTACCAAGAACCCTCATGAGACATCCAATATTCACTTGGCTCCCTAGGTTGCTTTTTATTTAAGACTATTTCCTTAAAAATTTGTGGATCTTTAACAAGACAAAGATCTTCTGGCGGACGTACACGTAAACTATTCAGTATAATTTCCCACAACTCTCCTCTAACACTTTCCTCTATAGCTTTCATATAATAAGGATCATCCCACACTACAACATACCCACTATCTTTCCTAGCATATGCTAATCCATATTTGCCTAACATCTCAGCAACTTCATAAGCAATCATCATCTTACCTAAATTCCACATAAACCTCAAAAAATCTCTTCTTCCTGGATCTTCCACACTTTCCTCAACATTCCTTATCTCTTTATAATGCTTATTTAACCACCCCATAATTATAAAATAAATAAAATAGAAATATTTTTAAATCTAAATTAACAAGATAATGTACCTTCTCCTCTAGGCCACTTTGCTTTTGATTCAACATAGCTATTAACAATCTCTGAGAAAAATCCAGTTAAGAAGTTAATTCCTCCATGAATTACATGATATCCATAACCTCCAAATCTTGAGCCTATAACCACATCAGCTAATATTTCAGCTGCTGTAAATGGAGCATAAACAACAATTGTTGTTAAAAATCCATTCTCTTCTGGAGTATAACAAAAACCTTCTTTTTTATTGACTTTTATTAAAATCACAGAAGTATGAATGGTTTCATGTTTAACAGAACCAAAAATTTTATTTAGGATGCTATTCTCACCTTGTGGAGGAAGTACGCTAATTAAATCTCCATCACCTGTAAATTTGTCTTTTTCTTCTTTAAACTCAAAAATCTTCTCTAATTCATCTTTATCTTTTAGTTGCTTTGTCACTTTATATCTACCTTGAATTAACGTAAGTTGATAAGAGTTAAGATATAGAAAGAAATAATTCTCAATCTTTGAAGATTTTGAAAACTTAAATTGATAATTAGGGTAGCATTTATCGAATTTGGTTAAGTACTTAGCAATCTTATAATTAATAAACTCTTCTTCATTATTTCTACTAAGAGTTGCAGATTTAATGCTTTCTAATATGTCTCTAAGATCATTTATCTCCTGGAGGGAAATCCAAACATTTAAATCTTTATTATTCTTTATGCAATATGTATCAAAAAATATCTTAAATTCATCTTCATTAGATCCTTGTAATAACTTATATTCTTTTCTTAATATCTTTTCCAATCTATCTTTTGTGTAAAAAGCGTATTTATAATACTTATTATAAATAAAAGAGTCTCTGATAATAGATCCTGTATAAATAGTATTTGAATTAATAATATCCTTTTTTATCCTGTTACAGTTTTCATCATTCAAATAATAAACCTTAACAAATAAAGCAGGATCCTCCAAAAATTCGTTACATTTCTCTTCATCATATTTTATTGCTCTATTGCTTATTTCCTCCTCTGAAAATCCTAAACCTCTAAGCATATCATTTGGAATACATGCACAAAATTCCTCTGCCTTTTCTATAGAAGAGGAATCTATAAAAGTGTCAAGGTTTAAATTCTTTCTATTTATACAATTTTCTCTGATAAACATAATATATTTTTTTACCTTCCTTGAGTTTCCTTTATCAATCATTCTATTATCTCCTCCTACCTTACCTATATACTCATCCTTAATCTCCTCCCAACTCTTCTCCCAAGCATAACACACAGGTACCTTAATATCAACATCTTTCTTAGTAATTACTAAATCTGCTTTACATGGAGATGCTAAATAAAATCTAATATCATCACTACCTATCTTACCATCACCACATTTATCCAAAACTAACATATATGGCTCTAATTCTATAGGAAGGGAAACAGAAATAGCGAATCTTTTACCAAAATAGGAATGGGGAGAGCCCAAAAATAACAGAGGAGAATATATCCCTAAAGTATTAAATCCAACATTTCTATATTTTTCATTCATCTCATCTATTCTTGCCGCAGTATATCCCAAGGCAAAGGTTAATAAACATAATGCTTTAAAGGATTTTCCTTTAGTCAAAGTAGCACATTTAGCAAGATCTTCTAATTCTTCTGCAGCAGTATAATCTTTTAATGTTGCTTCTGTCATCTTAGAAATAGTCGCATCTTCTAAAGCCAACATTAAAGAAGTAGGTCTATTATTCCACATCCATTTAGCATAATAACGTGCTTTCTTTGCCCATAATCCCTTGGTAGATTTATCCATCTTCTTAAGCTCGCCAGCTACTTTTTCTAAAGCATTTTTAATATCTGGAGCAATAATCTCTTTTACTGCTTTTTCTTTTACACTGTCCTTGATTACCCATCCCTTCTCCGTCCTTGTGACATATCCTTTTTCTATTAGTTCATCAAACATATCACTGAGTTCCATATCTAATGGAGTGAGATATTTCTTAGTAAGGGTTAACTCATAATTCTTAAGAGCTTTTAAAGCATCTGCTTCCCCTATTTCTTTTGTTGCTTTACTAAGAAACTCCTTATATTCTTTATTTTTTACTAAATTAACTAATGTACTTGCCTCATCTTTTGATATCCCTTTAGAAATTAGGACTTTTTCAAGTGCTTTGTCCTCTTCACTCCAAAATAGCCTTAATGCGAAAGAGGAACGAATCTTATTAGATAAAATAGCTTTTTTAAGTTGAGTACTCAAATGTCCTCCTACAGAAAAAAATGCACCAACCACTCCAGAAACTGCTGCTATTGCAAGAACATCATTTTCTCCTTGTTGAATCCATGCCCTTTCTTCTCCATGAGGAAACATTTCATAATAAATTAGATATTTAGGATCTCCATAATTGAAAATATATGAAAAGGGTTTATCTTCATCTACTTTCTGAGGCAAATAAAAATTATACACAAAACACATTTGTTTTTCCTTATTGCAAGTTACTCTCACATCTCCAAATTTTGCTGTTTTTGTTCCATCTTTAGA
>Ga0190367_1001418_pt1 | contig 13924 bp, 11 predicted proteins | sample 4872181011_MG_FD_171838 | JGI IMG/M metagenome (GOLD analysis project Ga0190367, IMG submission 171838) | Hydrothermal vent microbial mat bacterial communities from Southern Trench, Guaymas Basin, Mexico - 4872-18-10-11_MG | ecosystem: Environmental > Aquatic > Marine > Hydrothermal vents >...
GCTATGGGGAGAGATAATACAGTCAAAATATGTTTCTTTAAGAGGCCTACTCGAGTTGAGGAGATAAGAGCTGATGGAAGTCTCGTTAAAGTTTTAGATATAGGAGAAGATGGACATATTAGGTTAAAGATAAAGCCTTTTGAAATTAAAACATTGAGAGTGACTTTAGAGAATTCAAACTAGCATTTCTCTTTAAAATAAATTAATAATAATCTCACACTTTGGTATTTTTAGTCTCTTAATGCTATGAAACTCGTGGATCCATTGGTACCTCTTGGGTGAGAGAACCTTGCTACCATGGTTCCACGAAGCGCGCTTTTGGCAGTTAACAGACCGTTCACGATCTCAGGTCTCCACCCTTTGCTAAACAGCTTCATTACCAGTCCATCAACTGCTGGAGGCTTAAACATGTCACCGTAGTCGTATACTAACGACCCCTATCTGCGTACAGGAGACCTAAGTACTTTCAATTCGTTTCTAGTTATGACTGTGGAGGTGTTTGTATGGAAACAACCTAAAGAAACTACAAGCCTTATATCCATTTGTCACCCATATAAACAAATTCGAGGAGGAATGCAAGAATCCCGACTCTATGAGGGGCTTCTAAGCTCATAAACCCCCATGACTTGACTTCGGCTCCCAACACGTTCGGGAAACGCTTTAGCTTAAGGATAAGGGTAGAAACATTGGATTGTAGCTTTCTGTGTTATGGTGTATTTTTATATCTCTTAGGGCTGTGATGTATGCTGATTTTGATGGAATGAAAACTTATATGGTTTTACATCATTCTATCGTTAGCGTGCCTGACCGCTATGTGGATGCTTTCTGCGGGCGTGTGCCTAGAACCGTGCTTGCGAGCCACTACACAGACTTCAGCCCTGAGAGCCACTAGTTTAAGCATGTTTATTCCAAGGGTAGCGTTACCTTTAACTGGGATGTGTGATGAGTGTTTAAAGATGGTATGTCAGAGGTGCATTAAGACTAGGGAGGTTTGGGTTCAAGGCTCACTATACTTGAGGAAGATTTGTGACTTCCGCGTAAGCGTTTACCCTAGAAATGTCTGAGGATAATCATTATTATTGGCAAGATATTTTGTCATCTTCTTTTAATAGCTTCACATATTGTGTCAAAATCCTCTTTTGTTAATCTAATAATTGAAACTTGTAAATATTGGTTCCATGTTTTTCCTTTATCTGCAATAAAAGTAATATCATCAATGAAATTAGGATTGATCCATTTTGCTTTATTTCCTTCCTCTATGGTAGAATAGGATATTTTGACGGGTTTTTTAGCTTCATGTAGGATTTTAAACTTTATTCTATATGGAAATAAAAATTTTCTCTTGCCTTTAGTCCATCCTATATCTTTTTCTTCATAGAACCAGTCACCTATAAATTCTATCACCGCAACGAATTTTCCACCATGAGTATATACTACTGCTTGGTCTCCCGCTTTTAGAAATTTTTGAAGAGTTACATAATATCTTGCATCCATCCCCCAAACACCATTTCTTTTACATATTTCCCAGTTTTTAGGCGACGTAGATATACACCAATATCTCTTCATGTGTTATTCCTCCTAACTGTCAATTTTGGAGGTGGACTATTCTATTTAACATTGATAATCTTTAAATCTTTTAGCAGTGGAAGGGGAGATTACGGAGAAAGTATGCGAGTAGGCTTTAAGAGAAAAATTGGCGAAGCTTAGGGGAGGGAAAGGTGGTTCTGGTGGAAATCCTAGCTGTTTTATGGCGCCGGGACGGGATTTGAACCCGCGTGCCCCGTATGGAGCACAGGCTTATATAGCCTGATCTCATCGCGTATGGGTATTCCGCCTATTCCTGGAATTTCCCCTCCATGCTTCTCGGCGATCGCGTCAGGGACTACCTCATATATTCGAAAGCCCGCCAATTGATAGAAGGCCAGTGCCGGTAGGTCGTCGTTCGTAGTTGAGACTAGTAGCCGTTTCTTAGATGAAGCCTTAGCTCTCTCCTCTACTGCGCGGAGCAAGGCTCCTCCAATACCTAAGCCTTGATGCTCAGGCAGTACTCCCACGGCTACAATTGCCACCGAGCTCTCATCGAGCTCAGCGAAGGAAACGAATCCGATAACCCTTCCTTCAGCCACGGCCACGAATGCCGGCAGTTCTCTTACCCTAAATTCTCGCCCAAACGCCGTCTGAACATCCTCACCTCAGAACCTCTTAACTAGCTCTTGTAGTTTCTTTAAGTTGTTTCCAGTTAAGGATACAATAAAGTGGATTGCTAGAAAGAAGAAATGGACTGCTGAAGCTTGTAGTTTCTTTAAGTTGTTTCGGATTTCGTATGTTATTGGTCTAAGTCGCTTCCCGTATCCTGCACACAAAATTAGCTTGTAGTTTCTTTAAGTTGTTTCTGGTCCTTGAACAAGATTTAAAGCTTTTCCCCTTACTTCTAATATATAAATTTTCCTGAGGGTATATAAGCTCGTATATTCCCTCTAGGAAAGTCACCTTATGGGAGGGAATGACAATTGTAAAGAAATATTTTACTTTATTGAGTAGATGAAAGGGTGAAATTTTGTTGCTTTTTCTATATTCTGCCTCAGCTCCCAGGCCTTGGCGTATATTTCTCCCCTTACCGTATATCTCCAACTTCTATGCCTCCTCCTTAATGTTTTATATAGGATCTTAGTTACTGTTCTTAGAGAGCTACTAGTTAGGTAACCGTCTCTTCCAACATTTAGGTCAGCTATTCTCGAGGATACTAGAACTGCGTGTATTGCCACGGGCTTAAACATTTCAGAGAAATCGTAAGTTAGAGAAGTCCTTCCCGCCCTCTCTGCATGAAGTATGCCTGCGTAGGGGTCTAACCCAGCAGCTATCAACGCGTGAGTACAGAGACCGTAAATTATAGCATAAGTAAAGCTTATTGCCGAGTTTATTGGATCCTTCGCCTTGGGTTCACGTCCTGTAAATTCATAGCCTTTAGGTATGAAGAGTTTAATGAGCTCCCATAATCTCTTGCTCCAGACGCTTTCAAGAGATCGTATATCCTCCAACCTTTCAACGCATGATAATTCTAGGACTACCTCCTTGTCATATTGTTTTAGTACATCCAGATATTCTTTATATTTCCCCGCATTCCCTTTCTCAATGGCCTTATATGTAAAGTAGCGCGCAATATTCAGCATTCCCTTTATTTTACCTCTAACGAACGCGGATGCTATGGCACATTTCCAATTATAGTTTTCAAGCAACTTGTAGAACCTTCTTCTCACGTCAGCTATTCTAACATAGAATGGAGTATAAATTATACTATCAGCTCTCCTGCTATGTACAATTATTGGGATCTGAGCTAAACTGAGCATAAGTATCACTCCGGAGGAAAGTCTCACCCTTGAACCAACAATTACGAGCATCTCAATATCTATTAAGGGCACTGTTACCGTTTCGTACTTGCTCTTTTCCTCATTTTCCGAATCCTTACTTTTAACAATTTTAGAAACAACTAATGTTGAACCTCTTTTCCTTATAATCGCTCCGTGCTTAACTATTAAAATCACCATCTTTTATCACTTTTGTGAGTGGCGACAAATAGTTTTGAACTCACATTCATTACAGAAAAGTCTAGACATGGTATATGGAGCTGGAGGTTCTGCTAGTTCGCTTAACTGATTTATCTCCTCTATTAACCGCGTCATATGTGGAATACGAGTAGGTTTTCCTCCGCTCTCAAGTCTACTATTAACCAGAGCGAGAACAGCGAATTCCCTACCCATTGATAGCGGGATGTAAAATGATATATGAGGTATACCGTACTGCTTAAAGGTGGAGAGCCCGTAGATATAAAGCCTAGGTAGCGTATGCCAGGTTCTTTTAATGCTACTGAAGCTCGATTCGCCGATCTCTATGATAATGCCTCTAATGACGTTTCCAACTTTTGACATTAAGTATAGATCTGGGCGACCTCTTAAAACTACATTTCCTATTCTAATTTTATATAAAGGTTCTATTTCTTTAAGTAGGCATCCACTAAATCCCTTTATCAGGTTTCTTATGAGTTCATTCTTCTCGATATTTTTAGACTCCTCGGAAGTTCTGATTTCTATGTGAGGTACGGGTTTTATAATTCCTTCCTTCTGCCTCTTTATACTATACCAGGCTCTAGTCTTACAGATTATCAATGCATCAAGCGTCCTCGCCCACAACGATAACATCTCTCTCTTCTCCTCTTCTCCATACCTTACCCTTGGTAACGGAAAGGGCTCTGCGGAAGTCAGAATCTTGTACAGGTACGAGGACGACTGAATCCCCCTCACAAACCACTTCACTAAGTTTTCTAGCCAGTATCTCCACCCTTGACCACGTAAGTCTTCCAGCATAGACTGACTTGGATATAGGGCATAAACCATAACGCCAGAGTAAACGCCTAACTTTTTCACGTATGTCATTTCTCCCGATATCGTAAGCTACCACCACCTGCAAATTTATACCTCATAAGAAGATAGCTACGCCAATAATCTTGAGAGAGCCTCCTTTTCTAATAGCTAGGGGGATAGCTTCTCTTGTATAAGCTAGGAATAAAGCATATTCATCGAATTTCTCTTCGTCGTCTTTCCTTTTAATCCTCAAGAATGTAGGTGTAGAAAAGAGCTCTACATGTTCTTGAATTAAGGGGTCTAACAGTACGCTTCCAACTCTACTTCCACGTCTATCTACCTGCTCCAATGTGAATTCTTTTTCTAAAAGCAATCTTCCTAAGAAGCTAAAGCTAAAAACACTATTGTTAAGCTCCTGTAACTCGTTGAGTATTCTTTTTATTGTTTCCTTTGAAACCCATTTGCTTGAAATTACCAAAATAGGTATAGCGCGAACACGCTGTTCAAAGTTTACTTCGAGTGTTGTCTCTTTACATCTGCTTATTCTGAAGTTTCTTGCAACAACTGTTAGGGAGTATTTGCCTTCGAATATCCCTTTATTACTTCTAATTTTCATATCTATGGAGGGAATATCTCTAAACGCCATTAGCCTGTAAATTGTTATGTAGTTTCCATATAATCTTTCCGCTAGGAAGGAAAGTGTGCCTCGTAGGAAGATTTCTATGCTGGTGGATGGCCTAACTATGTTAAAGTACTCTTTTATGAATTCAATTAACTTGGGTATATTTTCCCGAAGCTTTGAGTACAGTGTTGGTTCAGCATCTCTATAAAGCACTGATAGCCAAAGAGATTGTGCAAAGATTGGAAATGTTAGTTTAAAGAATCCAATATAAGTGTTAAGCCATGAAAGATACCTAGGTTTAGGAAATACCCTTCTCTTTCTTAAATATTCTATAAATTCATCATAATCGAGCTCCTTAGCTTCAAGCTCTTCTCGCAGTCTAAGCTTTTCCCAATCAACTATGATATGTACTTCACCGTCTTTACCCCTCGGTACTCTACCGAATCTCTGTATAAAGGACTCCATATCCTTTGCATAAACAATACCCCTTTCTACATACTTCAAGTCTACACCCTGTGCAATAGCAAGGTTGCCGATTAAGATATCATAGTCCCCTTTTTTAAGAGATTCGAGTCTTGGGGCTTCACAGTACTCTGTAGGTATTTTAATTGATGTTATGTACACTTTTCTTAGCTTCCCTCTATCCTCTTTTTTGAGAGCTTTATCTATAGCTTCACATGTATCAAGCACCAAACCTACCCTATCCAATATCACCATTGTCTTCTTGTAGGGTTCTTTTACAATTATATCTGAAGCTATTTCTGGAACACAACTTTGCGACTCTAATAATCCTATAACTCCTCCATGGGCAGTCTTTACGCAATGAAATGTTACTTTCGTTCTGCCCCTAATTAAATGCTCTTCCTCACCGCTTCCCCTACACGAAGCCGTTATCTTTCTCTTACTTATGTTAAATATCTTCAGTATAGTTTCTGCCAACTCAAGCAAACCCTTCCGTGGCGTTGCAGATGAGAATATTATCTTCTTGATAGATCTAATGTCGCTTGCATAGAGATATAATAGAACGAGAAGCGAGATCTCAGCAATATCCGTATAAAGGTGAAATTCATCTATGAAAAGCGGATACCTAAAGAACTCTGCATATATGTTCGCTATCGTTCTCAAGGCATCTCTTGTAACGCCTAGTTCTCTTCTATAGTGGTCTAAAACTTCTCTAAGCTCTTTAATAAAAGCATCTACAGTTTTTTCTATTGCGTCAGTATTTACATTATATAGGAATTGCGCGTAATACTTGATGAGTTTCCAGAGTTTTTCTCCCTCCCGCTCAAATTCGCCATAGGACATTTCATGAAACATGTAAGGGTATTCTGGAACAGTGAAGATTATCCTATAGTCCACTTTTAGAAATAGTTTGTTTACTAATTCTGTAAACGTCTCAATCTTTGACTGCTTCCCAAGTATTAATTTCAAGGCTTCAACAGTTTCCGAAGTTATTAATATGAGGAGACAGCGTTGCCCGGGCACACGCTTCTCTTCAGCTGTTTCACCTATGGCTTCTATTTTCCAAATGGAAAGGAAATCACGTAGCTTTGGGAGATTTTTCTTCTCCAATGATTCTTCGATTTCTCTAAGCTTCTCGTCAGATATGCCCAGTATTTCTTCTATAGAGGTCTCGGTACCGCAGGTTGTCAATACGTTATATATGCTATCGTATTGATCCTTGGCTAGAGTTTTAGTTGGGTAGATCCCCACTATTCCTTCATACTTATTAGTTAACATTGGGATAAGGAGTGTGTAAGTTTTTCCCGCGCCAGTAGGAGCTTCCAGAAAAATTGCTCTAGGCTTTCCAATATTCAATAACTCTTCATAGACTTTGGCCTGAAAGTCTCTAAGCGTAATTCTCTTATCCCCTATGTGAAAAACTTTATCTGAAGGCGTAGCATATAGGGGTCTCACAATGAAAGAAAATGATTTATAATAGACCATCATCTCTCCCTATACTGTCATTAGCTGTTTTTCAAGGTTTTTTGGTAGTGGTAGTAGCAACCTATAATCGTTATCTGCTACCTCGTATAAACCTCTAGTTCTTATGTACCCTACTATGTTCATATCCCTTCCATTAAGCGGTGCAGATCTTGTTTCTAGAACTTTAACGAAATCCTCTATACTATAGTTGAAGAGCCTAACGTCATAGAGGTTTACCGGAATTGAGGACCATTCTAGTTCGTCAACCTTTTTAATGTTTCCGCTCTTAACCTCGCGGAGTTTTACTTTGTATAAACCCATTCTTTTCATTCCTATTCTAATATAAGTTGCTCTAGGCAGTCTACGAGGTGAAATTAGTACAGTTAAATGCTTTGTTGGAGGTACCAGCGAAATCCAGTTAGTGGACATGGGAAATACTGTTTTTAATCCTGCACGAACCGGTTCCGCGTATCCTGTACCTTTAGCTGCCATGAAAAATTTCTTAGTGGTGACCTTCAGGGGAATTGCCGGGAAAGCATAAATGTATTTTAGTCTACCGTGTTTTATCTCTCTTAAAACCTCGGTTATGAAGGTATATTGGAGTGGTCTTATGTGTGGTCTTCTTTTTACCGGAAGATGTAGCGAAGGGATTACAGTATATGCTTCTGCTAATTTTCCGTTAAATGCATAAATTAATGGATAGTTATGGATGAATTGTGATGTTATGATAACAGAGCCTACTCCGCCTACTGCTGGTCGTATTTCAGATGAGAAGGTAAGTATTCCATGTAAATTCATCTCGGCTAGAAAAACAAATAATGATTTTGACCGCATTTTCGCTCTTCCTCTATTTTCTTTCTCTTATTTCTTGTACGAAGGCCTCATAGGAAAGCTTGAGTTTCACGATATCGTTCCAGGCACCGGCTACTATATTCTTCATAGCATCTCGATCGATTCTGTAAAGCCTATTGGTTAACTCTCTGTCGGCGTAGACGTATCCTATACCTTTAAATCCTTCGACGTAGCTCACTATAGCATTTTTAATTTCCTCAAGATTTGGCGGCTTCTTTAAGTCCTTCTTCAATATTTCTTCTGCTATCTCATATCCTGAGCCCAGCTCTTGGTCTGCAAAGACTATTGCTGGTACATGTATTCTCACCCTACCGTAGTCGCTCCACATAGCACCTATTCTCGATACTTTGGCTAAAGTCGTTAAGAGAAGCAGTAGCTCGTTTAAGGATACATCGTAATATGATACCTTACCTACGAAGAGTGAGCCTGCACCAACGTACCTTACAGTTATTAGGGCTCTTCCAGTAGTCTTAGTAATGTCATCCACAGCGTTATGAGTTCTAAAACCAGTTATCATCTCGGATGGTGCTGTAGCTGGGTATAGGTCTCCTCTTACTTTAGCTTGCACATTGTAATTTCCTGTAGATACCCTGTAACTCCTTCCCTTGTATTCAACTTCAATTGCTTTTGCTACTCCCCCTTCCTCGGGCACGGCGAATCCGAAGAGATAGCAAGCTGGACATTCCCTACAGTATCCTTCAATGTACTCTTTTCCTCCAACATCATATGGTCTAAGAGCACAATTATATGCTCCTTTTATGATGCTCATCTCATTGATTAGAACAGTTGCTAGAACACCTATCTTGTTGCTAAGCGGATTACTAGCGACTTTGCTTAGAGTTTTGATAATCTCCTGCTTTATGTCATGGCCATGTTCTTTAAAGACATTATGTAAAAGGTACAGCATGGTTCTTCTATATGATGCATCAAACTTAGTATCCGTTATTGCTGGAACATCATGACCTGCTATAGTTATTTCGGTTAGATCATCTCCTCCCTCGTGGCGTAGAATTAGGTCCGATAATGCCTGTACTATGAAGTAAACGTTTACTATGCCTCCACCACCAGGTTTAGCTTCTAGAGGATCTGCATGTCTCTCAACGAGATATTTCTTAACTCTCTCTAGTTCCATATTCTTTAGGATATTGTACACGGGAGACTCCATTATCTCACCCCCCTACCCCCACCCCAGCTTAAAAACTGAGGATGGTGGGCGGGATGATGAAAAATGAATTTATTGTTTTGTGAATCTCGTTCTAGCTCAATCCTTTTTTGTTCTTTTCTCCTCATAATACTCTCCTACCACTAATAGGTAGATCTCCACAACGCTTCTTCTAATGGTTCTAGCCAGCTCCCATGCTTTCTGTTTTGGATAAATTTTGCTATACTCAGTAATGAACTCTACAAGTTTTAGAACGCTTTCTTCGATCTTCCTAATGACCTCCTCCTTATCCTCTCCTTTTAAATATATGAAACCCCGAGTACTTCTAACTTTACTCTTTGCTCTATTCACAGCATCGTGCTTCAGTGATTCTTCATCATATGTACCATAGTAAGTTAACGTAGTGCTCAATGCATCCCACAATGGTGCAGTTATGGCATGCGATGATACATCAAATCTGTAGCGAAGTACTTTAGCCATGGCTTCTGCATATTCTTTTTCATATATGATAGGCTTTATTTGTTGAGACATGTGCATATCACCTCCTTAAATATATAAGCAGATTACTTAAAAAAATCTCAAGTTCATGAGCTATCTCATAAACGTTTCTATAATTTTTTAAGGCTTTTTTAGCTTCTCTTCTTTTGTCAAATCCCTCAGGCGGTGGACTAAGAAGAGTTATTGGCAGATACATTTTGTCTACGTCTTCGAGTCCTCTGATAATCCATGTAAGGGTGCCTTTTTCACCACCAGCAGCTTTACGATTATACCAGAAAGCTAGCCTAATAGCTACCCCTTCTAGAGCTCTCATGAGATAATAATAACTTGACGAGTACTCCTTCCTAAATCTTCCTCGTATTACTTCCTCTTGTAGCCTAAAGATGAGCCCATTTAACTCCTCGATGAATGATATTCCTACGGGAGCTTCGATGATCTTTGCAGGTGGTATTAGTAAGTCTAAGGTTGAGAGTCCTATTTTGAATTGTCCGCCACCGGCTAGTTCAGCTATCTTAGGGATTAGGACAAGACCATAATATATGAGGTCTCGTTTACCGGAAAGATTAGGTCGCCTATATCCCTCTGGAATATCCTCACTAAACAGATAGTTGATGATTATGAAAGCTCCTAAGTGATTCACTATCACTGGGTCAAATTGCCAACTGTTTTTTCCTCTGAAGGCCTGTGTTAAAAACTGTTTTTCGTTATCATATAATGCACTTAATCTTATCGGCTCTCTCCCTAAGGTCTCTAAGATATTTTGAGCTATAAATGAAAGTATTTCCGGTGATATAGCGGGTCTAAAGTATGCTACAATGAACGGGACATTGATGTACTTTCCTCCCTCCTCAAGTAATGCATTTTTTATCTTGACCGCCTCATATCTACACAGAGTACATACTGGCCGAAGTATTTTCGCGAGAGGCTTAGTAGATTGTGTTAGTTCGTCAACTTTTTCGAAGGGCACATCATCAGGCGTCCACATTTGTTGTCCTCCCTTTGCCCTAGGATCTACAGTTCTTTCATAGTCTCCCACAAAGACGTGTCCGGCAAAGATGGGAGAACGACATAAAATGCACCTCTGAGGCGTCTTAGGAAATTTTTCCTTCAGGGGTTCTACTATATCTCCACTTATGTACGTGCTAACGTAGTACTTTATTTCGTATTTCCACTCCTCTCCAATGGTCCCTAAGAAGCGTTTAAATGATTCTAGGAGCTCCTCTCCTTTTTCTTCAATTTCATTGAAGTTTCGAAGCATTTTTACTACTACATCTAAGCATATGCTGAGAAAACCAGAAGGTGGATCCTCATTAAATATCACCTTATATAACTCTCTCACCGTTTTCTCTTCTTTTGACCATCCTACGATCAGGTATACTAAAATAGGAATAGATACTCTTAGGGAAGATTTCAAAAAGTGTTCGATTATCTGTAAAACTATTAGGGGATCTACTCCCTTGAGAATATTTTCAATAGGTTTGCGATTGGAGGGAAGAATAGTTTTTTGAAGAGATTGTACTCCTTTACCTGTCTCTTTCATTGTTTTCTTTAATGCTTCTTCAACACTCATCTCACCTTTTAGAGCTTTCGCTAAATTATTTGCCAGTATTACTAATTCAGGCTTTCTATTTCTGATAGCATGAGGGTCTAGAAGTTCTATTCTGGCACTTTCAACGTCTTGAATAAGACCTCTTAAATTTCTGGGTACGCTGTTTCTGATCTCATCTATTAGTCTATCTTTATCATATAGTGTACTTGAAATTTCTTTCTCAAGCTCCTCAGAGATGTGGTCTAAGGGGACCTTTACCGAAGAATCAGTACCGATAAACAGTAAGCCATCCTTATAAGCTACGAGTGCTGTCCAACCATTGTTCTCTAAGAGCTTTATAATATTACTGCTTGCAAGTACAGTAAAAAGACGAGAAGACCCTATATGAAGTGCCCTAAAATACAATCCTGCAGATTCTAGCTGTTTAACAATACTGTCTATGTCCTTTTGAGTTGCTCTTGTTCTCTTGAGCCCAAAGACGCTGTCCTCGCTAGCTAATACATCTGCAAGCCTGCATATCTTAACTACAAGGTCGTGGTGTCTTCCCGATTCTGAGACTCCAGCTTCACATGATTTTGCATCCATTTTTAAAGTGCTCCATAAATCTCTCGGAACCTTTAGCTTTTCTAAAAGCCCGTCGGCAAACGCATCAACATTATTTACCTTTGGATGCGCTTCAAACTTATCGTAGTCATGCATGAGCCCTACATAAAAGCAGTAATCCTCAAATGGTACTCTTGTTTCTTCCTCAAGAAGATTTATGAGTCTTTTAAGAGCTGTATTACCCTTAGAAATTTCCCTTAACAATCCCCCTATTTTACAAGCTATAGATGCTACGGTGGTAAAGTGGATAAACGCGGTGGTCGCCTGCTTATATTTTACTAAATGCCATAGTATGTCCTTGCCTTCATTCCTCATCGCGTTATACGATCTCTCCGTTAACTCTCTAATTTTCATTCAAATCCTCCTCTATACGTCTAATTAAACAATTAGCTTCTATTTAAAATTAAACCTATACATGTGAGCATTTATGTGAAAAAAATAATACACAGTACATTTATAATATGATAATGGAGGGAGAAAAGTGAAGTTGTGTGTATTTACGCTGGGATTTACAGCTGAATTTATTGTAAAACCTCTCCTAGAAGCAGGTGTTGACGGAACGTATATACTTATATTATACGTTAACCCTGAAGACAAATATTCGAGAAAAAGGGTAGAGGAGGCCCTCAGATATGTAGAAGATCTCGCAAAGAAGGGAGGATTTATAGAAAGACTAGAAAATTTCTCTGTGAACTTAAATAGTGATTTTACTAGTATAGTGTATAATATAGCAGCAATCATAACTAATGAGATAAGGAAGAAGGAGATTAAGTATATTTATGCTTATCTCACGGGTGGAATGAGAGTTCTAGTTATAGCTACCATGATAGCTATCAAGCTTATTGCGGAGGCGCTTAATACTCCAACAACATTTCATGTATGGAGTGAAGATGGGGTACACAGGTACACGTTTGATCTATCTGTGGCGTCCACTAACGTAAAGAACATAAGCAAGGCAAAAATGGAAGTTTTGAGAAAGATAGTCGCTTTGAACGGAGCATCATACCATGAGCTTACTAACGAGAAGCGTACTGATGCTACCGTGAGAAAAATTGTGGAGCTTCTTAGAAAAAATAACCTCGTGGTCTGTGAAAGAAGAGGTAAAAGAACCTTTTGTAAGCCTACTGAAATTGGTAAACTTTTAGTGGAAGTCTCTAAGCTTATTGGGGCATAACTATGGGGTATCGCTATTTACTACCAGTAAGAATTAGAGCAAAAATAAGGTTCGAAGAAAACTTCACTGTTAAGGACTATACTGCTAAACTTATTAAAACATTATTGCTATCAGGCAACCCTCAGTTGAAGAATGTTCTCTCAAAGGCGAAAAATATTCCTCCAAAACCTATTCATTTAACGCCTCTCTTTAAAAATGAAAACGGAAGGAAGAAAGCTATTTACTCATGCTTAATTCCCAAGAATAAGACGGCTAGACCCCCTAAAATTCGGGATATAAAACCTGTTAAAATAAGAAGTAATGTCGAGTACATTTTCTATATAGGCACTACGTTAGATTTGCTAGATGAGGTGCTTACTGGGTTATCGCACATTGGTTATGTACAATTTGGTAAAGGATTAGTATGGATAGGTAGGCTGTCTTACGACATCGAATATATTGATGTCGAGAAAGAGGTAGAAAAACTATTATGCTACTTTACAGAAACCGTGGTGAAAGGTGAAGGAAAAATTAAAATAATTTTTGAATCTCCAACGCTTCTTAAAGATCCTCTTGCCCTTGGGCGGAAGAAAAAGAAGTTACTATTACCTCTACCTGAGGCCGTTTTCTCAGTACCCTATTTTATGGTGATGTTAAGTAGAGGCCTATATAAGACGACTTTTTACTTGAGGTCTATGAGGTACATAAAATCCATGTTTGATCTCCCTTATACTGTTCTTAAGACGGTAGACCTTGCATGGTACGTGTATGATGATAGGCCCTTACCAGCGTTAATAGGATACGTCGTCTACTTCATAGACTATGAAATGTTAAATCATGTACAAGTGATGATGAGCATGAAGTATGGTCTCGATTTTCTCGAATTGTTCGCTAAAGCAATGGTTCTAGCGCAAGTGTACGGTGTGGGAGACGGAAGGGCTGCAGGTTTTGGACATGTATCAATAACTAACCGTTGACAGCTTTTCTTAGAGATTTTGCAATGTAAAATAAGCTTTTACGTTTGTCGTTCCCTCACACAAGGTGACTTTCTAGGAGGGAAAAAGTGAATTTATATACCTCAGAAACACTTATATACTTAGAGTGAAGGAAAGGGTCTGAAAACTAGCTCGAATACTAGAAACAACTTAAAGAAACTACAAGCAACATTTTGGAATCGTCCCCTCGTTGAAGACAACAGAAC
>Ga0190367_1001419_pt1 | contig 13911 bp, 13 predicted proteins | sample 4872181011_MG_FD_171838 | JGI IMG/M metagenome (GOLD analysis project Ga0190367, IMG submission 171838) | Hydrothermal vent microbial mat bacterial communities from Southern Trench, Guaymas Basin, Mexico - 4872-18-10-11_MG | ecosystem: Environmental > Aquatic > Marine > Hydrothermal vents >...
GGTGGTAGGATTTTGAGGAGTGTTCTGTCAAAGTATTATGGATACGTGAAGGCTACAAAAATATCTGCAAATGTTGGGAAGGTTTTGGCAATACTCATGGGAATATTTGGATTGTTCAGAAACATATGGCTAACGTTGATTGCCCTGTTCATATACATGGGCGCTGTTGAGGAAGAGAAGGCTGTGACAATTGAGGGTTTACTTGCGAAGTATAAGATTGCAGATGTCATGACTCAAAATCCCATATTTGTAACACCCGATACGAAGGTCGGAGATGTTATAGGTTTGATGCTAAAGCACAAGCATCTTGGATATCCAGTTGTCGAGGATGGTAAGGTTATAGGTATAGTTACACTTAAGGATGTCATGAATGCAAAGGAGGAAGATTTGGTTTCAAATATCATGAGTAGGGATGTAGTTGTAGTTACTCCAGATACAGAGGTATTTGAAGCTCTTAGATTGATGACTGAAAAGAGAATTGGGAGACTTCCAGTTGTTGAAGGTGAGAAGCTTGTTGGTATAGTTTCGAGGAGTGACATAACGAAGTTGGCGGAGATACTTGAGATACTTCAAAAAGGTTAAAAGCTTCGATGTTAAACTTTGCAGTGTTTAGGGTTATACCTGCTATTGATATCAAGGATGGTAAGGTTGTGAGATTGGTTCAGGGGAGGAGGGATCTTGTGACTGTTGAGATTGAAAATCCATTGGAGGTTGCGAGGATGTGGGTTGAGAGAGGTGCTAGGGTTTTGCACATCATAGATTTGAACGGTGCATTTGAGGGTAGGTTGTTTCATGAGGAAACGATACTTAAAATTTCAAGGTTGGCTGAAGTTCAGGTTGGTGGGGGTATAAGGGATTTGAGTGTTGCTGAAAGTCTATTGAATGGAGGGGTGGATAGGGTGATAATTGGGACTTTGGCAGTTAAGGATGTCAAATCTGTCAAGGATTTTGCAAACCTCTATCCTGGTAGGGTTATGGTAGCTGTGGATTCGAGGATGGGGAGGGTTGTCGTTGAGGGGTGGATTAAAAAAACTGAACTTACACCAATAGAGCTTGCAAAGGTTTATGAGGATTGCGAGGTTTCAATACTCTACACGAACGTTGACGTTGAGGGTTTGGTTTCTGGTGTAGATATTGATAGGATAGCTGAGGTTGTTGAGAGTGTAAGTTTACCTGTTTACGTTGCTGGAGGTGTGAGTAACGTTGAGGATGTTAGGGCTGTGAAGAGATGTGGTGCTGCAGGAGTTGTCATAGGTTCAGCTCTATACACTGGAAAGTTAAAGCTTAAGGATGTCTTGGGTGAGGAGGAATGAGGATTTTGAGGAAGGCTTTCGCTAGGAGAAAAACTGGAGAGGTTGACATATACGTTGAGATTGACTTGGATTCTCAAGGTTTTGAGGTTGAAACTGAAGATTTATTTTTCAAACACATGCTTGAAACGTTTGCAAAGCACTCTTCAGTGAAGCTTAAGGTTAGGGCTTTTGGAGATGACATCCATCACGTGATTGAGGATACCGCAATTGCTTTGGGAAGTGCAATTTCAAGGGCTTTGGGTAACAAGAGGGGAATTGTGAGATTTGGAAATTCGATAGTCCCAATGGATGATGCCTTGGCAATCTGTGGGTTGGATTTGAGTGGTAGGGGATACTTCGTCATTGAAGGTGATATTGAAGAGAACTACGTTCACTTCTTTGACACACTCTGTAGAAATTCGGGAATGAACGTTCACATACAAGTTAAAGGTTTCAACAGTCATCACAAGGTTGAAGCTTGCTTCAAAGCATTTGCATTGGCATTTAAAACTGCTAAGGAAGTTGTTGGTGATGATTTTGTAAGTGTTAAGGGTGTTTTGGATTGAATAATAATCTTTTGGCTTCTTTAGGGTTTTTCAACTTTTAAATACTTCCCGTTTGTTAAATGGTCAAATATCCTTAAAATTGAAACATCAACTGTAAGGATAGTATAATAAATCCAGCAAAAATTGAAGATAACATGATAAGTGAGCAAATTAAAAGTATGAAAGAGAAGATAATTTGTTGGCTCAAAGAGGAAAAGTTACAACCTAAGGAGATTGCTGACCCAAACGCATATTTCAATATAAGCATAACAGTGGGTGGATTACTCCTCCATGTCATACAGAGAACAGATCAGATAGATAGCATAACTGTAGGGGCAAATTTAGTGTTTACAGAAGAACAGTTGAAATTACTTAAAGATATGGATGAAAAGAAGAGACAGGAATTTTTCTGGGAATTACGATTAGCGTTGCTAAAAAACAACGAGCTAGGTTATTTTCAGATAAAACCAAATCCACCACACGATATTAGGGAAGTATTCATTTCGTCCAGGAGATTATATTATGATGGACTTACAAAAGACAGACTAATGACAACAATATTTACCATACATAAAGCAATTTTTATGGTCATATGGATGCTAGAACAAAAAGTAGAAATAAAACCAAAAAATGAAAGAATAGGATATCATTAAAGAGGTGCAGTAGCTTTTGCAATCTTATTTGTTTGTAAAATTAATTCCACATAGAGTTTATCTTTTAATAACTTCCAATTGTTGGTTAAGTATTACGAGTGCAAAATTCGATGATAAATATTTGCCAAATTAGGAAGAAAAATTGATAGTTGAATCTAAAGATGTCGTTTATTATATCTCCAATTAACGGAGCAAGAATTCGAATTGGCTAAACTAGAAATTATAAACTTCTGAGGTGCTTCATATCAAAATCCTTATCCAACCTACGTATGGAACTCTGAACTTTGCAACACCAACAATCCACTCCTCCTTAACTGGCTTTATCTTCCAGTTTGGTGCAAGCTGATCTGGTATCAAATTTGCATCCCCCTGAGTTATGTATCCATCACACTCCGCCTTAACATCTGAGTATGCCAACACACTCTTTCCATTCTTGTGTATCAGGACTGGTATCCTTTCACCCTTGTGGACGTATGCTATGACCCTGTGAATTATAGGTGTCCTACTACCATCTCCATTTGGTTGATAGACTATGACATCTCCGTAATCTCCAAAGGTCTTGTAGTCATTCTTCATACCCTCAACCCAAGTAACAATCTTACCAACTCTGTTCAATCCAAGTAAAATTATGACGTCACCCTTGTGGATGTGAGGTTCCATGCTACCAGATTGAACTGCAACCATGAATGGCCAAGTTCCAGTTATAGCTATACCCGTTCCAACTATTATTCCAACTATGGCTATCGTTGAAACTATCTCCTTCACAACCTTCTTCATATCGAACGATCAAACACTTGAAGTTAAAGCTATCGCAAAACGTTAAAAGTTGACATCCAATTTGCTTCATGAACATACTTGGCAGGGAGGGTGAGAGGGCATTCTTGCTTGGAAACGAGGCAATTGCAAGGGGGGCTTTGGAGGCTGGGATTGATGTATTTGCATGTTATCCTGGAACACCTTCATCTGAGATTGGAGACACCCTCGCAAAGGTTTCAAGGATTTTAAAGGGTTTCATGCACGTTGAATATTCTACAAACGAGAAGGTTGCGTTTGAGGTTGCAATGGGGGCATCTATCGTGGGGAAGAGGGGTATGTGTGCAATGAAGCATGTTGGATTGAACGTTGCAAGTGATTCACTTTTCAGCTTTGCATACATAGGTGCAATTGGAGGATTCTTGGTTGTTTCAGCTGACGATCCATTCATGCACAGCAGTCAAAATGAGCAGGATAACAGGTGGTATGGTTTGTCTGCAAAGGTTCCAGTATTTGAAGCTTACAACGTTCAAGAGCTTAAGGATCTGACGAAGGAGTGCTTTGAGATTTCCGAGAAGTTTGGATTACCAATAATATTGAGAACATACACGAGGCTGAGCCATGCTAGAGGGATCGTTAAGCTTGGAGAGATACCAAAGAAGAAACTTGAGAAGGTTGATTGGAATCCAAATCCAGAGAAGTTTGTAGTTTTACCTTCAAATGCTAGAAAACTTAAGCTTGAGCTTGAGGATAGGTTGAGAAGGATTCAGAGGTTTTTGGAGGGCTGGGATAAAAATTGGGTTGAGGAGGGTGATGGAGGGCTTGGTGTAGTTGCATGTGGATTGGGTTACGCTTACGTTAAGGATTCCTTGAGAAGGTTGAGAATCAATCTTCCAATCTTAAAGCTCTCATCTGTAAATCCACTACCAATGGAGAAGGTTGAAGAGTTTTTAAGTTCTGTTGATAGGGTTTTGGTTGTTGAGGAGGGGGATCCAATTGTTGAGATATTCGTCAGGATGTTTAAGGATGATGTTTACGGTAAGCTGAGCAAACACATACCAATACATTACGAGTTGAACGTTACGGTTGTTGAGAGGGCAATAGCAAGGATTCTTGAGATGGATACGAGCTTGAATTACGATATTGAAAGATCAAAGATTTCAAGGTTTGCACCTCCAAGACCTCCAGTTTTATGTCCAGGTTGTCCACATGCACCTGTATTTTACGTTTTGAGGAAGGTTGCAGATGAGATTGGTTGTGTCCTTCCAAGTGACATTGGTTGCTACACTCTGGGCTACAACCCACCCTTTAGGGCAGTTGACACTTGCATCTGTATGGGTGCTAGTGTTGGAATTTCAAACGGTTTGAGTTGGGTTGTTAAGGATAAAATCATTGCAACGATAGGTGATTCAACATTTTTGCATGCTGGAATCCCAGCCTTGATAAATGCAGTTTACAACGGTGCAAGGTTTGTCTTGATAGTTTTGGACAACCTTACAACTGGAATGACGGGTCATCAACCACATCCTGGAATTGGTGTCAGGGCTGATGGTAGCATTGGAAAGGCTGTAAAGATTGAGGAGATTGCAAGGGCTTGTGGTGTAGATTTTGTTGAAGTTGTAAATCCTTACAAGGTTAGAGAGCTTGAGGATGTTGTCAGGAGGGCTTTGGAGTATGATACAGCTGTGATTGTTGCCAGGCAGCACTGTTCAATTGTCAGAGTTAGGGAGCTTGGGAGGAGGGGGATTAAATTGCTACCCTTTGAGGTTGATCAAAAAATATGTAACTCATGCATGGAGTGTGTAAAATCGTTCTTCTGCCCAGCTATATACTTAAATGGTGAGAAACCCCAGATAGATCCAACACTGTGCACATCTTGTGGTGTATGTGCAAGGATATGTCCAGAGAGGGCTATAAAGGTTAAGAGAGCTCGATAAGATGCATTATGGCATTCCACCGGCATTTCGACAGCCATTCTTCAGCTACTTTCATAACTTCATTGTAGCGAAGAGTCTTCCCACCTCATCTACAGGATTTTGGGTGTCACATATATTTGAACTCAAAGTTGGCATAACTATGTAGTTCTAACTTAGGCAGTCATTTTTTGCAGTCATCACAGAGGGAGATACCATCATTGGATACACTCTCGGATGAGTCCAGATAAGTATAAATAGATAAAGCTAAAATAAATCAACTGGTGAAGTTACTGAAGTTTTATGAAAAGGTAAAGGATAAGCTGAGTAAGGAGAAGATAGCTAAATTTGCCCTTAAAGAAGCTACGGGAGCAATTCCCATAGTGGGTTCAATAATAAAAGATGCAATTGAAGAATTTTCTCCAGATGAAAAGGAAGAGATATTGAAAGAGCTTAAAGAACTATCACAGGATAAATTTAATGAGATTAGCGAAAAAGTAGGGATCTCTATCGAATTTTTAAAAACAATTAGAGAACTAACACTCCACGTATTTGGAGAACTTAAAAAGGATAACGAAGAGATTAAGGAATTGATAAATCGTCTGCTTGAGTTAACGAAACATGAGGAATTACCAACAATAGAACACGTTTTAAAGAAAGGCGAGATCGAAAAGGAAGAGATCTTTAGAAAAGAGCCGATGTGGATAGACTTTGAGAGGGGATGCATAGTAGAAAGAAAAGAAGTTGATGAGATAATGGAGAAGCTAAAAAATGATAAAATTCACTTAGTTTTAGGCGAACCGGCATCTGGAAAGTCTGTAATTCTTAAAAATATTGGATTTAAGCTCGCAAAAGAAGGAAAAAAGGTATATTTCATCGAGCTCAAGAGTCATTCGGATGAGGAAGTGGAGGAATTCTTTAGAAAAATTCCTGAGCTAAATGCTATCTTCATCATAGATGATGCCCATCTCAAGCTTTCGGCATGCGAAAAGCTTGTGAGAGAATTTAAAAGAAGAGGAAAAGGATTGCTTTTAATCGGTTCCCGTGAAGTCCATGAGTTAAGGAGAAGGCATCCAAAAGAATCTTCTGAATTCGAGTATTTAAACAAAACAAAAATTGAAGCAAAAGATGCGACAGAAGATATAATTAGGCTGTTTTTAAAGCGAAAGCACAATCTTGAAGATCGTAGAATAGAAATTATATCAAAAAATTTAGAACGGTATAAGCATGACCTGTGGCATCTGTCGTGGGCTTTGCTTGCTTACAATCCCGAAAAAGATTTGGTTGAGAAAGAAGAGATAGTTGAGAAGGTAAAAGATTCAATAAGGGAAATAAAGAAAAACGGAAAGGTAAATGCTGAAGAAGTCTTCTATCCCCTATCAGTATTCTACAGATTTGAAATTCCAGTCGAAAGGAGATTTATTGAAAATTTAGGAATTGATAAAAGAACGATAGATGAACTACTATCCTTGGGTGAATTAATCGAATTTGAAGAGATTGGAAAGAGAAGAATGCTTTTGCTTCATCACTCTTCAATAGCTGACATTTACTTTGAAGCTTACAAAAGTTATCCAGATTTGGGTGGGAAGCTCAGGGATCTGGATGAATTTTCATTGTTCTACAGATACCTTAACGAAGCAAAAATTCTTTGGATGTTATAATAGGGCTTGGAAGAGATTGGCATAATGAGAAGGGAGGAAAAACAATTTTGAAAAAATTGGTTGAAAGCAAGGATTTTGTTGACTTAATCAGAAGAGCAATAAACGAGGAAAGAGATTTGGGGAAGATTGGATGGTGCTTATATGGGATTGCCGAGGCAAACAAGGAGGTTGCACTAAAACTCGTCGATCTGGTAGCATCAAAGATAAACGAAGAAAGAGATTTGGAGAAGATTGGATCGTGCTTATCTGAAATTGCCTGGGCAAGTGAGGAGATTGCGTTCAGGATTGCTGAAAGGATAGACGTTCAACGTCTGTCGTCAAAGATAAACGAGGAAGAAAATTTGGTGAAGATTGGATTGTGCTTGTTTGGAATTGCCTGGGCAAGTGAGGAGGTTGCACTAAAACTCGTCGATCCGGTAGCATCAAAGATAAATGAAGAAAGAGATTTGGTGAAGATTGGATTGTGCTTATTTGTGATTGTCTTGGCAAGTAAGGAGGTTGCACGGGAAATTCTAAAGCGTTTAAGACCGGAGCTGAGAGAGGCACTAAGAGAGTATGGTTTAGCCTTCTGAGCAGAGGTAACCATCTTTCGGAAATGTTTTAAGAGGAAGTTGTCAAGATAGGTTTCCAAGTAAACTTAATTTCATCTCATCAACGGAACAGTGTTCTGATCCTCTTTCTTATGACATCCTCATCCTCACTCCTGTAAATATCTCTAGCCCTCCCATCACCCCTCAAATTCAAACCCCTAAATACGACAACTGGAATCCCCCAATCCCCCTCACCCATTATCAAATTTGCAAATCCAGCAATCTCATCCACGACACACTCAACAGTCTTTTTCAAAGGATTTCCATAAAGATCTCTCTTTCCAACCCAATCCCTCAGAGGTAAAACTCCAAATACACCAATCGCAACACCAATCACACCCCTCCTAAAGCACCTACCGTTTGTATCTGTAATTATAACTCCAACATCCTTACCAGTCAAATCTCTTATTCTAATTCCAATCCTCCTTGCACTCTCATCGGGATCCTTTGGTGGAAGTATTAGATAGCCATCTTCAACGTTACTCCTGTCAACCCCAGCATTAACACAGATGTTTCCAAACTTCGCCTTAACAAGTAGAAATGGATGATCTATGATAACCTCATCACTCTCATCAAGGACAGCTTGAACAAACCTTGGATCTTCTTTTATCTTTTTTGCAATTTCAATAGCGGTATCACTTGGTTCGTAATCTTCGATCCTTGCAACCCTACCCTCAGACTTTGAAACAATCGTTGAACACACTGCAACTATGTCTCCATCCTCAAAATCAAACCTGTCAACTATGAGCTTTGCTATGTCGTCACCCTCCTTAACGATTGGAAGTCTCAACCCTATGACCTCCATGAAAAACGTTTTACACAGAAGATAAAGTGTTTTTGTGAGATCGCTTGTGCTTGAAGCCTTGACTTCAGGATTCTATGTAAACGTTACTAGGAGCTTGGCTCCAATATTCCTAGCTGTTGTAGGATACGACATTTTGGATATTGTTGAGTTGAATGCAAAGGCATACCTCTTCGCAACTTTAACAGCATACGTAGTTTACAGATACAGGGAGTTGTTTGTTAGGAATGTAAAGATCTTCCTTATAACCTTTCACGCCCTTGAGAGGTTGTTTTGGGGTTTGATACCAATCTCACAAAACTTCAAAATACTTCCAATAGTTTACACACTTGCCGTATGCTTCACAGTTCCAACATCATCCCTTATAAACGTGGCAATATTCTCACTCGAAAGGGATCTTGCAAAGAGAACTTTAGCCTTGAGATCATCCCTTGGATCATTTTCAAACGTTCTTGGATCTACAACATCACTCATAATTTTATACACCATGGTTGGATTTGAGAAATACACGATACTCTACTTCCTTGCTTCCCTGGTTGGATTTACATCTACAACCTTCCTATCCTTTGCAAGTATCCGTGGAGAGCTTGAAGATGTTGGAGAGGAGGTTAGGGTGAGGTATGCAAGTGTCCTACTGTTCCTGACACTCGTAACCGCATCATCATCCCTGATAGGTTTGACTTGGACACCACACCTGATAAGGGATCTTGGGGTTGAGGATCACTTTGCAATGACATTAAGCTTCTTACAAACTCTAACAGCAATCTTTGCACCACTCTTTTGGTCTGGGAGGAGGTATGAGACATACAGGATTTCAATTTTGATTGCAAGCACAATTCCAATTGCAATACAAATTGTGAAGATACCTACAATTCACCTTTCACTTGCGGTTCTTTACTCCTTCTCTTTCAACGGTGTTAACATGCTCTCAAGCTTTATATGTGCTGAGATTAAGGGGAGGGAGATACCTTTCCTCTTAACAACTTCAACATCCCTATCTCAACTTTTTGGAATGACCCTAGCAATCGTTACGGGTGATTTTGGTGCAATGATGAAGACATCAACGATTTTACTCATACTTGCACTCTTTACTTCACTCCTAACAATTCCCGAGATATCGTTTGATGTTGAGAGGGCTAGAGTTTATTCAAGGATTGTTTACGATGTTACGTTATCTGGTTACTCTTTTTCAACAACCCTTGCAAGGGAGACAACCTTACTTGCCCTGAGACTTACGGTTTTATCATTCTCACTCCTACTGATCATATTTATATATCGTGTAGTCCACTACCTAAGTTTATGAATCTGAACGATGCGGTTTGGCAGGCTTTGAAGGATGTTGAAAGCCTAATTCCAAAGATACTCCTCTCCATAATCATAGTTTGTCTGTTCTTCGTCGTTGGTTACATACTGAATAGGGTTTTGCAGAAGGTATTTGAGGTTGTCAAGATCGATGAACTTTTCAAGCCAATAGAGAAGCATGTGAACGTATCTTTCACATCTCTAACGTTGGCAATCCTAAACGTAGGAATAGCATTGACAGCAATATATACGATATCAAGTTTGGCATTCCCAGAGGTTGTCAAGTATGCTGACATGGTTTTGGAATACTTTGGTAGGGTTTTGAGTGTGATATTTCTAATTGCAATAGTCTTTGTTACCGTAAGTAGGATTTCTGAGAGGGTTGCGGTTGAGGGTAAGATGAAAGGTTTCATGACACTCATAACACTATTCATAGTCATGGTTCTTCTCATAGACGTTACAAGCCTAACTCCAGAGATAAAATCTGCATTGGCATGGGGTTTAAGTGTTGGTATTGGAATATCTATGGGTGTCTTTACAGCCTGGTTCTTCTTTCATGACATCCTTAAGAAGTGAAAGAACATCCTCAACCCTCTCCCCCTCACCAAACCTCACAATGATACCTTTACTTTTGAGGTGAGATCTTGCACCTTCTCCAATTCTATTTACAATCAAGACGTTCACATTGTGATTCTTTAAGAACTCTGCTATCAAAAATCCCTTCATCCTTTCAGCACCGTAATGAGGATTTTCAACCCTGTAAGTTTCTTCTTTTGAGATGTTTGCAATTGTGAAGTAGGGTGAGTCAATCTCTCCAGTGTAAAATCCATAACCATCTTCTGGTATTGCAACAACAATTTGACGCTTCACCTTTGTAACGACAACAATCCTTACAACCTCAGGAATTGCATGCCTTATCCTCTCCTCAATCTCCCTCTCAACAACATCAATTGTCTCAGCACTCATACCAGGATTCACACTTATCTGAACTTCAACGATCTTTGCCTTCCAAGTCCCCCTAACACCCACAAACTCAACCCCTTCAACCCCTTCAACCCTCTCAACTATGAACCTTATCTTGACTATCATCTCCAAGTCAACCTTATCCATGAGGGAATCGATTGAGTTCTTCAAGATTCCAAGACCAGTTTGAAGTATAAGGACAGATATAACTATTGCAACTATTGGATCCAACCACCAGTATCCAAATCTAACGAATGTCAATCCCACAAAGACAGATAGAGATGAGAGAACATCAACCCTTGAATGCTTACCCTCAGCAATGAGTGATGAGGACTTGGTTTCCAAACCAACCCTAATCTTATACCTTGCAAGTATCTCGTTAACAACAGCTGAAAGTAGAGCAACTCCCAGGGCGTAAAATTCGAACTCTGGAATTGATCTCTCTATGAGGCTTAAGATTGCCTCATGCATTATTGCAAGGGATGAAAAGACGATTATTAAGCCTACTGACAACTCAGCCAAGCTTTCAGCCTTTATATGTCCATATGGATGGAGTTCGTCTGGGGGTTTCCTTGAAATCTTAATTCCCATCCAAACCAACACAGATCCAAGTATGTCTATGAGGGAGTGTATTCCATCTGCAATTAGTGCTGTTGAATTTACAAGGACTCCAGCAAAAACCTTTACAATCGTTAGGAAAACATTTGCAACTGCAGATATCTTCCCAGCTCTGAGTTCCTGCATAAGTCATTTCAAATCAAAATCATATAAAGATACCGACAAAGTTAATATCTCAGATGCGTAGTTTATACAAATGCTGATGGAGAAGCTTGCGGAGCTTAAGTATAGACTTGCGGATAGGTTCGTTCAGAGGGAGGCTGAGATAACTGCAATTCTAGCTGGCTTACTCTCAGGAGAGCCAACGATACTGATTGGAGAGGTTGGAACCGCAAAGACTGCTTTGATAGAGAACCTTGCAAACATGATAGATGCAAGATACTTCTACTACCTACTGACACGCTTTACAGAGCCAGATGAGATCTTGGGAGTTTTGGATATAAATGCGTTGAGGGAGGGTAAGTATGTTAGGAGGACCGAAGGAAAACTTCCTCAGGCTGAGATAGTATTCTTGGATGAGATATTCAAGGCAAGTTCTGCAATAAGGAACATACTCCTCGACATGATACTCAACAAGAGGATATTCAGTGACGGAATATACATAAGGTTGCCAATGTTGGCACTATATACGGCAAGCAACGAGATAAGTGGAGACATAGAGGATGTTCCGTTCTACGATAGGCTAACTATAAGGTGTTTTGTTAGGGGTGTTTCTGAGGATTCTTGGGAGGAGTTGATTGAGAGGGGTGTTGAGTTGGATTTGGGTGTTAAGAATGAAATTGTAATGGATGTTGGTGATGTTAAGAGTTTGCAGGATACAGTAGCTGAGAAGTTTAGGAATCTCACAAGCAACGAAGGATTTGTCAGGAGATACCTTGAAGCCCTTATAAGGTTGAAGCAGAGGGGAGTTAAGATATCTGACAGGAGGAAGATAAAGGTTTTGAAGGTTGCATCAGCCATATCAGTCGTTTACGGTGAGGATGATGTGAGTTTGGATTCGTTGGCTGAGGCATTGAAGTTTACAGCGGTTCACGATGAGGAAGATTTGAAGAAGGTTGAGCAGATAATATTGGAGCTTGGACTTAGCAGCTTCTATCAGCACGTCCAGAAGATACAAGTTGTGACTGCTGAACTTCAGAATGCAGTGAATGCAAGCTTGAACGGTGGTATGGAGGAGCTTAGGATGTTGTCAACAATATTCAAGAGAGCATCAAACATACTGAATGAGATTCCAAAGAATCCCAGATTGTTACCATACATAAAGCAGTTTAGGCAGGTTTACAGTAGGGCTGAGGATGTTTTGGAGAGGAAGAAGGCTGAGATATTTGGATCATGAACAACAACCTGATAAACATAACGAACGAGGATTTCATATATCAGTTGATCTCACAGAGGATTGAAGGTTACTTACCAAAGGATCTTCAGGAGGTTTACAGGGTCTGTGATCAGATAAAGTTTATTGCTACGGATTGCTACTTCTTACACTACTCCCTGTATCCCTTCCTCAGATCGAAGAATGAGGATGAGGTTCTTGAGGAGGCTAGGAAGTTTTTGCAAGGTTACATATCTGATGAGAGGTATCAGAGGATAAAGATGTTGACAACTTTGGATGACGAGATGAGTCTTGCTTACAGCATCGCATTGGCAAAGGCTATAATAGGTAAGGTTTTGGGTATCTTAAGGCTTGAGTTTGAGAATCCCTTTGGTAACATGAGATTTTACGTTAGCTACGCTTTGACTTCGATGGTTGAGGGGGGTGAGATTCCTGTAGTTTTGGATTATGCTACTGAGTATGCTGAGGAGATTGTTAAGAATGCAAACGATGTCAGGGAGCTTATAGGAGGTAAGAAGGCTGGTAAGGAGGAAGGGACGTTTAAGAAGGTTCTAGATCTTGCTGAGCATATGCTATATGTGAAGTTCATGAGGGATGTTGTTTCGTTTTCAAAGAGGTTGTTCAGTCACATACCAAAGGCTACATACATAATGAAGAGGAGGGGTAGATTTGGGGATGAACTCTCTGGTTATAGCTTGACAAAGAGGGCAGATAGGGCTTTGGTTAGGGAACTTGCACTTCCAGATGAACTTTTTTTGAAGAAGTTGAGTGGTGAGGGATTTCTAACGAAGGAGAAGTTGAGCATAGCTGAAGGTGCTTATTACATACTCGTTGACAAGTCTGGATCCATGCATGGGGAGAAGACGATCTGGGCTAGGAGTGTTGCACTTGCGATATATAGGATGGCTAGCGTTAAGAGGAGGAGATATTTCCTAAGATTCTTTGACAAGAAGACTCATCAGTTGCTAAGCGATCCTCACGATGTTGTTGATGCCATACTTAAGGTTCAATCCAATGGGGGGACGGACATAACAAATGCATTAAAGACTGCCATAAGGGATTTGATTGAGAGGGGACTTTCAGATCTTACAAATACAGTTGTGATAATAACGGATGGAGAGGATGTTGTTGAAGACCTTTCGAGAGATTTGAAGAAAGCAAATGCAAATCTCATTTCTGTAATGATTCAAGGTGAAAATCAGACTCTAAAGGATATAAGTGACAGCTACATGAAGGCTGAGCTTAGTGAGACTGGAGGTGCGAAGTTGCTCAAGGTTGTTGAGGTTAGCTAAAAAATTAACTTAGCCATTTGAGTATGACATTAATGAGTTGGTTGTCAGTGATTTGACCATTTAGCCAGTCCAAGATAGCGTTGATGAGTTCTTGGTCTTCTATTTTACCGTTTTGGTTTTGGTCATACCACTGCCAAGGTTCAGATAAGATTTGGACACATTTGGTTACGACTTCAGCATCTCTGCCGTCTATT
>Ga0190367_1001420_pt1 | contig 13902 bp, 16 predicted proteins | sample 4872181011_MG_FD_171838 | JGI IMG/M metagenome (GOLD analysis project Ga0190367, IMG submission 171838) | Hydrothermal vent microbial mat bacterial communities from Southern Trench, Guaymas Basin, Mexico - 4872-18-10-11_MG | ecosystem: Environmental > Aquatic > Marine > Hydrothermal vents >...
AGCAGTACCCAGGGGAGGAGTTCTATCACCATCTACTGATGCTAGTGAAGTTAGAGTCTTTAAGAAGCTTCCTAAACTAATAGCTTTCGATCATAGAGAAATCATCAGAGATGCTCTTGAATTAGCACGTAAAAAGGGAATAAAGTATAAAGCTGACCTATTGCTATAACTACTCATCAGTAGATCTATCCATAGGTGAACTAGAATAAGGGGGGATAAATAATACCGCGGATGGGGTTAATCTAAGCCTTTTTCAAGCTTCTATCTCTAGCAGTTTCATCCCTCCTTAACGATATGTTTATATCGACTTGTCGGTTATCCTTCCGTGTAGGTATGTTCACTGAGCTTAAATCAGAGATCCTTAGGCTTTTAAAAGAGGATGAAGAGTTCCGCTATGCCGTAGCTGGGCTACTGGGACTGTCTGAGATACTGAAGAGGCTTGACGCTCTAACCGAGGAGCAGGTCAGCCTCAGGAAGGAGCAGACGAAGATATGGGAAGAGCTTAGGTTGCTTAGGGAGGATATGGTTAATGGGTTTAAGCGACATGATGAGATACTGGCTAAGCTCAGAGAGGACATGATTAATGGGTTTAAGCGACATGATGAGCTCCTCGAAAAGCATAGCAGGGAACTCGTTAAGCTTAGGGAGGATATGGTTAATGGGTTTAAGCGACATGATGAGATACTGGCTAAGCTCAGAGAGGACATGATTAATGGGTTTGAGAGGCACGAGGAAGAGATCTCTATGCTCAGGAAGGACTTCAACAGGATGCTTGAGGTGGTTAGGGGACTTCAGGAGGGGCATAGGAGGCTAGAGAGAGCCTATAAGAGGCTTGAGAGCGCTATGCTTACAGGTTTCAGAGATATGAGCAGGTTCGCAGGCCTAACATTCGAAGAGTTCGTGAGGAGGTTCCTAACAGCTGGTCTTAGAGGTGCTGGAGAGATACCAGTAGACGCGGAGCTTAAAAAGGCTGTTATAGAAGGGGAAGAGGTTAACCTTTTCCTAGAGGAACCCCTCATTGTCGGGGAGGTTACAGCATACGCTGAATCGGTAGATGAGGTTCATAAGCTTCTCAGGAAAGCTGAAATTGTCAAGGCAAGATATGGTAGGGAGCCTAGAAAGTTTCTAATAGTACTTACAGCACCTAGAGATGTTGCAAGGAATTTGAGGAGGATGGCTGAGGAAAAGGGTATTGAGCTGATAATAGGGAAAACAGTAGGATGAAATATGGTCTCAGCCTTAACGGAGCCCGAAACTCAGAATGATGAGGCCATTAAGGCTGAAGCGCGCGCTTTAAGGAAGAGAACCTCATTACTACTGTTGCTAACGGTTTTACTTTTGTTACTGTTATTTTTGGAAACATTGGAGGATGGATTTTAAGAGTAAGCGATGAGAAAATGTATAATTCAACGTATGCTGTAACAGCTTATCAACTACACGCTCTAGCATGTAGCTTTGTGGCCATGAGCATAGAATATTATCACCGGTAGATATGTCATTTTTAGTAATGGCTTATGAAGACGTAGCCTATGCGAGATATATATCATCTTCACTACATCGAGCTTACTCGACTGAGAGCTTGAAGATCACGGTTTTAATGTTAGGATTTCATGGATGAGGCCACTTCTTCATAATTCTGTCAACATGACTACTCGTAGTTGCCGCTTGAAATCGAAGTTAGCTATCCTCCTCATATCCTCTACCCCTTTTATTCCCTGGACTATCATGCTAGTGAGTCCCGTGAGATCGTTGAGTATGACATTAATGGTCATTTCATTCCTGTAGCCACTACTTTGATAGTAGAGTCCTCAGTCAATATATAATCTAACCTTATTACAATACCATTCTGATCCTTCAATATCTAATCGATAAACCAATTAGACTCCTCTAATTCTCTCAAGTATCTAGCGCTTATTGGAATTTATTTAGGAATAGGAGATCGAAGTTTTGTGAATGTCATGCCTACCTTATGATAAGGGATATAAGTATTATGGAAAGAGATTGTAAGAAAGTATATCTGTGGATGGATCCACTATGGGTATAAGTAGGGTAGTACACGCGCTCATAATCATGGTAATCTTAGTACTGATCATGCTCTCCACTCCCCATACCCATAGTACTCCTATAGTATCGCACTTGAACTACGATGAGATTGAAGCAGAACGCCCAGATTTCATATTAATTTGGGATCTCATAAGTAGGCACACCACTTTCATAGGATTGGGATTATGGTCTAATGCTAGCGACTACCTAGAGCTAGTGAAGAGGATACCGCTACCAGAGGACGTGAAGTATAGACTGGATGCACTACTCAACTACACAGAGAGGATATTAGAGGATCTCAAGCGAATAGAGGGTGATCTCAGTGAGGCTAGAGACCTAGCCGAAGAAGCATTTCTAGAGCAACTGAAGGAGAAACTGAGGGTCATATACTCAATGCTCTACAATGTGACCATGCTGTATTATAAACTGGAGCTACTATCTAAAGAGCTATCGAGAACCTATAGAATACCCAAGTATAAGATAGATGAAGGACTAGATCCAATTAAAGATAGAATTGATCTATACTGGAAGGAGTATAAAGAACTCCTGAGTACTTATGAACAGAAGAGGATTGTAGGTATAGCGACCATTATAACCATAAGCCTGAACAAGACCGAAGTATACCCACTTGAACCCGTAGAAGCAGTAGGGACTCTCATGGATATTAACGGAACACCACTAGTGAATAGAAAGATCTATGTAGAGATGAGAATCCATGACGAAAAGTACACCTTTAGTGCCATCACTACGCACAATGGTAGCTATAGCCTCGTGATAAAACCCCCTCTAAGAGTAGGTAGTTTTAGAGTATATGCATACTTCAAACCAGAGGATTCAAAGTACCTTCCCTCTATATCGAGACACATCATACTTAGAGTACTACCACTACCCACTGAGATTAGGATAATCTCCTACACAGAACGTGCCCTACCCCAGGAGAGAGTTATCATAGATGGATATGTACTCTCACCAGAGCTCTACGGAGAGAGTATAGAGGGGGTCGTTGTACTGTACATGCATGGTATAACTCTCAAGGCCCGTACTATAGAAGGACGATTCAGGCTACAATTCAGAGTACCCTATTATATGACCTCTGGTAAGATGAGAGTAAAACTCACCTTTAAACCAAAGGAAAAACTATTCAGTCCTACCTCCCACGAACTGAAGGTTGAGATAATCCCCCCTCCATATAAGCTCACCCTCGAGGAGCTAAGTGTACCTAAATTAGTGTTCGCTGGCACTCCCCTGATAGTAGAGTGTACACCCAGAGCTGCGATGAAATCTAATCTCACTATGAAGCTCACACTTTCAGGAGAGGATTTAATACTACGAAGAGTGGTGAGTATCTTCACAAACTCTACAGTTAGCCTTAGACTGGAATTACCCCTAGAGATGCCCTCTGGTATCTACAAGCTCACTATACTCATAATACCCTCAGAGGAGGAACTGAGATACCTGAGGATGAATATCTACATCCTCGTGCTGAACCCCCTCATAGTCACACTGATAATACTATTACTCGGATCGAGCACCCTCATAGTACTGAAGCTTGTAAGGGGGAGAAGGGTTAAGGCTCCAGTCGAAATGGGTGTTCCCGAAAGGATCACAAGTAGGTTAAGACTACGAAGAGTGAGTAGATTAGATCTCCAGCGGGAGCTCGCTAGGGTAGAGAGGGAGCTGGAGCGATTGAGTGTTAGGGGGGCCCTGAGAGCACTAGAAAGATTGCTGGCTAGGGTTCTAAATCTAGAGATTAAACCAGGCCATACGCATAGAGAGATATGTCTAAGCATTCTCAATAAAGTCCGTAGGATAGGTGTACTATTACTGAGGATCACTCTGATATTCGAGGCAGTATACTATGGAGGGAAGAAATTGAATCTATATATTATAAATATGTTCAGAAGAATATGCAGAGCCATTATAAGTGAGATAAGGAGGGAGAGTGGATGAAGACTCTGAGGAGTGTACTGCTCATAGTAGTGCTTGTAGTCCTCTCAACTCTCATAGTAATCACAGTAACACCTACCACTAGAGACTACTCGACGTCTAATAATTACTGGAATGGGCTATCAAAGCTTGTGAGACTGCTAGAGCTCAAAGGAGTAGAGGTAGTGGTGCTCGATGAATCTATAGCCCCCCTTTCCTCCGAGTACAGAGCTGGAAAGGCCATGTTACTCGTGATAAGCCCGGATGTGGAGTTCAGTGATGATGATATAAGGTGTATACAGGACTTCTTAGAGAGGGGTGGAGTACTACTAGTACTCGACGACTTCCATGAGGGTAATAGTCTACTCAAGGGACTAAATATACCACTGAAGTTCTATAGGGCTCCACTATTCGATCGTGTTTTCTACAGTAAGAGAGAGTGCTTCCCACTCATCATCATAGAGGATCTCAATATAACCCTACTTATGAACTATCCTACGGCTCTATCTGTGGAGAGAGGAGGGGAATGGAATATAGATATCATAGCTTATTCATCTGAGTACAGTTTCTTGGATATAGATCTAGACTCTAGACTCAGTACTAACGATACTCAAGGACCTCTACCCGTAGCAGTAGTCTTGAAGAGAGAGCATGGAGAAGGAGTAGTGGTAATATGCTCCGACCCCAGTATTCTAATAAACTGCATGATTGAGAAATACGATAACTTTAGGTTCATTGAACACTTAATCCGATCCTATGAAGTGAGTATAGTAGTAGTAGACGACTACCACCGTAGGAGAACTCTTTTAGAGAGTATAAGATCTGAGGTAGAGGAGTATGTTGAAATCCTAACACTTGTACTCCGAGATCCTCTGTGTAGATTTGTGATAGTAATTGTGGCCACCGTGCTCCTCCTAGTCTCAATCCATAGTCTTCTCTCGAAATATTACGAAGATTAATAATCTCATACGGCACCCGAATAGAGGTTTAGCTTCAAAAATGGTGTTGAACTTTGGAAATTGCTATCTTTAAGTTCCTACTGAGATTCCCACTAAAGGAGTTTCCTTAATATCTTCAGTAGAATTAGGATGATATGGAAATTTTAACTCTTAGAAAACCGCTGTACTAGTATCTCTCTGATCTCGGGGAGTGCTGGTACTGCTATTAATAGTAGTGATATCATAAATCCTTCATTAGTGAATATAGGAGCGTCAAGAGTTCTAAATGATCTAAAGACAGTAGGTTTACCTCTAATAGTTGCAGATACACGGGGATCTACTCCTCCAGGGTGTATGAGTACACTACCATCTATTTTAACCCATAGAGATCTATCTAGTAGTGGGTATAATATAGGTGTGTATGTTTGAAATAGGTCCATTAATGGATGGCTCAGGAGGGCTAGTAGTGCTAGTACTGCCAGCTTGAAGTACTTGGTCTTAAACCTATAGACAAGTAGTAGGATGGGAGTGCAGACCAGTAGTATTACTAGGATTGAATGACTCATAGACCTGTGTACGTGGACTAGTACATCTAGATCAGGAAGTATGGCAATGAGTGATATCAGTAGAGCTCTCTTAATACCCAGTCTGGGAGTCGTTAGTGCGAATACTACTGAAAAGTGTATTGCTAGTTCAGGCATCAGTTCTCCCTAGTCCGTGCATATATAAACTTATTTCCACCAATTCTATTAAAACTGAGCTACTGCCTAAAGAAACTGAATTCCTCATATATCCTTTCCTGTTTCACTTATTGGTAGTTTATAGAAAAACAACCACTTAGTAGTCGTATGAGTGAAGTAAGTTCTCCATATGAACCTACTTCTCAGTAAGTCGACACTACAATCACCACTCTGATCAGGATAGGCGGTATGTAAATCCTATAATAGGGTATAAATTTATGTAGGTTTAGGAAGTAATGGGTACCATGAGTATAGAGGACTATAAGAGGAGACTTGAGGAGGCTAGGGAGATTAGGCGTAGGTCTGCTGATTGGGATTTTATAGAAAAACAACCAGAACCCATGAAAACAGCACTAAAACTACTAGTAGAGACAGGGGATATTAAATACGTAGCAAAACTAAGTGGTATAAGGATAGGACAACTAGAGCATCTGAGATTCAAATCTAAGATACCACATGTAGTTGTATGAGTATACACTTCAAATTCGATAAGTCATTACTTAGGAGAAAAATTCCAACACTATATGGAAAAGATATTGGAGAATTCCATCGACTGGTAGTGAATTATCAGCGAGTAGCGGTTTCTAATCAGGCAAATATTTATTACATCCACAATCTTTCACAAAGAACAGATGAGTATTGGTGGACAGAATGGTTTGGAGGATAGAAGAACTAAGCCCACTAGTCAAGATAGCCTTCGATGAGATCAAGAGAGTAATTATCGGAAATGAGGATACCATCATGGCCCTGTTCACAGCTCTACTAGCTGGAGGACACGTAATCCTTGAAGGATATACTGGCGTGGGTAAGACTACTATTGCTAGGACATTTGCTAGAGTAATAGGAGCTAGGTTTGTGAGAATACAGTGCACTCCCGATATGATCCCAGCCGATATCCTAGGCTCCTATGTCTTCAATCAGAAGCTAAATGAGTATGTCCTGAGAAAGGGTCCCATATTTTCCAACATAGTACTAGCAGATGAAATCGATAGAGCTAGTCCTAGAACTCAATCAGCATTTCTAGAGGCTATGCAGGAAGGGCAAGTGAGCATCGAGGGTACTACACTAAAACTTCCAAGGCCATTCATGCTGATAGCAACTAGGGCTATAGGTGAGGTAGCAGGTACCTATCCACTACCCAGGATCCAGGTGGATAGGTTCATGTTTCGTATACACGTACCCCACTGTAATCCCGATGAAGAGATCTCGATCCTCGATAACATAGATACGATAGATGAGTTTAATGTGAGGAGTGTAATAGATCCCTCCCAGCTTCTCTCAGCTATATCTGCAGTTAGGAACGTACGTGTGATCCCAGAGATCAAGAAGTACATAGTGGACTTAGTGAACTACATAAGGTTCAATAAACAGCTGGCACTACCCCCCAGTCCCAGAGCATCGATAGCCCTATTCAAGGCAGCTAGAGCTAGAGCCTACCTACTTGGAAGAAATTACGTAATCCCAGATGATGTTAAGGATGTAGCCTTCTACACTCTAAATCACAGGATATACCTTAGACCAGAAGCTAAATTTGAGGGGATTACAGTATCATCCGTGATAGCAGATGCGCTAGAGCACGTACCTGTTCCAAGGTGATCGAGTGTCCATAGTACCATCTTCACTGACTCCACTACTCATGGTACTACTGCTGGTACTGGCTGTACTATATTACATATATAATAATAATTACTTTCTGATCTCGATAGCTTCTATCCTATTGTACATAACTTCCAACTTCGTATACGTGAAAGTATACCTGTGTAGAAACCTAGATAGGATTAAGCTTAGACCCACTAGAAGTACACTGGACAATGTACTAGGTCTAGAGTTCACTATAGCTATTGAAGTAGAGAACAATCTACCTATAGACCTACTCCTGAGATTGAAAGGAGTAGAGATCTCACATACAGGACTTAAACTATCCTATCCAGAGGATCCTATCCTCCTATCGAGAGGCTCCAGGACTAGATTAGAATTGAAGGGTAGAGGTATATATCAAGGGGAATACCTGATAAGGAGTATCCACTTAAAGCTGACTCCAACCCCTCTATTCTCCCTGGAGTTTGCAAGATCTCTCGATATAAGTATAAGGCTCTATCCTAAGACCTATATGATTTTAACTAGGATTATGGGATTCCTCATAGGTGCTGAGGTTGAGGGGGAGCAGGTAACTCAAAAGGCCAGTAGATCTGGTGTCGAATACCTGAAGAGTAGGGAGTTTACTCCTGGGGATGAGCTGAGGAGGATAGATTGGAAGGCTACTGCGAGACTACAGAGGATGATGGTGAAGGAGTATGCTGCTCACGAGGGGGGAGGACTTCTAGTACTACTGGATATCTCAGATCCGTACCTATCGGATCTAGCCCTCGATAGGATAGCCCATGCTGCTGTACTCATGATAAACTCTCTAGTGAATAGTGGAGTACCTATCGGTATGGGGTTATGGACAGGCGAGGATATCGTATTAATATCCGAACTCACAGTAGATCCCGATAACGTCAGGAAGATGTATAGTTGTCTACTTAGATTGTTACTAAGGGGATTTAAGACATATGAGCATGATGTAGAGTGTATTGCCCTTGAGCACTACGAGCATGTACTCAGGCATCTCAAGCTAAACGATAGTCTGAGGACTATATACGATAGGGCTTACCAGGAGTTTAGACAATACGTTCTAGAGCTCGGTAAAAGAGCAGCAACTGTAGACCTTCGGGGTGTAGTTGTAGTGATATCTACACTAACAGCATCTGTAGAAGGATTACTATCATTCCTAAAGTCTCTCGAACAGCTACCGGTCACTATAGTGGTAGTGCATAGATCATGGGAGGAGTACGAGGACTTGACTATAAGGCGTAGAATAGAGGAGAGCGTAGCTAGAAAGCGAAGACTCTTAGATCTCAGTGGTATACCTACAGTAGTAGTCGAACCCGAAAGAGTTATTGAGAGGTTAAGGGAACAGCTGGGTCTATGGTGATCGAAGTGTACTCGTATCTCTCAATACTGATAATTGTACTATATCCACTACTCTCATTAGCTCTAGGAGACCTCTACTCGGTCACTATAGCTACTGTATCGTCTATAGTACAGCTAGTGCTACTAGTACTCACTAGATATAGAAGGAATAGTGTCCTATTGATCCTTAATTTATCAGTTCAGGAGATAACACTCCCTCTACTATTCCATAAGTGTTCTCTTGATATTCTATATATCACTATCTTCCTATTTATTCAGCTTTTAATATTTATACAATTAAATAGTGGGTTTAAGGAATTAACTTTTCATCGACAGGCATAACATTATAATAAGTAGATCTACAATAATACTTATTGAAAAATTTTATAATAACATCCATCTACAATATATGGTATGGTCATTGCGGAATCCATGAAGTGCGAAGAATGTCCAATGTTCGATAAAGAACTGGGAGTGTGCATGTTCACAGGTAAGCCTATAGTATCCCAGCTATCTAAATGTCCTCTCAGGAAAAGCGGGAGGGGAAATCCCGTAGAGGATACCACTCCAGTGGAGTTCGATTTAACTGGCTATAGTAGTATAGGACTCGATTATCTAACCTGGGCTATTGAGGTAATCGATAGATTTCTATCACAATCCATGGAAAAGGTATCAATAGTATTCCACCCCTCAGCTGAAAATGAAGAGTGTATCTATATGGGACTGAGTACTTCATCTTCCACTGTACTCGTAAAACCCCCTTTAAGTGACCTGGTAGAGGAGCTGTATAACGACATAGCTTCTAAAGAGAATATCACTATCGATACCATACTTAAGGCTCTCAGTAGAAGAGGGCTAGTAAGGGATCCCACTTATGAAGAGGTATCAGAGAGAATTTTAAGAGTCTACTTTGAGGATCTAGGGGAAGTAGAGTATCATGGGAAGTTTAAAACACCTCTAGCTAAGATCCTAGTCTCCCCCGCTTGTATAATAGTTCCCGTACTACTAGCTAAGATTACAAAGGATCACGTATACATTCTAGAGTGTACAGAGGTTAAGAATAGAAAGAGCCTTCTACTCTCAGCGAACTGGAAAGTTCTCACAAGTAGAAGAACTTCTACTATAGGTGAAAGGGAGACATATATAGTCCCATACTCACCCACTCCACCCACTCTTATCGATAGAGTGGTAGAGGTAGCCGATCCAAAGCCCTATGAGGTCTTTTGTGATTTTGGTTCTGGTGATGGTAGGATTTTGGTTGCTATGGCTGGTAGGGGTTGTTATTCTATTGGTATTGAGATAGATAGGAAACTAGTTAAGAAGAGTTTAAAGAATACTAGAAAGCTCCACCAGAATATCGATATCATATGGGGTGATATGTTCTACAATCCACTGAGGAGGGTGGATATAGTGTACACTTTCCTAGATGAAAAGGCGATGAGATTATTAAGAAAAGACCTAGAGGAAATGATAGAAAAGGGAACAAGAGTAGTATCACTAACATACAGAATACCAGAGATGAAACCAACACTCATACTCAATGCCTATGATGAAAGCCTACTAGAACCCATACGCACACTAGTAGGAGATCTAATCGAAAAGCTTAGAGAATACAAAATCTACGTCTACATGTGAGTAGTAGAGGTAGCTAGGAACCTTGTCTTTTGTATTGGCTCCTAGCTTGAAGTGGGCTGAATAACCCACCCAAGGCTACCTCTATGCCTTGTTGCCCTACCTTCATCTGGTGGGTATCTCCTGCATATTGAACCCCCCTCATCAAGTGGTCAAGGGTAGCACAGGAGTGGAGGGTGACCCGTCTATTACATTCGTCCTTTATTCGATAAACCATCGATATGAGAAGCTCTCAAGAGGGGACTTCGGGCTTAGTTACATTTATCCATAACTGGTTCCATCTTCCATGATATGTAAACTCTCCTACTGTAGAGTTGTATATCCAGAGCTCTACTATCAGTCTATAGTTCAGTCCCTCCCTATCTATGGAAACATCTATTGGAAATAGCCATGTACCATTATGTGGTACTATTCTCTCAAAGTACATTAGAATAGGAGCATCTGCACTCCTATTTTCCGATATTACAGTACTCCTATTACCTAGCTTTATAACTACCCTGTAGTACATAGGGATCCCCATGTGGTTACCGACATAGATCCAAAGTCTAAACTTCTCTCCTACGAATACAGTCTTCGGATAGTCGCCTATCTTCTTTCTAGGGCCTAGAGTACCCAGCTCTGAGAAGGGCTCAACCACCCTACCTGCTAGAAATATCTGTGAAATTGCGAAGACCGATGCAACTATCACTATCGCCAGTATTACTGCCATTACCTCCTCTGATACTATCCTCGACTTGATGACTTTCGATCTACTGGACTTACCCTTGAATAGTTTCACTCTGAAGTATCCTAGATACCATAGTTTAAACCTCAGGTACACTCTTGAAAAGATCCTATAGATCAGAAATGCCACTACAGCTATTACTGCTGATAGGACTATGAGGAGTTTCATATTGTACTCTTTCATAATGGCTATTTCCTCCCTCACCCTCTTCACTTCAGTAGTCGCCCTATCAATAGCCTCCATTGAGTGAGCTAGTAGCTCCTCTGAGCCCTCCTTCTCGTACAGTAGCACGTATTCTATAGCCCTATTGAGGTATTCGATAAGTGAAGTCACATTTCCTCCCTCTCTATGTAGATCTACAGCGATAAGGTATAGTTCGATGATCCTCCTACGGGCCTCGATAGGTATAGTTTGTACATAGACTACTGCCATTAGTAGTGAAATTACTATTGCTATCAGTATTATCCTGTAGTGTAAGCTCATATCTGAGCCTCTACAGATTAGTAGAGACTTTCAATTAAAAAGCGTATTCACTGTGAGCCTCTCCCCACTAGAGTAGGGAGGTTTCTTGCAGTTAATTTATATGATCTACCCACATGAGGTTTGGAACCCAAGTGATCTAAAGTAGTTGAATTCTATTAAGATTAGCTGAGATCTCCTTATACCCCTAGGCAAAGGTTTAACTGTAGAGGTAGTTGGTATAATTGGTGGAATGTTTGAAAAGCCTCTCCAAAAAATACCCCGATATAGAGTCTGATCTAGTGAAAAGTATAGTTAAGTACATTCGAGATCAGGAGAGAAAGGAAGTTACTCCATCTATAACATCGATTGTGGAGAGCATGGTGAGTAGTGGATACAGTATAAGAGATGTCCTAAGGGCTATCTCTAAGATGGAGGAGAGTGGTATAATAGATCTAGTTGAAATAGCACCAAGAGACTTTAAGGAGTACCTATGTTCACCTTTCTCACTAGACCTCTGGTTCGTACTCTCAGCAACCCTAGGTACAATACTCATAGTACTAGTCTTCGGTATAACTCAATATCCACTCGTAACTATCAGATACGTACTAGGCACTATATTCGTACTATTCATTCCCGGCTTCTCTTTAATACAGTGTCTATACTACAGAAGGGAAGACCTAGATGACCTGGAGAGATTTGCTCTATCCATAGGTCTGAGCTTGGCACTAGTCCCCCTAGTGGGATTAGTACTGAACTACACACCCTTTGGAATAAGACTCCCTCCAGTTACCATATCTCTATCCATTCTGAGTATAATACTGATAGTATGCGGTACTATCAGAAGGTATAGGTATCTTAGAACACTATCTTGAGGGATCTCCATGAGGAATTATAAGCTCCTCGGCGCATATCTACTGATCTTGGGAGTCCTACTCTTCATCTTAGGGTATGTGGTATCCTATGAGGTTCTCATAGCTGGATTCGGAATATCATGTATCATAATGGGCTCCTCACTACTGATCCTACCCCTTGAAGAGCCCATAAAAGCCGTAAATAGAGGACTTCTCCTAACACTCGAAGATATGTACTCAAATCTAGAGTGTCTTCTTAAAGAGTTCCACATGAATAGGCGAGGGATCTATACACCAGTACTCGTAGGAGACTATAGGACGATAAGAGTACTACTACCAATCGAGGAGAGAATCCCCAAACCCGCTGGGTATGTAGGAGGATTAGTACATACATCCGAAAGCTCCTCTCTGGTGGTAACTCCACCAGGTCTATCTATACTCAACTACCTACTGGAGAGCGGACACACACTGACTTCAGAAGAGCTCACATCTACTGCTATAGAGGGGCTACTAGTACCACTGATAGATGAAATTGAAATCTGTGAATCTATAAGTGTTGGAGTGGCGGGAGAGGATATAACAGTACTTATCAAAAATCCTAAGATAAGATTTGAGAGATTCAGAGATGCCTATCCTAGAGTAGCACAGTGTCTCGGAAGTATATATGCCTCTGTAGTAGCTACACTACTATCGTACGCTCTAAACACAAGGCTAACCGTACTAAGCGAGGATTATGATTACAACAGTATCACTATAACCCTAAGGGTGATTACTGGTGAATAAACTGACAGCATATGTACTCGTAACTCTACTGATTATGGTCATAAAGAACCTATGGTTGAAGTACGTAGGAGAATCCAGAATAGACGTGTACTTCTCCCTGAGCCTTCTCATATATCTGATAACTACCGAGATAATCCTACCGTTTAAGAGAAAGTACCGTAGGACTCTAAGTATTATTATAGGTATTCTAATTGTGATCTTCATGATAATAGTAGCTCGAAGAATAATTGAGATACTATACTAATACTCACTAGGACTTTACCGTTCTGACTATCCGCTACTTTCATAGTTTTCGTTTCTTTTGTAGCGGAGTCTTCATTACGGATGGGTATCCTCCAAGCCCGACTATGGGAGCACCTTTTCGTTGCCTTCACTATTCGATTACCCTGTTCGGCGCTCCCCTCATCGAACTTGGATTCACCTAAGCTCATTCCCCTCGCCCTCCTCACAGGGGTCGATATCCACTAAGCTCATCAAACTATGGCTTATAAGTATTTAGATGTTACGAAAACAACACTATATGCTACTGCCCCTCGCTTCAGCGAGGGGAGGAAGTGAGGTCAAGATTTATAAAAAGTTGAGGGAGGTTCCCCCTAAAGCTTACAGTTCAACTGAAGGTTTCAGAGAAGACCAACAGAGTTAAGCTTCTTAGGCTCGATGAGCTTTATGTCAAATACCAGATGACTTTGAGGCTTTTCCACAACTACGCTAAGGATGACCAGCTCCACAGACTTGGAAACGAAGTCTTATTGAAAAGAGCTTCAAAAACTCTACTATACTGTTAAAGAGAGCCTAAACCTGCATTCTCAGCTGGCCCCGTGATAAAGTCTCCTTCACCTTCTCAATGAGAC
>Ga0190367_1001421_pt1 | contig 13891 bp, 15 predicted proteins | sample 4872181011_MG_FD_171838 | JGI IMG/M metagenome (GOLD analysis project Ga0190367, IMG submission 171838) | Hydrothermal vent microbial mat bacterial communities from Southern Trench, Guaymas Basin, Mexico - 4872-18-10-11_MG | ecosystem: Environmental > Aquatic > Marine > Hydrothermal vents >...
CTTGAAGTGTGCTACCAGAGTGTGGTTCGAGTTCATGGTAACTGTCACTCCGGGTGATGATGAGTAGTAGGAGCCGTCAAGCTCCCAGTAGTCGAACTCATAACCACTACTCGGGCTAGCGGTAACGGTTACGGTAGAGCCCGGATCGTATGCATAGGTACCAGGGGACGGGCTGGTGGTACCTGAACCCGCTGGATCAACTCCTATAGTCAAGTAGTACTTGGTGCCATTTCCTCCGTCTCCTCCATTGCCTCCACTCTTCTTATATACCGCCTTCAGGGTACCGTCCTTACAGTTGGCATAGAGATATGTCGATGCCGATTTCCTATCGACTACAGAGATAGCACCAGAGTACTCCCAGTGATCAAATTTGTACCCATCTATCTCCACAGGTGCACTCAGCCCGTACCCATCAGCGTAAAGATACGCTTCATCGCCGTGTGTAAAGGACGAATCGCCTATACTGATAGAGCCAGAAAGGGGATTACCCTCAGTATCGACAATAGAGATAGAGCACTTGGTAGGGTACTCACACTTAAAAGTCACATTCAACTTCACTTGAATATAACCCCATGGATCATCACCGAACTGCCTCTCCGCCTCGACATAGATCTCAATTTTCGGATCCCCACTCGAACTCTTGACTGAAGTGTGCGGGTATTGGATTGTCCCACTACCCTCAGCGTAGTACCATGTGTACGGCCAGTCTTTGCTTGGATCTTTGACTAGATCAGTCCAGTGTATAGTCTTAGAGTAGAGTGTAGAACCACTTATCTTATCCTTGATCCTCACAGTAGCATGGTCGTAGGCTGCCCTCGACAGATTCTTAACATCGACCCTCCACTTGTACTCAACAAAGACCCTGACAGGACGATCAAGAGGGACACTACTGAGAGAGACAGTTCTTTTTGCTCTTTTAAGAGGCTTACCGATATCCGCTTTTGCAGACACACTCCCTGTTGCCTGCATTACTTTGGTATCTGCCTGTACTAGTACCGTACTGGTAACTAGCACTATCAGTAGTAGTACTAAACCTACCCAAACTATACTTTTCGACCTCATCAGTATACGTGCTGTTTAAAAAGGAGTGTCCAGCTTTAACAGCTATACAGGGTAGCTATCTGGTAGTCGGCTATCCTATAATCTAATCCCTGTATAAAATTCGTACGTAAATTCTTATAGGCTTGTCTGGGTAATCTACACTCACAAGTAGTGCATCTGGTTTCCTATCAGGGTAGTGGGGTTCTGGTTCATATATTGAATAGGGTATCTCTGGCTCTACGGAACCCCCATCCTTTCTGAGCTCTACAGTATACCATATACCCCTTTCAATATATTTTGGGCAAGCACATAACCAATACCACTGTACGGGTTTGTAATCACCAAACGTATAGAGTCCTACTTCTACATATCCTTCTACTGCTTCCCCCTCAATCTTGAACTGGACTATTATCTTTCGTTCTAGTGGTGGCTCTAGGCTAAACCATATCATAGCAACGTTTTCCTCTATTGTTTCGTACCATACGGTCTCCGTCACTATAGTATTTCCCTTTCTCCAGATCTTCTGGTTGGGATATTTCCTAGTATCTATCACTATACACTTCCCCCCGTCTCCTTCTGGGTATAGTGTCATTTTTTCGAGCTCCACTCTACTCTTCCACCAGCTGTACGCCACTACTGCAGCTATACCGACTAATACTACTATTGCGAGTACGAGTGCTGGATCTATCCCTCCTCTCCTATCTAATCTAATCATTCTATCCCCAGTATAATAGGTGTTTAAAAGCTCAGAAATATATATTGTCGAATTGATTGGAGGATAATTGAATTACAGAGTGGAATAGAGGAGATTCAATACTTAAAACTCGTTTCTACAGGAGCTTCTTCAGTACTCTCCCATAGCTTTTAGCTGTATTTACTGCACCTACATAGTCGGCTTCATCCCCATAACCACACTTCCGGCACTCGAACCTATCCCTCGATACTCTATTCTTCGGACTCCTATAGCCACATATGGGGCATGTGATCGATGTGTAAGATGCAGTAGAAAAATGAATGAGAGTTCATTTTTTATTATAATTAATCTTTTGAAAACGTTTAAAATTGGAAAGTAGGTCTTCTATGAATTTCCTACCTTCTTCTGTAAGTCTGTAGTGTGAAAGCTTTCTCCCTTCTCTGCGTGGATTCATCGTGATGAGGTTTGTCGCTTTCAGTACACCTAGGTGATAGGCGAGTAGCCCCCTTTCAATTCCAAGTTCTCTTGCAAGCTCGTTAAAGGAAATTCCGGGTTTTTCATAGATTAGCAGAACAGCTTTCAGTCTATATTCGTTGTCCAGTGCACCGTATTTTCTCAATAATTGGCGTAACTCACTAATTTCCATAAAAACACCCCTATTATTCCTTTATTACTCTTCCTTCTTCAGCTTTCTCACATCTTATAGTTAAGGAAGAGATATATAAATTTTTACCAGGTAAGAATTACTTTACCTAAGAGCTTTCCACTCTTTATACCTAATTGCTAATTTCTTAATTATATCAGCACACGAGGGGAAAGGAGCCTCTCCATACGCATACACATGACCGTACACTGCGAGGTGGGTTAGATAAAGGTCTGTTAAATAACTACTTTCAGTCCCGTACAATGGATGGAATCTACTCTCAACTAAAACTCTTAACTTCGGGGCTATCGTCGGATCCTCGTGATACTGAGCAAATTCTGCTACTGAGCCCCACGACTCTACATTTATGAATGCTAATTCTACTTCCTTACTCTTAAGCACATATTTCTCTGATAATGATGGTGCAACATCTTTAGGTAAATCATCCTCTGCTATAATAGCCGTTATTCCCTCTTTTTCTAGTATATCCTTAATCTTTCTTCGCTCCGCCAGACCCTTGCCACCTGCACCCATCAAAAATACTATGAGAAAGGTTTCTTTAAGTCGGCTTTCTATTTCCCTTCTTTTTAGATGAATGAATTTCTTGAGCTCCTCACTCAACTCTAAACACCACTCTAACGTTCGTAAGTACTAGTATTCAAGATAGTACAGTATGCTCTCTCTATTCTCGTCAAAGGTATTGAGAAGCTTCTTAAGCACTCTCTCCTTCTCCTTTTTCACACTCTCAGGCGAGTCAACTAGGAGTTTTTGGAGCCTAGAGGGTATCTGACCCATTTTGAGAAGTTCCACAATCATCTTCACATCATCGTCACCCATCACCTTTTCAACGCTCTTTCCTGTAATAGTAGCTATAGGATTTAGCAGTTTTTTGATCAGTTCATCTCTCACATCACTCGAAAGTCCCAACACGTCCGAGATCGTGAGCCTCCCAACAAGTCTCACCATACTATCCATAAGGGGTGTACTACTTTTTATTCTGTTGAACATAAATTCCTCCTCAACCCTACTATATGCCTTTGAATCGAGTAGGTAGGCATACTCCCTACCCCCTATGACATCTGGCACGTACCTGATAACACCCATGTTCTGGAGGTCTTCAACAAGTCCCTTAAATCTATCGTCTAGCTCTAGTGGAATAACACGCCCCTCTCTTACCATGAGCATTAGATCCTCTAAAGTAGGATCCTCTATTATCTTCTCGACTAGATCGTACTCAACGAGCCACTGACCTGTGAGATAGGGACCTCCTGGGATTTCCAACTCTCTTAGTCTATACTTTCTAGCGTACGTAAGCTTTGTCATTACTGCGAAAAATCTATGCTCGTCAAATCTGCTCTCCAGATACTCCTCATCCACATTATAATCCTGTGATATCGACTTAATGAACAATTCTGGGTATATATTGCAATCCTCGACTCGTATTGGGACTGCTGTTAAAGTGAAGATGAGAGATGCTAGAGCTATATCAGTTGGATTGAAAGATATTGCACGTCCAAACTCGCTTCTAAGGAAGTCTGTTAGGTCATTAAACGTTATACTACTCTTCACAACATCCCCCCTCCTTATAAGTAGTCCTCTTCTTTCTAACTTCTCTACTATCTTCTCAGGCTTCTTCCAGTAGGTCACTATCTTGTAGAGCTCTCCTACCTTAGAGATTCCACTAACCCTTGCTCTTCCGAAAAGTACAAGTGTGTTTAAAATTAAATTAGATGTGAATATATATGAGAGGAATGGTATATCCCTTCCGAGCACTCTCACTGAAGGGTTGTACCTTAAACCAGCTGTGCAGAAGTACGCACCTCTTGCGAGTATGTTCTCCAGCTTAACCTTTTCAAGGACGGGTATTCTGACTTTTCTTCTAGCCATATGACCTCCCTTATAGATCCTTTAAATATCACCTATACTATTGGTTCATCTATATTAATCTTTCTTATTTTCTTATGCTCCATAATTTATAAATTATGGAGCATAATTTATAAATTATTGGTAGTAAGTTAAAGTGGTGTTGAAGATGGGAGTTAAAGAAGGTGTACCCTTCTATAAATTATTACAGCATGCGAGAGGAGGGATTTCCATCCACAAACTAGTCATCAATATGAAAGCCGACCCCTCGGCTGGTTATAAGCTTGTAAGGTACTTAGCGGATAGAGGTTTCCTGAAGCTTGAGAAGAATCCGTATCACAAAGGCGAGATTATTGTGAGTGTAACACCCATCTGGTGGAGGGGGATCGGGGAGTTGGTTATCAGAGCACTAAGGGATTGGGAGTGCGTCATGCGTGTGCTTAAGGAGGATGAGGAAAAAGGAAATGCTAAGGTAGCTCTGGAGTTCATGCCACTATTTTTAGCGGGGATGCTCTACAACGAGTTTAGAGGGGATAAGAGGGGTATTGACTTAGATACTATCGAGAGCATAGGAGAGGATGTCACGAGGAGAATAAAGAAGTTGCTCGTAGAGAAGTACTATCGAGAGAGCCTCAGCTTTGGCAAAAGCTCCTCCAGTACTAAATCCACTAGATAATCGATCTCGATAGATTCGATGAAATTGAAGAGCATACTCTTTCTCATCATACCAGCAGTAATTATAGGAATAGTTCTCCTATCAGCCACACCACTAGCTATAGCCCTGAGGACTGAGCGATAGTCCTCCAAAGCCTCAAGAACGACAAGTCCAATACCTACGACATATGCGGGTGGGGAAAGGACTATTTTATTCCCCTTGATCTTTAATATATCTTCGTCTTGAGAAAGTATGCTGATCACTTCCTTTGCGACATCGTCCATACTGTCGATATTTGCCCTATTCAAGGCTGCTAGTAGCTTATAAACCCTAACCCCCCTGTCGTACATATTCCATCGGTAGCTAACTGCAAAATGCTTACATGAGGCTTAAAACTATTATAAAAAGTATCACCAACATATACAGAACAATATCGAGTACCTAGAGTATGGAGAAGCGAATGCTCCAAGCACTATATGCTCCCATTCATTTTTATTGGAACTACTCATAGTAGGGGGGAATAGCTTAAGAGTACACGTGAACAGATGGAGGAGGAACTGAGAAAGCTCTTAGAACTATCCAAAAAACTCTAAAGTCCAGCTACCTCAGAATACTTTTCCTCTTCAACTAAGCAATAGCTGCTATTGCAGTAAATTTATATGCCATTTTTATTAGTGGCACCAATGATACGCCAATGCCTATGAGATCTAGGCCTTCTTTTAGGATTTCATAGTTCGTCTTGGTATTAGCCATTTTTAATATGATGCCGGTGAGCTTCTCCCGACCTAATTTATCCAGAATATATTTTGAGCATATCAATTCAGCTATCTCTCTCGCTATTTGTGGATCTCGAGCTACTTCCAGGTCGCGGTATCTCTGTTCGACTACATCGATTATTTCTGTACATACTTTTGTTGCCTCTCTCTCCGAAATTCCCTCCTCCTTAAACATTGAGACGCATGTCATGTGTGCTCTTCCCTTATGCCTGACTATGGTTCCCAATTTCTCATATCCGAACATTGTTCCTCACCCACTTTAGGTATTATGCAGATTATTAAATTAATTCTGATTCTGACAAAACTGGATCAGAATTAATGTATCTCACTAGATAGAAGAAGAATGGATTAGGGATCTGTTTTCGAATTATGGGTATCCAATATTCTTATATGGGTACCCAATATTTTCATATGGGTACCCATGATTGTAGTAAAGAGGGTTGGTAGATATCGAAAGGGTGGGTATATCTATGGTTATGTCCGGTATCTGCCATCGGAGTGGATTGGAAAGAAAGTTGTCATCGTGCCCGAGGAGGAGTATGAGAATAGGGCAAATAGTGTACTGAAGGTTAGGACTGCGAACCTCCTCCTCAATCTGGTCAGGCCTAAGGACAGGATGTTCTCGGTAGTGACAAAGACCTGGAATCCAGTCTCAGGATGCCTGCACAACTGTAAGTACTGTTGGGCTAGGAGGCTTGCTGAGACAAAGCTCAAGGATAAGCCTAGGTATAGGAGGGGTTTTATACCTAGACTAAATAGGAATGAGTTTAAAGTCCGCTTTAAGGATGGGGACTTCGTCTTCGTAGTGGATATGGGGGATCTATTTGGACACTGGGTTCCTAGGGAATGGATTCTGAGCGTCATAAATCATATTAAGAGGTTCCCAAAGACGCACTTCCTTCTCCTGACCAAGAACCCAGCACGCTACAGGGAGTTCCTGAGAGAGTTCCCCGAAAACACATTCCTCGGCGCCACTATAGAGACTAACAGGGATGATTTAATTAGGGATATGGGGATAAGTAGTGCCCCACTACCCTCTGAGAGATATAGGGCAATGGCTGAGCTCGATTGGGATAAGAAGTTTATTGCAATAGAACCCATCTTGGACTTCGACCTAGAGGAGTTCGTAGGCTGGATTAGGGAGATAGACCCTCTAATAGTCTACATCGGATACGACAACTACGATAACTGTCTGCCGGAACCCGAGCTGGCTAAGACTCTAAAGCTGATAGAACGCTTAGAGGAGTTCACACTCGTGCTCAGGAAGACTATTAGAAGGGCGTATTGGGAGGAGGTTTCCTCGTATGGAATTGCTAAAGTTTAGAGAGCACACCTACTTACAGAAGTTAAGGGTACTAGAGAAGTACGCATATGTTCACAAAATAATGCATATGCACTATAAGAATGTAGTCTACATAGATACGCACGCTGGAACAGGGAAAATAGTGATTGAGACTGACAGAGGGTACTATGAAGCGGATGGTAGTCCGCTCATTATGGCTAAGACTGGAGTAGAATGTTATTTCATAGAACTGGACTATAAGTACTACCGAACACTAAAGGTAAATGCGAAGAGATATAGCAATGTCACAGTAATTCATGGCGATTGTAATGAAGAGGTTCCCCGCTTACTCGAGATGCTTCGAGAGAAGTACGGATACAATAAGTACGTTTTTCTATTCATAGATCCTTACAGTATCGTGGATGGGAGGAGCGGTAAATTGGAGTTCAAGTGGCGTACTCTTGAGATAATAGCAGAGTATAGAACTGAAATTCTATTCACATTTCCCGCCAAAGTGATCCTCAGAATGTTGGGAATTGTAAGAAGCACGAGCGATGCACGAAAGAAAATACTCGAGGACTTGTGTACTTACCTAGGAGTGGATATCGACAAGTTATTATGGTTGATGAGAAAGTTATCGAGTATTGAAGATGTATACGAGAGGTGGAAGTACCTAGCAAAATACCTGTGCAAAAGGCTTAGAGATCTAAACTATCCGTATACGGGTGCATATTTAGTCTACGAGAGAATCAGACGAGGATACAGTAGACTCTACTGGATGCTTCATGCTACTAGGAATAAAACAGCGGGAGAGATAATGCGGGGGATCTTTGTGAAACTAGCCTTAGGAAAGACTAAGTACGCCAAATATTATCCTCTTGAGGAATACATAGTAGATGCAGAGGACAGTATTAGAATTCTAAGGCAACGACGAATGACATTCTACCTTAAGTGAGTAGTTCATGGAGCCTATTGACTATCCTAGAGAGTATGAGGGTTAGGAACTCTTTAGAGAATACACTCTTCCTCCTTTCAAATTTCACGATATTCCCCCTCTCATCCATATATGCTGAGGTCTCGATGAGACCGAATGGACTAATTTTAACATGCTCGTATAACAGTATCATGTTCTTTCTGCTTGAATTACCGTTCGCCATACTGGATCTCGATATGGTGGAGAAAGATAAGGAGTTTATAATTAGAAAAGGTACATGAAGCCTAAATAATACTTGAAACCATATCCTAGTAACAGTCCTCAGGGTGATCAAGGGGTTGTAGCTGTAGTCAGTTGCAATAAGAAATAAATGGCAGGAGTATACCACAACTATAGAAGTATTCACTTTCTCATATCTTTAGTACAAAAATCCTCACTCTTGACACAAATCCCCCATTCCTTTCTCTTTTGACATGAAGGCATTCTGTATCGCTTCTTGTACGCATATTCTACCTGGTATCTCGTCTTCTTCTCATCGTAGTCTGGTAGTAATTTGAATAGCTCTATCACCTCTTCCTCTGGATATCCTTTATTCATGAGGTACCACAAAAGCACAAGGCGGGAGTAGTGGTCTACCTCTATCCTCGCCTTGAATTTCTCCCAAATCGCTTTTATGCATGGTGGTGAGTGGTACTCCAGTAGTTCTTCAATTGAATATTGTCTTTCATTCTTCCTCTTTCTCGATAGCCTTACTATACTCGCTCTTCTGAACCCTGTTTTCGTACTGACTATTCTCTCAATCCAATCAGCAGTTATAGGTCTCCCCAGAAGTCCAATAGCTCTACTGGCTTTTAGTGGTTTTAGAGTACTCGGATTTAGGATTGTACACACTCCACCTGACTCATGCCTAGTATAGGGTATTCTCATCATCCTAGCGTTGTCGGTAACGTGCCAGTCGATAATGCTCTCAAGCTCAAAATCCCCTAGAATACTCCTAGTCTCTCTGATAAGCCACTCTGGAATCTTTCTTTCAACGAATCCAGCTCTCAGAATGTTGAAAACTGTACTGTAGTGCTCTGCCTCGATTAGCCTGTCTAGGAGTACATGTATCTGATATCCCCTATTCCCTGTGTAGATTAGTATTGGAGTAGTGTCATACCGTTTAGCTATGAAGTTGTATAGCCTGTATGCCTCTATCCTAACGAAGTTGAGCCACTCTCTAAATAGGCTCCCATCCTCTTTCCTTAACCTCATGCAGAGGTCTTTCTTTAGTGGTATATCCAGATCATAGACTACCCTATCGAGGAATTCAGGCTTAAAGTCCTCCCCATAGTAGCACACACTAACCCAACACCTACCCAAATCCTTACGCTTCAGGTACCAATCCCTGAGCCCATCCCTAGTCAGTAGTATTCCCCTTGCAGAACCCCTCTTAACCTCATCGTCAATCCAGTAGTCTCTGGATAGGTCTACTGGAAATAGGAACTTCTCTAGGAACTCAATAGCACTTACCCTAGCCACTTCTCAATACCCCTCTTACCATCTTCAATATCCTTGGGCTTCTCTCTACTTTCCTCTCTACTCTCGAAACCATTCCAGTCGATTATCCTCTTTTTGTGGACTTCGACAACCCTCCTTACAGCATCAGCCTCAAACTCCATCACTACCCCACTATCTCCCCTTTCACCGTGTATGAATGTGTAGTTCAGTACGCCATCGTATATGTCCCCTACCCGTTCTACAATACCCATCTCGATAAGCCTGTTGATAGCCCTCATGCCATCAACTGGATCTATACCGTACATGGTGTAGAGGTCTTCTAGTGCCCTCAATACGCCTACTGAGGTGTACTTTCTGAAGTAATTGAATACCTTATCTAGGACTTCATCAGATATCATACTCCTCAGCCATTACTATCCAAATACCTTACTCTACCATTAACTAACTCTATAATCCCAATCTTCTCAAGCTCCTCTAGGGCACTCTTCGCACTACGCTTATCCTCAGCAACCCTCAGTTTTATCAGAAGCCAGCATGCTATATCGTAGTCCATCTCCTTCACTACTCTAAGCCTCTCCAGAAACTCATTAGCCCTAGTACTCCAATCTCCTATTACTTTAATGCCATATTTTGTTAGATCTATTGTATGTATGTTTTTGTTTTTAGGCGAGATATTGCCCGAAATGCCCGTTTTGCCCGAAGAGTTATTATCTTCCTCTTTTTTATGCTCTTTAGTACCTTTCTCCCTTCTTTCATCTGGGTACTTCTCTTCCTCTTTTTCTCTCTTTTTCCTAAATTCTTCCTCTTCGGGCATTTCAGGCATTTTCGGCATTTTTTCGCTCTGAGACATAATACCTCTTTCTCTATCCCATAACCCAAGTACCGACTTCTTGAACTCAGAGAGCCTTGAGCTTATGCTCTCGAAGTCCAAGCCTAATTCCTCTCTGATCATACTGTAGTCTATGTCCCCCGGTAGCTCTGGCTCATAGCTCTTCAGGTAGTCGTACAGCTTCTGGAGATCAATAGTGTACCAGCTAGTGTGCTTTCTGCCCTCCCTAGAATACCCCACAACGAACTCCAATCCAGCTCTCCTCAGCAGTCTCCCTATCCGCCTCACGAGTCTCCTGTGCTCCCTGTCCTTCCCATCGTAGTAGCCCTCATTAGCTATGATTACTGCCTTTGGGGTTAGCTTCAACCACTTAGAGCTGACTTCAAGCTGTACTTCATCCCTAAGCTCCTCAAAATCATACCTCCTCAATTCCTCTCCAACACCAGTAGTAAGTGTTAGGTATACCGATCTCAGTATACCGTACACAACATACCTGATAAGCTCGTTGAATTCCTCCCTCTCCCTATACTCCTCAATACAGTAGTCTAGTACTCTCTCCAGGACATCCCTTCCAATAAGGTATGAGAGGGATATGATGTGTAGCCACTTATCCCTAGCATGACCTCCTAAGTACTTTGAAACAATAGGGTCTAGCATTCTGTATGCTTCTAAGTACTCCCTCCATCTAAATATCATTAGGAGGTATAGGTTCTTTACGAGATCCCATACATCCTCCCTCCTGATCTCCCTCCTGTAGGCACCCTTACGCCTAACCATTGGGACGACTATACTCCTGTTCCTCACATCCTCTGGTAGCTCACTTAACTGGGGGTGCTGACATACGAATACTTTAGGCGAGTAGGCGTTTAGTGTGATCACTATGTTGGGGTTGTTCTTATCACACCTGATCACAAAGGCTCCTTTCTGACTTCCAATATTGAAGAAGTACCTGAAGAAGTCGTCGAACCTAGTCTCATCGACGACCAGAACACCCCCAATCTCGTTGATTATCCTAGTCATAGCAGCTATAGTTGGGGAGGCGACGGAAATACTCCTAGTAGTCTTCGCTATGAACATCTTAGTATTCCTCTTACCACTACCACTCTCACCCACAATTATCAAGTACAGAGTATGGGGGAATAGCTCATAGAAGTAGGAGTGTATTATGAAGAGGGCTATTATGGTATAACCCCTATCATCCAGCCCCGCATACTCCTTAATCCTGCCTAGAATACCCTCATAGACTTCTCTCCAAGATGGAACCTCTTTACTATCAATACTCTTCTTTAACTCCTTCATCTCCCTCACGCTCAACACACAGTTCTCTACGAGTTCATACTTCACACCCACTAGAACATCCTCTGGAATGGGCATACTTAGGAACTCAACACTCTCCCCACTACTCCCCACTAGTACTGCCTTAGCACCCTCTACCTCGACATCCCTATGCTTAAATAGCCCCCAGATCCATAGTAGAAACTCTACCTGACCATCTACTAGCGGATCCGAATCCCTGTGGTCGGCAATTCTAATCTCAGTACCATCTGGAGCCTCTATGATATGAGGGGGGATGTAGGATCTCCTAAGCTCCTTCAAGTACTCCTCAATCCTACCAGCTGAAGAACGGGGGTCCAAGCCCTCTAGTACGCACACCTCATAGAGCACATTTTTCAGAGTACTTTCATCATCAACATCCATCTGGTACACTTTATCCCTGTAGAATACCTTTAGAGTACCATCAGCATACCCATAGACTCTGGCATTTAGGAACTTCCCCCTATAGATTATTGAAGGCCTATCCCTAATACTATTGACCAATGCGTATACCTGCCTCTTGAGGTATCTCTTTAGATGCTTCCTCTCCCTACCATCTAGCTCGAAATCGTCCAATAGCAGATCTATCTGCCCCATCGGAATGGTAGGTGAAGAATTAATACCTACAAGGTAAGTCCTCCTCCCTCTAGCCACTCTAACCCTATACCTTCTAACCTTTCCACTATACTCTATCTCTAGGTCGAAGTAGCCGTACTCACCATTCCAGAACCGCTTAGTGACCTTAAAGTCTATCCGATTATCGGAACTACCATATTTATATACTTCCCCTTCCTCATTATTCATGATATCACCCTCGTACCACCCAGTACCCCCACAACTACTGAGTGGATGATGCAGACCACCCATTCTATCCATGTTTAAAAGGATCAGCTAACCTTCTCTCACCCCCTCTTCAAGTCTTTTCAACCTCTCCTCAAGTTCTGAGATCTTCTCCCCCACCAGTAGCTTCTCTTTATCGATCTTTGTCTCCTCTCCTATGAGCTGTGCAATATACTGTAGGTTGAGTTTCTGCTTCTGTAGCTCTCTCTCATACCCTTTCATGAACTCATGCGTCTCTGCTATTAGCCCCTCTACTCGTGAAATCTCTCCCCTCAGTACCTCTAGTCTGGTTAACCTTCTCTCGATATCATCTATCCTCTCCCTCAGGGATATTATATATTCGTATAGGGAGGGCACTCTGTAACCGTGTGCTCTGAGCGCGACTAAGATTTCTTGGACAGCCCCACCGATATCACCATGTACTGCATTCCAGAGTACTTCAATAGCGAGATCCCCTATCTCGCGTGCCGAGAACCCCATCTCCCGAAGTTTTCTATATTTATCCTGCTTGTTCTTGCCTATCCTGACCCTCAATTCAGCCCCCTCTATCTCCCCTACTTAAAAGGAATGCAACTCCAATTCCATCCGTATTCTCATGAGTCGGAGGAATATTGTGGAGTAAGGGTGGGGAGTTACAGGGGCGTCGTATTCCTGAATGTGGAGGGAGGGGGGAGGCTGGTAATACTTTCACCGATCCCCCACTATACTTAAGTACCCAAAAGTAGTCTATTCTAGGGATGAGGACTATCCCAGTGGGGGCTCTCTGATCCATGATGAGGGCACCTACCCTGACTCTATACTGATTTTATACCAGTTTACCTCTACCTAGATCTCACCCCATACATGCTACTGAATCATATCACAGATTAAGTAATTGAATACAGATATATGTATACATAGTAGAATTAGATGAAAGTATTAAGACGATAATACTCAGAATAGCATACATGTAATATATTTATGTATACACAGATGACTCTTGAGTATTGTATCAAACAGCCTACTGAAGAAATGAAGTACTCCACTCTGCTCATATACCTAGGTGAGTGTATGAGGCTCCTATCCGAGAGTGGTCTCGTAGTCCTGACTTTATACCTGATGAGGAAGTGGTATGGTGATGAGGTCAAGAAGAGTGAGCTCGGGTACGAGGTGGGCAGGCTGTATGGGATATCGAATAGGACCATGTACAGGGCTCTGAGGGATCTAAGGAAGGTTGGTATAGTAGATGTCAGGGAGGATGGTAAGAGCCACAGGGTCAGGCTAACAAAGAAGGGCTTGGAGCTCGCAAGACTCCTAGCTGAGGTCGAGAAGTACTCACCATCCTCTCGCTACCCGCTAGACTTGGGGTGATCTGTGGTTTATGGTAACTAGTTTGCACTATTCGTTAAAGATATATACCGTGGTTTTAACTAATTTATAGCCTCCTAAATATAGTCTTTAAGAATCTCCTAGTACGATCTTTCTTAGGATTGTAGAAAAGTTCGTATGGAGGCCCCTCCTCAATAATTATTCCATGATCC
>Ga0190367_1001422_pt1 | contig 13874 bp, 18 predicted proteins | sample 4872181011_MG_FD_171838 | JGI IMG/M metagenome (GOLD analysis project Ga0190367, IMG submission 171838) | Hydrothermal vent microbial mat bacterial communities from Southern Trench, Guaymas Basin, Mexico - 4872-18-10-11_MG | ecosystem: Environmental > Aquatic > Marine > Hydrothermal vents >...
AGCGTGGTTCCTAATCCTGGCCAGTTGAATACTGCCTCAGTTATTATAGCTCCGGTCCATGAGGCTATTACTGCAAGAGCTAGCTGAGTAATTTTTGGAGGTAATGCATTCCTGAGTATATACCTTCTCTCTATGAGTCTATCAGGTAGACCTTTAGCTCGTGCTGCCTCTACATAGTCTTCAGTAGAATATATGAGGAATAGTGTCCTATCAGAATATATACCTATGAAGAGGGTTCCAACGACCCATGATAATATAGGTAGTATGGAATGCCTAAGCACGCTTAAGAAGTACATTAGTGGACTATCTGGAGGCGGATAGTCCACTAATCCCCCATAAGGCAGTATGTGCAGCCATGAAGCAAAAATGACTATTAATATAATGCCGTAAAACCATCCAGGTATAGCCGATGTAGGCGCTAAATATACTACAAGTTTGTCCCAGAAACTCCCGTATTTACGTGAGAGGATTAAGCCAAAGTATAAATGTATAAAGAAGTTGACCACTGTAGCTGTTGTAAATAAGAGAACTGTTTGAGGCAATCTCTCAAGTATAATTAGTTTTACTTGAGCTGAGCCACTATCGCTTGTTAGAAACATAGCTCTGCCTAACTCTAACGTGATGGCTTTAGTAAGGTACATGAAACTACGTATCAGAAAAGGTTTATCTAACCCTCTTTTTTTAAGCTCGTTAAAATAAGTCATATTAATTAATTTATCAACCTCCCTCTTCGGCAAGTTTCTGTAGTAGGGATTTTCCCTTATTGCCTGAGTTACCTGAAGCCTTATCTCACTTTTTATTATCTCATCTACATATCCACCCATGTTAGCTACTAAAATAGTTATGTATACCGCTATTATTACTGTTACAAATAAGGCTATTATTCTCCTTGTCATGTATACTGCTATGGGAGGTAGTTTAAACCTCATATTTCTGCTCCCAAAAGAGATAGGTCTCAGATTTATTTCAGATAACTTAGATAAAAATTTAGCCTCATTTAATAGTATTGAGTTAAACTAAGAAAATTATTAATTAATAAAAATTAATAAGATAAAAAATAAAAATATGTTAAATTGTTCACTCTCCAAAAAGCTGTTTAGCAGATCTTAGTAAAGCTGTGTGAGCTACTATGTCAACTCTATCTAAGTAGTAAGGTCCGGCTCCTACCCAGAAGTGACCATGCTCGTTGTACCATTTTCTTAATAGAGAGTAAGCTTCCTTAGCTTGTTCCTTAGTTATGTATTTACCTAAGAACTTTTCAAAAGGTATGTAACCTGTTTCCTCAGCCTTATTGAGCATTTCCTCTAGTATCTTAAGGCTTGGTCCTCCTATATAATTCATCCAATCCACCTCTAGCTTAGCAGCCTTATCAGAGCTGAATGCAAGCTTCTGCTCTGTTTCTGCAAGTATACCTATCGCATATACATGCCATGGCATGTCGCCCCATATTACGGCAAAGTCTGCAATGTACTCTACGTCTAAGGCTGTGTAATTAACCCATACATCAACTACGAAGGGTCTCTCACTAACTATTTTGAACGCAACGAACTGCTGTCTCCACGTTGTGAACCCTGGTACCCATCCTTCGTCATACAGTGGACTTGCATTGTTTGCTCGTTCGAAGTTTAATATGTAGGGTAGTAGAAAGTCCGCTATGTTGAACGTGCTTCCATCATGATATCTTAACTTACCAACTATGTCACCAAAGTTAACCCTAACCCTAGCTAAAGCAGCCCTTATTCCTGCTTCTCCAGCAGTAATCCATCTCTGCTCTACAGGATCCCAGGCATACCATGCATCAGCAGGTACTAAAATCACGGGTACAAAGGTAGTATTAAGCCAATCACCTGTCTCCTCAGGGTTGGGGGCTGTTGGAATTCCTGTTTTTACAAAAGCTGCTGCTGATTTTACTCTTATTGGAACCTGTAAACCAGTAACAGGATGGGTAACGAAGTCAGGTGCTGTCGTGGCGTATATTATGACCATATCGTATGTCCAGTCACTGCCTGCTACTGGGTTCCAAGGATCTACTATAACCTCACTATTAGCTATTCTTAGGCTTCCACCTACTTTATCCTCAAATTTGGCAGTGAATGGCCATATTGGAACGGCATAACCACCAGCTAAGTCTACGGCTAAACGTACCTCTTTCCTCCTAACAAAGGGGGCTGTTTGATCTACTAGCCACACTCTTACAGAATCTTTAAGACATAGCTCTAATGCTCTTCTCATTAATTCGTTTCTTTCCTCTATTGTCTTGAAATCTTTCTCTGCAAGCCTTCTAGCTACTTCGTCAAACTCAGGTGCAGGCTTATAAGCCTGCCAGAGAGGAACAGGTAATCCTCTAGGTGTATAGAAGAAGTCAAAGTTATCAGAATCGTCTCTTGATACAGCAGTGGTTATCCAGCCACCGGTATATAAGGTCCATTTGCCCTCAGCCGGATCGCCAGCTATCCAATATCTAGCTGCCTCCTTGCTTGTCATGTACATTCTTTCAACAGTGAACCCAAGTGCTTCCAGCTGGTCGGCGACATAATCTCCTATATCTTTTCTTGCATCCTCAGTCCTTATGATGAACTTTATTACGACGGGCTTACCATTATAATACCATTTACCATCTACTAGCTCAGCACCCATCTTTTCCATTTCTTCAAATATGATACTTTTTCCCTTCTCAAAATCATAAGCATATTCCTCTTCCAATTCAGTGATAAACTCTCTGTGTCTTTGATACTCAGGAAGTCCTTTAGATAATGGAACAAATTTAGGTACGGCTAAGCCGCCCATTATTTCGTCAGCAATATAATCTCTGTCTACTATGTAGTTCACAGCTTCCCTTATTCTAGGATTGCTGAATGGATTGAACTCGTCCTGGCCATAAATAGGACCTACAGGGTTAAAGGTTAACTCATAGTAGAGACCATAAGAGAAGTTATAGGTAAGCTCCGGAGACTCCCTAACTTTTCTAAATAACTCTGGATCCCCTATATCTATAAAGTACGCATGTGCATCCCCTTTGATCATCATGTCGACAACTTTAGCCCTATCACCCTCAGGTATGAATACAACCTCGTCAAGCCATCCTTCAGGATTAAGCCCAAGTTCCTCCCATGATTTGTAAGTTCTCTCCTCAGCGGATATAATTACAGCAAAGGTACTTAGCAATAATATACCGATTAACCCTATTATCAGCGTTCTTTTTAGCATTTTCATCGATACTAACCATTCCTTAAACCATATTTATTACTTACGTTAAACTTATTGCAGACAATTAGCTTGAAGATGGCATTATGACTTGCATCATTAATTATATCTTAGAAGGGAAAATCATTAACATAGGGTTATTAATTTTAAAACATAGAGGGCCCGTGGCCTAGTCTGGAAAGGCGTCGGCCTGCGGAGCCGGAGATCCCGGGTTCAAGTCCCGGCGGGCCCGCCATGGCTATATTATGGGGAAAATACTAAGCTATAGTGAACGTAGGGTTTATATTAATAAAAGGTACTAACAAGGCTAGGTTTAGGTATGGCTGAGGAGTTCAGACAGATCGTCAGAGTCGCTGGTGTAGACCTTCAAGGGGATAAGGCAGCGGTATTCGCTATAGCTAGGATAAAAGGTATAGGAATAAACTTAGCTTACATGATTCTGAGAAAACTCGGCGTAAACCCCTATGTAAAGCTCGGATCCCTCTCAGAGGCTGAAATAAGAAAGCTTGATTCCACTCTGAAAGAGGTTCACAAGCTAGGTTTTCCATCATGGGTTCTTAACAGAAGGAAAGACCCATTTCTAGGCATGGACAGGCATCTAATAACTTCAGACCTTGTTTTAACCGTTAGGGGGGACATTGAGTTCATGAAGAACATAAGATCTTGGAGAGGAATAAGGCACATGTATGGGCTTAAAGTTAGGGGTCAGAGAACCAGAACGACTGGTAGGACAGGCATAACCGTCGGTGTCAAGAGAGGTAAAGGAGGTAGGTAAATCATGGGTGATCCTAAGAAGCCTAGAAAGAAGTGGGAAGGACCTTTACACCCCTGGAGAAAGGACGTTCTCGAACAAGAACTGGAGCTAATGGGTAGATATGGGCTAAGGAATAAGAGAGAGCTATGGATTGCTAAGACACTGCTAAGAAGAACAAGAGCTTCTGCTAGGAAACTACTTATGTTGCCTGAGGAGGAGAGAATAGCTAAAAGTAAGGCTTTGATAAAAAGACTCGTTAAAATGGGGCTTTTACCCAGTGAGGAAAGTACGCTAGATGACGTGCTGAATTTGAGTGTTGAGAACGTGTTAGAGAGAAGACTTCAGACAATAGTGTTCAGAAAGGGGCTTGCAACGTCTCTCTATCATGCTAGGCAGGTAATAGTTCATGGGCATATAGCTATAGCAGGAAGAAGGGTCCGAAGCCCTGGCCACCTAGTGTCTAAGGATGAGGAGGGCAAGATAAGTTATTATCCTTTATCCCCTTATGCTCAAAGGGCTGTGAAGACTGAGGAGAGGTGATTCATACGTCACAGCCTCAGAAGAAGAGAGGAGAGGTGGGTATAGCCTGGATATACGCTAGCTACAATAATACTATAATACACATAACCGATCTTTCGGGAGCAGAGACCATAGCAAGGGTTTCGGGAGGCATGATAGCGAAAGCAGATAGAGATAAACCTAGTCCATGGGCAGCTATGCAAGCAGCGATAAGAGCTGCTAAGATAGCTCTTGATAAAGGGATAAAAGTGGTTCATGTAAAGGTTAAGGCACCTGGAGGATACGGGCCTAAAACTCCAGGACCCGGAGCAGGTCCCGCTATAAGAGCATTAGTTAGGGCAGGTCTTATGGTTGATAGAATAGAAGACGTTACTCCGCTGCCAACTGACAGCATAAGAAAGCCTGGAGGTAGAAGAGGAAGAAGAGTGTAATATTTTTAAAAATAGTTCTTAGTTTCACTTATGATACATAAGCTTATCGTAAATCTAGCTTTCTTCTTTCTATCCAATCTCTCAGTTTCCCATATATCACTATAGGTTTCTCTCTTAGATCAGATATGCTTCCTGACCCTGTTAAGAACAAGGCTATTTTCAGCTCTAATATATATCTCTCAAGCAATTTAATTACCCCGTTGACACCGCTATAATAAGCGGCTCTTATAGCTGGTAAGGCTATGCCACACATGTCTGCTCCGAGCCTTAAAGCCTTCGCAACATCTAATCCGTTTCTGATCCCTCCAGTAGCTACTAGGGTTATATCAGCTGAAACGTTTCTAACTTCTAATATGCTTGCAGCCAAAGGTATTCCCCATTCACTAAACGTTCTTGCAACGTTTTCATACACCTCATCTCCTCTTAGCCTAGATCTAATACCCTCTATTACTGAGAATGAGGTTCCCCCAGCCCCACCCACATCTATACCTTTCACACCGGCTTGAATAAGGGCGGCAGCCGCTTCTTTAGAGATGCCTGCTCCTGTTTCCTTAGCTATAATCGGTATAGGAGATCTTCTCATAAAATCCTTCAGTCTGTCAATGAACCCTAAGTAGTTGGGCTCACCCTCTAATTGAAGAGACTCCTGAAGAGGGTTCAAATGTACAGCTATGGCATCCGCCTTTATAGGTTCGATTAGATGATCTATGTCTGAATCACTTAGTCCCTCAACTACCTGACTTGCCCCTATGTTCCCTATTATGGGAACATCATTTGCTTCATCTCTTATAACCTTAAAACTTTTAACGGCTTTGGGATCCTTTAGCATCACTCTTTGACTTCCAACTCCTATAGCTACCTTCACTTTACTAGCTGCCTTAGCTAGTATCCTATTCATTTTTTCCGCTAAGGATGTACCTCCTGTCATTCCAGATATTAATATAGGAGCGTTAAGCTCGTATCCTAAGAACTCTGTTTTTACGTCTATATTTTTTAAATTAAGCTCTGGAACCGAGTTATGGATAAGCTCTACATCTTCTAGAAAGGTCGTTTTTTGTCTGAACTCGACGTTCTCTTTTACGGCAAGTATTATGTGTTCGTCTTTTCTTCTCCCTATCAACTTTCAAGCCCTATAAAAGGCTATGCTAGCGTAGCACACAACAGATGAGTAATCTCCCGTTACATCTCCCGAGTTAGCATACCTCAGCAATTGCGGCTTAAAGAAACCTAAGGATTTGGCCGCAGACATGAGAGCCATTATAGGTCCAGGCCCGCATATCGTGGCTCCTTTTTCAAACATCTCGTTATAAAATCCTCTCAAATCCATAGATAATATTTTATCTATAGCTGGCCTGTCCTTAGATTCAGCCTTCTTAGCCTCTTCGTAATGTGTGAAATCGCTACTAGCAATAATATAGGCTTTTAATCCCATTTCTCTTATAATGGAGGCTATCGTCTCACCCAGGATTCTAGAGCTCTCAGGCTCTTGAAGTAACATGGATATAGGGACTAATCTGAACTCGTCTCCATACAAGAATTGAAGAAAAGGTATCTGCACCTCTATCGAATGTTCATAAAGGTGTGCAGTATCGTCGAAACTTACAACCCCCGATCTTTTTATGAGCTCATTAGATATCTCTAAATCCACTCGTATTTCTCCAAGAGGGGTTTCCCATACCTCATGCTTAGATAACGCAATAGGGTCACCTGTGCCTTGGTGATTAGGACCTAAAATGAAAACTAACTCAGGCCTACCTCCTCTTGCTAAAGCGTAATAACCGTTAGCCGCTACATGTGCTGAATATATGTACCCTGCATGAGGGGACACAATACCTATTATACTACCTGAAAATGAATTGGCTATTTCAGGTATTTCTCCAGGTCCTAGTCTATGAAGAAACGCCTTCTTTATTTCCTCACCTAATTCCTCTTTATTCCTAGAGTAAAAATAACCTGCCACATAAGGCTTTCTTACTCTCATCGCTCTTTCTCTTAAATAACTTCGCCGGTTGCTAGCACTCTGGCCTCAAATTCGTTTACAGGTACTGGTAAATCCCCATCAGGAGGAAGTTCTCCTCTTTCTCTTAGAACTTGACGAGCTAATAGCCAATATATGAGCGCTAGTGCCTTTCTTCCCTTATTATTGGTTGGTATTATCAAATCTACATATTCTATAGGACTATCCGTATCACAAAGTCCGACGACAGGTATTCCCATCTTCGCTGCCTCACTTAAGGCCTGTGAATCGACTCTGGGATCAGTTACCACGAGGAGGTTGGCATCTATGTAGCCTTTTAAAGCAGGATTTGTGAATGTGCCCGGAGGAAAACGTCCCACTATAGGTTTACACCCAGTGAAAGCGCAGAACTTCTGTACAGGTCTATAGCCATAAGGTCTTGCCGATACCACAACCACCGTAGGCGGCTCATACCTAGCTATGAACTTAGCAGCTATTTTAATCCTCTCATCTATTTTTTTAACATCAAAGAGATACAGTCCATCAGGTCTTACACTATAAATGAACCTCTCTGTGAACTTACTTTTCATTCTAGTACCTATTCTAACACCCGTCGCTAAGTAAGTCTCCAGCGAAACTAGTAATCCCTCCTCCTCTTTCTGTCTCTCATCCTGTCCCTCAGCACCGCTCATACAGACTCCTCTTAACCTTATTAGGATATTTATTCTCGTTTAAAAACATTACATCCTGGCCTGAACTACCTTAATTAAAAAGGCGATGTCCTGATGAAGGCATTACCTTTAAGCTATTAACGAGTAAATAGAAACCTTAAGACCTTCTCAACGGCAAGTTTTATTACTCCTAAATAAGGAATAATTAAAGCCACCTTTCCCCTCACTTGACCTGGAGATATTGGGAAATCAGGGTACCGATTCGCATCTCCTTTAGTAACATAATATCTTCCTTCTATTTGTATAAGTCTATGAACTATGAGCTTCTTATCAACTCCTCCCTGATATATAACTATGTCTCCAGGAACATAACTCCCCCCACTGACGATGATTATCAGATCCCCAACATGGATAGTTGGCTCCATGCTCCAGCTAGAGACCACGGCTAAGGGAATGAATCCTTTTATAGATGCAATTACTAAAGATACAATTAACGCTATTAACAGAGCAACAGTTATTAAGTCGCTGAGGTGTACCTTAACATTTATTTTCTCTTTATTTCCTATCTCAGAAGACATAATTCCCAGCCTTAAGACTTTATCATCATTATCTCAGAGCTCCAGACCTCTTTCATAGGAGTATCTCCTCATCTACTTTAATTATAAATACTTAAGTACATTAAAGCCTTTCCACTCATTAAGTTTAATTTAAACTAGTTGGTGTTAAGTTTGAGAATAGTGCTTAAGATAGGGGGGCATCTATTTTCTAGAAAGGATTGCTTACTTGACAAAAAATATTTAGTTAATGTTTCAAATATTTTGAAAGAATGTATTAAAAAAACTAAGAAAATGATAGTTGTGGTAGGAGGAGGTTATATAGCTAGAAATTACATCGATGTAGGTAAAGGCCATCTTTCTGAATCTGTATTAGATACATTAGGTATAGAGATCTCCAGAATTAATGCATCATTATTATATTCATTAGTAACCGAAACATTACTACCACGTATACCTCGCTCCTTAGAAGAAACACTTGATAGATTAACGTACTATGACTTTATAACGATAGGGGGATATCAACCTGGTCAATCGACAACTACTGTAGCCGCTCTTACAGCTGAGGCTATTAAGGCAGATAAATTGCTCATAGCTACTAACGTAGAAGGAGTCTATGACAGTGACCCCAATCTCAATCCTAATGCAAAACTCTTAAAGAAGGTCAAAGCTAGAGAAATAGAGGACATGTTTTCTAAGAACTTAATAGCTGGTGAGTATAGACTTTTAGACATATATTCGCTTAAAATAATTGAAAGAAGTAAAATAAATACAATAATATTTAATGGTAAAAACCCTGAAAATATCTTAAGAGCTCTTAAAGGAATGGATATAGGAACCCTAATTATTCCTTAGATGAATTATTTAATAAGTTGTTCCACGGAGCGATCTATTCTAGACATAAAAATCACATTTTTCTCACCTTTAACGTGGTATTTGCTCCCTCATTAGCCACTTGCCAGCACTTATTTGTGACAGGTGAGTAAGTCCTAGGGCTATGCATGATAAAAACAATATAATATATTGTCTTCCTGAGAGATCGTGATTGAGTAAGGCGGTTAAAGTTAGAAATCCTATTATGCCTACTGTTTAGGTCTGAACCTGATAAGGAGCAACCTGCCCGAGGACTGGGAGAGGTACATGCTGAGGCTTGCATGTAGGCTGAGGGTCAAAGTCGCCATGGATAGGAGCAGGGTTGCTAACAGGGTTAGGAAGCTCATGGACGTGTGCGGCCACCCAAATTCCGGCGTGAGGAAGGCCAGGAAGCTCCTCGAGGAGGGCTGCCTACCAGCCCTGGTTGAGGCTCAGGTTAGGCTTCTCTTCGCACTCTACGACGAGTACAGTAAGGTTCTGGGTGAGCTTGACAGGCTGATATTCAGGGAGGCTAAGAGGCTCTACGGCAGGGAGTACGAGCTTCTCCAGTCAGTGCCCGGTGTCGGCAGTACCTCTTTTCCAGCTTCATGAACGATAGTTTTACTTAGGTCCTCGCGGTCAGTTACTCATGCCTAGGCGTAGGCGCGTCCTCCTCGAGAGGGAGGTAAGGCAGGGGAAGGATCTACCTACTGCTCGACAACCACTCAGCTCATAAGGCCAGGTACGTGCTGAGACAGGCGAGGAGGAAGGGCATACACATGGTTTACATGCCTAAGTACAGCCCAGAGCTTAACCCCGTGGAGGTGTTGTTCTCGAAGCTCTCAGAGCACCTAGCTAACAGGCTGTTCCTGAGCGTTGAGGAGCTTAGGGCTGCTGTTGAGGACTTCTTCAGGGCTAGGGGCTACAGGTTTGAGGTAGACCCTCTAGTATGCATAGAGACAGCCATAAAACTACAGAGCCATGAGTAAAACTATCGTTCATGAAGCTGGAAAAGAGGTAATGCATCCTACAAGCCTTACCGTGCTCCAATAATGTTATGATGTGAAGGATTTTACTCCTTTTGGAAACGAAGTGATAGCCATATACCTTTAAAATATCCATCTGAGAAGTAATCAGTTATGATTACTATTGGAGGCTCTATGCTTAATATTACTGATTCCTTAGTAAGCTTTACCTCTTTTAGGGAAACGTTATATATAATTGCATTTCCCGAGAGGGTCCCCATCCGCGTCTATCATTAACACATGGCTTGCAACAACGTCTATGCTAGAACCGTCGATCATCGGCATTGCTTTCTCCCTGAAAACCACTATCAGTCTTAGCTTACTCTTTAACATCCCTCGTACGGTTGTCTGCTCCATCAGCTAATACGATTGTATAATTCCTTGTAAGAGCTGAGAGCTTTAAAAAAGACCTGGTGATGGGATCAGTTATTGTTGTCCTAGTCCATAGCTTTATTCTAGCTCCCCTAGGTGTATACTTAGTGGGAATATCTATAGCTATTGTGTTGCCTAAAAAACTCACTAAAACATTACCTATTCTCTCAAACCTGTTTCTTTTTCCATTCAAATAATGCTCCTTCGGTCTGGGTGAATACCGCTAGGTAGTCTGCGCCTTTTTCGTTGGGCCAGTTGCAGCCCGTTGAGGCGTTAGCATCATAATCCACGTAAAGCCTTCCTACCAGGGAGATACCTGTAGGTAATGGTTCAAAAAACTTCACAGTTAAGGAGGTTAGATCACCTTTAAGCCTTACTGTGATGTCTTTTATATCGGCGTATCCAGGCCCGTTCTGAGGCAAAAAGAGAGTGAGAGGTGAGGAAAACTAATACAAACAGGATAAGAGCCCTCTTCAATATTATCCCCATTATTATATCAGAGATTATCTAAAAATGGACTTCTCCTTTATCCCAGAGACATAAAAAGAGGTATTTAAGTGGGAGCGGTTGGATGTGCTGGAGCCACCTCTACACGCTTCACTACTGGTTCAAGCCTAAGGTCTATAGTTTTTGCTAATTCAAAGGTTCCATCAGCGCTCTCCTTGTGGTAGAAGTATCTTGCTGGATCTGGATACTGCCAGTACCATATAACCCCTATGCTCATGTTTCCTAGGCCTGAGGCCTTGACCGAGTAGTAGGTATATGTTTTAACGCGTATGCTCTCAAATACCCCTTGAGGTACTAATACAGCTGATACGTTCATCTCACCAAGTCTAAGCCTTGCTTCACTCTCAAAGCTTATCAGTTTTACGTCAAAAGAGCTGCCTACAGCACTGTGTTGTACACCGTTGACAAACTCCTCTCTCATCTTGGCTCTACCTCCTGCACTTGTATAGGTGTAGGTTAAAGTACTATTGAGCGTGGTACTAGTGTTCTTAGATATGAATACTGTACCGATGAACTTATTATCCCACGTGGTTACGTTGACATCTATGTCTAGGAACGGACCTTCGCTCCTAAAGTAAAGCTCACCAACACTATGACTGATTCCTTGAGGTGCTGAGAGCTCCCTGCTAGCCTTAAGGTTCTCCCACTCAATGACTAAGATCTCTCCAAAGAAGCCTTCAACTCTGTCATCGAACATGAGCTCAACATATTTAATGCTCTCAGAATACCAGCCTTCATAGGTGTAACTGACGTTCCCAACTGTAAGAGAGACGGTAAACGGAACAGCGAAGGAGGTCGTAGAAACTATGATAGGTAACAACGTCCCTATTCCTATAACTATGATTAGCAGATTAATTATTCCAAGGTTACCTGAAACGCTCATCACTGGATAATACTAATGAAAACAGTTTAATAAATTTATTATATATTTTATTTTTTAATATAATAATGAATAATTAAACATATCTTTACAAATAATAAATAATATATTTTTCATTGCTTTAGAACATTATTTATTTAATAATATCATAATTAAAAACATAAAAATTTAAATCATCGTTAACTTAAAATAATGAAAAGCGTATGAACCTTAAAGTTACTTTATTTCTTTTACTATTAGCTTTAACCTTCTCCCATGTGAGTATATTCGCTGAGGAACCCGATGTGAGTAGTCCTAAATATGCCGATATAAAAAATGTATCTATAACTCTTAATGATGACGTTTATAAAGTTCTAATCGAGTTCTACGAGAATTTTCCTCTTAAAGCCAATGGAGAATTGAAGGCTGGTGTAGAGCTCTATGGGAGGCTTTACGTGGATTATGATGCTAACGCCTCAACGGGCTGCAACTGGCCCAACGAAAAAGGCGCAGACTACCTAGCGGTATTTGATTTAGAAAAGGGAAACGCTCTTTTATGGAATGGTACTGCTTTTGTAAAAGCTATTGATATAAACGTAGGTTATAGTAAGGGAGTTATAACGTTAGAAATTCCCAGCGGCTACATTTCAAAGGCATCGAAGGTAAAGCTATGGACAAAGGTGACAATATCGGATGAAACTATCAGGAGAGCTGTCAGGCTTTCGTTAGCTGAGGGAAGGTACGTTGAGCTAGTACCTGATATGATGGAGAACCTTCCTCCGTGGACTGACTTAAGGAGTATTAAGGTACAATATGCGAACGGTAACAAGCTGTATGTAGCCTTATCTTTTGAGGGAGACGCATTTCTTATGATAAACAGCTCTAGTTTCGAGGCGTTAACAGAGTATATGTTATTCCTCGACGCTAACGGGGATAGGAAGGTTGACTACATGTTAAGGTCCATTAGAGTTCTAGCTAAGAAACCCGTAGTTAATTTACTAATAGGTGGAGAGCTTTACTTATGGAATGAAAGTAGTAAACAGTGGGTTCTTGAAGACGTTTATCCAGGTTCCTTAAACGGTAATACGCTAGTATACACAATTTTTCTCCCTGTAAAGAACTTAGAAAAAGCAGTGATAATCGCTCAGGAACCTCTGAGGAGTTCGATGATAGATTTCTTCCCTAATGGATATTTTAGGGAGGAATGGTATAAAGGTTGAATTCTTAAATACAAAAATATAATTTTTTACGCTCTTCTGCTTTTTGGTGTTTTTCTTGTTAAATCTTGTTTAGCTGTTGTAGAGCTTATGCTTTGAGGTTAAGCGCAGGCAGTCCTCGAACAGAGCGCTGACCGACACGAGAGCGGCAAGCAGGGCTACGCCAAGCCTGGGAGCGACGGCGTATGAGTTGGCGTACACGGTGGCCGCGTTACAGTACTGGCCTAGGTTCCTCTTAGAGACCCCCATGGCGCCCTCGATGAAGCGCCTAAAGCGCCTGTTACATCCCTCAGCACCGTTGACGTGCGCGTCGCCGTCAGCGTACAGCCCGGAGCTATGATCCACCCTCACATGCCTGTAGCCCAAGGAGCCCAAAACGCCGTAAGACCTGTACTCATCCGTGAACACCGTGCTCCCAGGCTCCACGTGCCTGAGAGCCCTATCAGCGACGTCGCTGGACGTGACCCTCTTAGATGCCTCGAAGATGACCGGCCCTCCCCTCTCCTTAAGCGTGAAGACAGGCGGCCTATCGCTATCATAGGTGCCTCTGCCCCTACGCTTACCACCCCTCCTCCTACCCCTGCCCTTGAAGCCCTTAAGCCCTGCGTTCACATAGACCTCGTCTACCTCAACCAGGCTCCCAAGCCTGAAAAAACCTGAGCAGCTCGCCTGCGGTCTCCCTAGCGTTCGAGAGCAGGTTACTGACAGCCTTATAGCCTACGCCCGTCTCCCTGGATACGGCCAGCGCTGAGAGCCCAAGCTTGAAGTGTAGGTAGAGCACGAGCATCGCGTCCCTAAGCCTTAGCCTTGTCCTCTCGAAGATCGTGCCTGTTACGTCGCTGAAGGACTTACCGCAGTCCTTGCACAGGTAGCGCTGGACTCCAGGCCTCTTGTCGCTCTTGCCGTTCCTCTTAACGTTAGCCGACCCGCAGCGGGGACACGTTATGGCTCT
>Ga0190367_1001423_pt1 | contig 13869 bp, 19 predicted proteins | sample 4872181011_MG_FD_171838 | JGI IMG/M metagenome (GOLD analysis project Ga0190367, IMG submission 171838) | Hydrothermal vent microbial mat bacterial communities from Southern Trench, Guaymas Basin, Mexico - 4872-18-10-11_MG | ecosystem: Environmental > Aquatic > Marine > Hydrothermal vents >...
CGCTGGAGCAGACCCTCTCGCAGGGCGTTAAGATGGATGGAATGAAGACGACTCTCGGGAAGGCGATCATTCATCAGGCGAGGAACATAGTGAGGTTTCTGCTGGGGAGGATTCCGAGGTACGAGCCCTTCACGTGGAGGTGGTGGTGAGTGGGCTTCTGCATAATCACCTATGACATTCCAGACGACAGGCTGCGGTATGCGGTTGCGAACAAGCTTAAGGATTATGGTTTGGAGAGGTTGCAGCTCAGCGTTTTTCAAGGTTATCTTACGAGGAACCGGGCGGAGGAGCTGGCGATAGTTTTGCGGGAACTTGTGGGGGATGAGGAGGCGGACATCAGGATCTTCTTCATATGTGAGAAGTGTCGCGGGCGGGCCATTGTTGTTAAGGAGCGGTACATTGTTGAGGAGGAGGTTGTGGTCACATGAATCGTGCTCTTTCTCTGATATCCTCCGATGTTCCTATGTTCACTGCGGAGGATGTGCGCCAGTTCTTTTACTGTCCGCGCGTTATCTACTTCAGGTATGTTATGAGGGTGAGGGTTCGCCCTACGGTTAAGATGGATCGTGGGAAGAAGATACACGCGGAGAAGTACCGCCCTAAGAAGTACGAGAGGGAGGGGCGCGTTGAGAGGTACTACAATGTGTATTTGAGTTCCGAGAGGCTGGGGCTTGTCTGCCTGATAGACATGCTGGAGGTTGAGGGGGACGAGGTCAGGATAGTTGAGGTGAAGACGGGGAGGGTTGCGGAGAGCGGTGAGATTTCGGAGCATCATCGGGCACAGGTCATTGCGCAGGTTTTGGTTGCGGAGGACGTGCTGGGCAGGGATGTGAGAAGAGTTGCGGTGAAGTACGAGGGGGAGGAAGGCAGTGAGACTGTATGGCTGGAGGTGTCCGAAGCGGAGAAGGCCAAGGTGATGAGGGCGCTTGAGAGGATGAGGGAGGTCATAGTGATGGAGGACATTCCCGAGCCGACGCCGATTAGAGGGAGGTGCGTGGATTGTGAGTATAGGGTTTATTGTTCAGATGTAATTTAGCACAGAGTTAATTGGGAGGATCATGTTGAAAGTCACGTGGCCAAAGACTTCTTATTATCCGTATAGTTTCCTCTAGTACTTTTTCGGCGGTTCTTATAGCCTCCTCAGCTGCATTTTTACTGATAAAAACCACATCGTACTCAGCTACAGCTCTATCACTGGATACCTTTCCGATTTTTGACATTAATTCTGTCGGGAACAATTTTGTTTTTACAAGTTTTTCGGAGAAGAGTTTTAACAGTCCTCCATGCGTTTTAGGGAACTTCTTAACGCCTTTTGAGACTAGTAGTGCTCTCATACACAGTTCTATTACTCCATATGCAAGTCCCTCGGCAGAATCGTAATCTCCTGCATTTAACGACATTATAGCAGTTCTCAGCCTTCTTTTTGCTTTTTCCAAGTATGCTTCCACATCTGCTTTGTGACTCATTTCAGAATCACTATCTTTTCCTCTTCGACATTTAATGGGAATGTGCTCCTTCTTTTCACTCTTTCCCTCCATACGTCCACATTATAGAATATTGGTTGTACGATTATTCCGTTGCAAAGGAGATCCACATAGAGATCTTGTAGCGCTTTGAATACCAATTTTGAGCACTCTTGTGGGTCGTCACGTACGAGAATGAGCATATCGACATCAGAGCTTTCAACATTCCATGAACCTTTGGCGAGCGACCCGTATATTGAGATTTCGGCGACTTTACTCCCTAGAATTTTTTTCACCTCTTTAGCAAATTTCTTGATCATTCTCATGAGGAGGACAGGCTCCGGTGGTTCTTGATTGCAATCATAAAGGTTGGGAATTATGGCAATTTCGCATATGTTGTCGTTAATTTTGCATATGAGGGCTTTAGTCAGATAGTAATCGTTTATTTCGGAGTACTCCAATTTCAGGGAGATATTTATTGTGTTTTCGAGTATTATACGCATGTCATTTGATCTTCTTAATATTTTGGCGTCTACTGGGAGCTCATGGCAAGAAGCTATTGCGTTTTCCAAGCACATCGCTAGCGGTTCAATTAAAAAGTTACAATTCATGTCGAAGTGGCAGGATATTATCTCGGCAACCATATTTCCGTACTCGAGTCCGAGGTCTATCTCTAGGATGTCTTGGTAACCATCGATTAGTGGAAGCACGTCTGCGTAGCTTGTGTTATCGGAGTCCACGGCAATAGAGTAAAGATCGTTTTGTTTCACTATGCAAATATCCTCATGAGAGTAAGTAGATCTAATGCCACTCGTGAAGAGATCTTGTTCGTGAATACACCAGATTACCTCGCATTCGAGATCTTTATCGATCCAAACTCTGGTCACTCTCTCGTACGATGCCCCATGTACGCGTATTTTAACCGTTCTGAAAGTCTCTTTCATTTCAATGCACTCTTTCATAGTGTTGCTTCTTTATAAATAAAATCGGAATTTTGTTGATAACGGTTGCGTCAGGTATATGATGTTCCATTTTTTAAAATCCTCGATACTGGTGATCGTGAGTGATGGAGAGAGGACATTTTCCATCAAGTAGCATTCTAAAACGTGAATGTGCGGGTTGCGGTTTCGGTACTTAGACTGCCAGTATTTGAACATATAGTGGCAATAGAAGTTTTACCGCACTTCGTACGTAGTTACAACTCGATTATTCCCAGCTTTTCTAGATCTAGATACTGACTAATAATGGTTTCTGAGGGTTTTTACTTCGTTGCCGATCCTTTCCAAAAAAATATTGATCGCATTCCGGCCAGGAAAACGTAGAAAATCTCCTAACTCGTCAGCGGTATAACATTTGAGCCTTATGACCCGGGGGTCAGCATGAGAGTTACAAATCTATCCTGCCATGCAGGTTAAATTTTTCAATAGCAAATCCGTAATCAAATGTACCATTTATGCAACATTAGTGCGTGATGATGCAGCATGTCTCACATGATGGATGCACTTATAATGACCTTGGGCTTCGAGCCAGGGCCTCTAATTAGGGCTGTAGCAAAATATCCGCTCAAGGAGCGAGGTGATATCGTTATTTTTATGCCAACGTATCGTGATGAGCGGGCAGAGCGGGCCTATACCGATTTTGAAAAGATATGTAAGATGTTAATAGGGGATCGAAGCGATGTTCGCGTAAGCAGGTATGAAATAAATTTAGAAGACGTATCTAGTGCTATACTCAGGATAAGGAGGTTATTATCGAAATATAGTGATAAAGACGTTGCAATTTGTATAACTGGTGGGATGCGTGCGCTTTGCATATTGGTGTATATCGCCTATTTAATGACTCCATGGAAGCGAGATCCCGTGGTTGAAGTGTATGTAGAGAATCGGGGTTTCTCAGTGATGCTTCCTCCGGTTCATAAGGTATTGGAGTTCGGTTTAAGTTCGGAGAAGATCCAGATATTGAAGGTTCTTGCCGAAGGTGATAAGAGCGCATCAGAGATTGCCTTGTTATTGAATAAAGACAGAAGTACGATTTATAGACACCTTGAATGGCTGGAAAGTAGGGGTCTCATCGAAAAGGTTGAGCGTGGTCTATTCAAACTGAGTTATTTGGGTAAACTGATGTGTGAGTGAGTAGAAATCGAGTTAAAATGTTGCAATATTATGCAACATTTCGTATCCCATTATTTATGGATGTTGCATAAAGTTTAAAAATTCCTTTGTCGGGATATTTCTAAAGAGGTGGAGGGATACCCGTGAGTGCGCAGGATATCCTCAATAGTCTCTTAGAGGATAAGGAGGTAAGTGCGTTTGTGAGGTACTTGGCGGCGTATAAGGTGGTGGAAGGGAACTTAGGGCTTTTTGACAAACTTGCCAAAGCGAGGAAGATTGAGGAGTTTGCACAGGCGGTATATGAGGCTCTAAGGGTAAAGGAGAGGGTGCTTAAGGAACTGGAGGAGGGAGTACAGAGAGGAGACTATAAGATCACTATTCCCGACGTAACGAACATCAGGGATTTCTTCAATGTCAGTGACTCTGTGGTGAAGAAGATTTTGGATTTAGGGAATGAGAATACGACGCTTGTGGGTAGTGTGATTTCCAGTAGAGCTCTTGCGTATGAGGGTATTGTGGAGGTAAAAAAATAGGAGTGGGAGGTGGTAGTTATGGTGTATTTGAGAATTACTGGTAGAGCGATTGTTAATGTACATACTGCGAACTGCGAGGGTGCGGTTGGTAACTATATGTCCCTATCCAAGATGTATATTGTCCGTAGGGTTAACGGAAGGGTCGAGGTAGATGAGGAGAACGTGATTTCGGGGAACATGTTGAAACATTGGCACGCAGTGGCGTATGTGGAAAGACTGAAGGCTGAAAATTACACGAAGATGTGTGAACTTTGCAAGAGGCATGTGATGTACAGGTCAAGCCTTAAACTCAATGATGAGTTTGATTATTTGGAGAAGTGCGCTGTAGAGGATCTACATGGTTTTCTTGATCCCGATGTTCAGATACGTCGGGAGAGCATTGCAAGATTCTCGTTCATGGCACCAATAGAGGAGTTGCCGTCGCACAGATCAGCGGTAACTCACAACAGGGTCGTAACGGATACTTCGGGAAAGATATCTGGTGAAATGATGATAATGAAGCGGGAGTATGCGAGCGGAATATATGGATTTGCATGCACCTTTGACTTAGATTACGTGGGTAGGTCGCAATCTGACCCTTCAAAGGTTCTTAATGCTACTGACAGAAAGATAAGATCTAAGTGTGCGGTTTTGGCGTTGATGGACGTGTTTAGTGGAAAAATGGGCGCGGCGCAAGCGCGTGCTCTACCTATAATTAAGGTTTCGGAGATGCTTGCGGTTATATCGAAGAAACCATTTCCAAACCTGACCCATGGTTTCTTCCAAGACTACGTGGAGGACTCTGTTGACATAATAAATGCGGTACTTCAGGCTGGACTTGCCAAAGCCGATGAGGTGAAGGTATTCTGTGTGGGAGATCGGGTATCCTCTACTGTTGAACAGAGGGTATCGCAGAAGGATGTAATTGTTAAATGTGCGAATGTTGCGGATGCGATAGCGAAGATTGCCGAGGTTGTAGAGAAATGGCTTGCATAGCGATAGTTGCCCATATTAAACCTCCTATTTTTTCATTAAAGAATCCTGAAGCTTTTCAGATAGCATCATCGTTGCCGATACCGCAACCCTCGGCAATGATTGGCACTCTTGCGTATTGTATAGCTATTAGTCAGCGTATGGGATCAAGTGAGGCATTACGTAAGGCGTCTCAACTGGTGGTTTGTGCACGTAGCACTATTAAGGAGGAGTCTATATCAGCGCCGTCACCGATAATCCTATGGAGATTCAGGATTTTGGATAGGGGGTTTGAGAAGCCTAAAGAAAAGGGTAAGAAGACCACTCTCTACGAGGACTTGAGAGCGCATATTGCGAGGGGAGATATTAGTGCTGCAAAATCCCACTTAGAATTTAAGTTGAAGGATGCGCTCTATCGCGAGTACATATTTACAGAGTCCATCATAGGGGTCTGGGTGCTAAATAAGGAAATAGATGCAAATATACTGAGGTTTATAACTAGAATTGGGGACACTGAATCTTACTGTAGCGTATCACATGTTGAGAAAAAGGAGTGTAGCATAAGAAAAGTTAATGAGGTGGAGACGAGGTTTCCGGCGCCATATGATCCAAATGCGGAGGTTTCTGGTGATTTTATAATAATTAGCATGTGCGACGAGAAGAGAAGGCTTAGAAGGTACGTCCTTCCAATGAAGAGAGAGCTTGTTACAACATCTCGGGGGTCTAGGATACTTGTCTACCGGCCCACAGTTATTAAAATCAAGTTTCCAAAACCAGTAGATGTTGCGGAATTTGATGGTGAGAAAATAGTTGTTGGGATTTAAGAGGGGGTTAGAATGGTTGTCTTATACACGCCGGGTCATAATCCGTATACGGATACTCTGATAATGTACGGGATACTTGTACCGGTATTGGAAAAGATTGAAGAATTCGAAGATATGGTCGCGGAGGATATACGGATTACGGGCCATGGAGGGACGTATAAGATCGAAATTCCCGGTATTAGTGTAAACACGCTGGCGGATGCTGTTGTTGATTATGTTACCAAGTATCCCCCTAGCGAAATTATAAGGAAGTTGATGGAGGAAACTAGCACTTTGCAGAAGAGTGTCAAGAACTCACTAAATGCGGTTCTCACGTTAATGGGATCAATAAATGATGTGAAGCAGTACTTACGGGATTTGGAGCAGGTTGGGCATGCGGCAAGAATGAGGGCGGGTAGGACTTCTCAAAAGGGGTTTGTGAGGGCTTGGCTTGCGATCTCGCCCACAAGTGGGAAGTTCTTCCAGACATTTTTCAAGGCCCAAGACAAGGCGTATATGATGTGCAGGATGTGCATAGGGATTGCTTGTATCGGTTTGTTCTCTCACGCCATACTTTACGGGAGAGGAAGAACTCTTATAATAGTTCCTGCGTTTGAGGGAGAGGTTGGTGGTGATGCTATTAATGGTTATTTTATTGATTTAAGAGATAAAGCCGATGACATAGCACAACTCTTTAAGGGGGTATATGATAAGATTCCCGAGCGAGTATTGTCGCAGATTGCCATAGCTCAGTTAGGAAATGATGTCATAAAGGAATTTGCGGAGCAGGAGGCATTATGGAAAGTCTTCTCAGTAGTTCTAGAGAAGGGAGCAACTCAACTCCGTGGTTTCTGCGAAGTTGATATAGACCCATTGATATCAGGACTTTATGATCTTTGCATGAGAGAGGGAGGAAAACCCATTGACGATTTCCGGAATTTATTGAAAGATATCATGAAGTTGCTATCGATGAAATACTTGGGGAAGACCGTTAGGGGTAGACAGATATCAACAGATGTGGATGTTTTAGAGAAGATATTTCATTTCTTTGGAAGCAGATCGGCCATTGATCTTTATGATCTTTCAAGAGCAGTTTACTTATCAGCTAAGGATCAGAATAGGTCGGGATTCGGTGATAAACTGTGCAAGGGGTTAGCATCACTAATAAGGGAGCAATAGATGTTGATAAAGGGGAACTGTGGGAAATCATTAAAGCTATAGTGGAAGCGCGGGGGCGACGACTGGTAAGATACAGGTACTGTGAAGATTTCTGGGATAAACTGATGTCGATGGATGAAAGTAAATTTTTGATTTTAAGGGCGCCAACCGGAATTGGGAAAACAGAAACTTTCCTTTCACCATTTCTTCATCAATTTTTAATCGATGAGTATCGTTGGGAATCATTAATATATGTCTTACCGACGCGCAGCCTCGTGAACTCTATGTTTAAGCGGATATTGGATGCGGCTCGGGTAGTATTGGGAAATAAGATCAGATTAGTGGTTTCGCGGGATCACGGTGGAGTTATACGCAATGAAAGGACGTTTTTGGAGGGAGACATTGTCATTACTACGTACGATACGTTATTTTACACATTATATGGAATCAGAAGTCCAGGTCGGCACATATTGTTACCACTGGGAAAGGTGGCAACCTCCCTCATAGTTATGGATGAGGTCCAACTCCTTCAAGACACACACTGGTATGCTCCCTCACTTCTACCGTACCATATAAGGACGCTTTTGCGGATAGGGGCGCATGTCATACTAATGAGCGCAACAATTCCAAATACGCTAATAAGTGAGATAAAAGACGTATGCAGCGTCGATCCCGTGATAGTAGACTGTAAGGATGAAGCAAGGAGGGGCAAAGTGACTATACATAGAGTTTCCGGCACAATTCTTCACAATATTGATAAGTTCCTTGAAGAAAGCATACTACCAGCTTTGATTGTATGTAATACCGTGCCGCAGGCAGTTGAAGTCTTTAGGAGAATTCGAGAGAGCATTTCCACGGACGTTGACGTAGAATTACTTCATTCTCGTCTTACTCTGGGAACTAGAGAAAAGCGGGAGGAAAAAATCAGCATGTTTGGTGATAATGACAAATTTGTTCTAATAGCAACACAAGTAGTTGAAGCGGGAATGGACTTCAATTTTAAGAGTTTAATAACGGAGATTGCACCGATAGACGCGTTGATACAAAGAATAGGGCGATGCGCTAGAAAAGCGGAAGTGACCGGTGATGTTTTCTTATGCGAGAGTGCTGATGAGGCTGAAAAAGTGTATCCCAAGGATGTGATCTCTCAGACGGAGAGGATATTACGGGACAATGCCAACATCTCGAAACTTGAAAGAAGTATCATGAGGGTTTTAGACGCGGTAGAGCTAGTAGATAGTGTGTATACGAAAGACATGATATCTTCTTTAAGAAAACTCGTAAGTGAAAAGGTAGGGGAGGTAAGGAAATTCGTAAGTGAGTTTTCAGCCTTGGGGCTTTTTAAGGAGAGGAAACTGATCAAACAAAAGTATTCTGAAGTTCTTAAGCAGTTAGTAAGAGAAGGGTTTGAAATAAGAGTCGTGTATATAGATTCTCCTCATTATTCTGACATAATTAAGGGATTATCCCAGCATGATGAAGTTACTATTGACGGAAGTGAACTATTCCCTCTAGAAAATAGAATAATATCTCTGGGACTTAGCAGGGGCAATATTTCGGAGCGTAAGGAGAGTTTTCCGGAAGCTTTGATATATAAAATTAGCAATGAGGAGTTCTTAGTGGGAATTTCTAAAATTGAAAATCAAAGAATTCATCTTAGAAAAATAAGCACACATGAAGGTCTAAAATATATGTTACAGTCGGAATTGATGCCGTTATTTCTCTTAAATCCGGAATTTTATCTTACATATGACATTAATGGAAAATTTTATGATCTCGGGGTAGTAAAGCTATGAATAAGCCTTGCAAATTCGCTCAAGTGCCTGAATGTGAGGTTTTGAAGAGATTATGGAAGAAAGGTTTAATGCCATGCGAAAAGCACTGCTCCGGTAAACCAAGATTTCCATCATATGTTTATGTCGCTGAAAATAAGTGGGAAGGATGCCTGATTGCTCATTCGGTGTTAACACTTCTTGAGTACATCAAAATGAGGAGGAGACTGCCGAAAAGGATACTCTCGAAATTTAATAAGGGAGAAGACATAATTCTCCAAGCGTTTCATGACTTTGCAAAGTTATCTAAGCAATATAGATGCGGAAGATTGTCACAGCATAATGTCGCGTCAGCAATAATAGTTTCTAACATTATCAAAAGTATCACGAATAATAGGAGGAATGCCTATATATGCGGGTTAGCGTGCTTCTTTCATCATGAGCCAAGGCATTGGAGGGTAATGGATGTAGATTTTCTGGCCCTTGATATTTTTAATACCATAAGGAACACTGAAGTTGCTTTTGAGGAGGATGACATTAAGTTCTATTTGGACTGCATGGCCGAGTGGTTTCATGCCTTAGGCTTTCAAAACTTAGCTCAAGAGGTCAAGAACCTCCCATTATCGGTATTTAAGCTTAATTACAATTTGCGGTTGCACATAAAGAAGATGAGGAACAATCTAGGAAAGCAACTTTCCGATTTTAAATATGCAATGGTGCTTTATCGTTACTTGTTCTTTGCAGATAATAGGGCAGCATCAGCGAGAGAAGGATCGGAAAAGTATTTGATAGGAAAGCTTCGAGCATCCACTAGTGGGGTGGTGTCGTATGCAAAGGTTTTGGACACCGTCAGAAGAGAGAGGGCGGCAAATGAGGTGATATATTTATCGTTACTCGATTAGCGGCTCTCCGGTAAGGGTGCCAATATGCCGGTAAAATTCCTAATGGAGATATTTTCGAGTAATGATATTCTATTGGACAGATATTCTGGCTTTTATGTTCGTGCAATTTTCTTCAACTTACTATCATTGATAAACGAGGATGTTGCTACTGCTATTCATGAAAGCAAAGAGGTTGCGCCATATTCTGTTTCTCCCTTAATGGATCATAAAGGGCGAACAGTGTATTACAAAATTAAGGGTGGGAGGAGTTATTTCTTCTGGATAGCAGTACATGAGGAAAATATCCTTCTTAAAACGCTTAAGGATGCTATATTCAGACTTTTGGAGAGGCCTGTTGAGGATAAATTGTTATTTCTGAAGGATCGGGAGGTACTGGTAGTATCTGCATCCACAATTCAAAAATCCTATAACAATTTGCTAAAGGAATGTTACGAGGGCATGCCTCCCCTCAGGAAATTCAGTATAAAATTTTCATCACCTTGTTTTTTCAGAAGACCCCGCGGTACACAAGGTTCTGTGGTGAAGTATATACCCTTACCACTGCCTGAGTCGATTCTCGGATCTCCACTTAAAGTATATTGCAAATACGCAGGTTGTGATCAGAAGTTTGTGAAAGAATATTTAGAATGGTTAAATAACGGGGGGATTTTAATCTCTGGATATAAGAAGGGAATTAGAACAAAGAAAGTCATTGAGGATAAAAGTACCAGACTGTGGTATGTCGGTTTTGTCGGAGATGTTGGCTTTTCTCTTGCGGATGACACGTATGATGAGCGTTTTGCAAAGTTCACTGAGTTTCTTTTGAAGCTTGCGGAGTTTACAAATGTTGGTGCGAATAGGACGGCAGGTTTTGGAGTAATACAATATAGAAGACGATAAGGAAGAAGTGAGTGCTTACAGTAGAGAAGAGAACGCGAACTCAACGAAAGCCAGAGCATTATGATATAAAATGATTTTAGAAGTTTTAATTAATGATTTTGGAGAATATTCTTCTCAAAACTCCTTTAGAGCCGATGAGGGATCATATTTTTGTGTACTTAGGAGTTTCTGTAATGAGTTCCTGAAAATGCTTAGGGAGTTCATTCTTCACAATTCATTGAATAAGTGATGTGAAGTAACCATAATAACTCAAAATCATCAATGCGTGCCACGTTTACGGCTAATCTTTTCTAAAAGCTTACGTAATCTCTCCTCCCTATCGAGGAGAAAGTCCAGCTTTGTAAAATCATAGAAGACGTCCGACTCTCTGAGTTCGCCTGACCGTATCCTAGTATCCAATTCTTCTAGGCTCTTTACACCATACTTTGCCATTATAGACTCCGCTTCGGCTCTCACTCTGCGAAGTTCGGCCTCTAGATACTCTCTCACAGCTTTCGCCTCAAGTCTTCTGGGATCAACTCCGGGAGCCCTCGAAACCTTAATAATAAGGGATACTTTCTTGTGTTCCATCAGATCGCCCCTTACACTTCCGATCCTCGAACTTATAAAATTACGCTTACGGTTATCGAACTTGAGAAATTGGAATTCTCTTTACGTCTCCTTAACGGTTTTAGTAGTTCTAATAGATGGCAATATGGTATTGTGAGCCGGATAACAGTTTAAAAGATCCCGCAACCTGCCGATTTTGATTATTATATTTTGTTTTGGAGCAGATATGACTAAGACCAGCTTAACATTTCAGTTTCTTCTCTTTCTAAGCTAACCACTATATGGTTTGACCGGGTAGCAAAATTGCAGTTCAGAAAACACATGGCGGTTTAGAATTAAATAGTGTAGAATTTGCACCGGTGCACAGATCATAAGCCTTAGAGGTAAGTTTAACGAGTTTTCACGTGATGAGAAAGATTAAAACACTGCTGATTAAGGTTGGGCGGGGGCATCATGACGGAGTATGAAAAACTGGTAAGAGTCAAGGTTCCTGCGCATCATGTTGGTGATGACGAGGCGGGGGTGAGGCTCGCTTACGCGATTGACCTGTTTCTCAGGGGAGTTGTGAGCCTCGGGCGCGCGGCCGAGCTAGCAAACATGCACATTTATGACTTTATAATGGAACTCCGCCGCCGAAGTCTCTTTGCTTTCTCCTATTCTGAAGAGGAAATACGTGAGGAACTTGGTATTTGAACAACAATTAATGATATAATTATGGTGGAAAGAGCGTTTTTATCAGAAGTTTATGGGGTCATGTGGTCAACTTCTCGAAAATCTTAAAGTCGAGTTTATTTTAAGGTAGGAGTCGTAGTATTATAAGGCTTCCAAGAATGCTCTCCATGAGGACTATTTATTCTATCAAGGAGGTAAGGGAGTTTGTGAGTTTGAAAAATCAGAGGAAAAGGTACTATATGTCGCCAAAGAAGGTAAGATGGTTTTCCGTTGGAGAGAATGCTCAACTGTACGATGCGAAGGATCTGGTGAAGATCTCTTTGGAAGAGTTTAAGGAGTTGACGAAAGATATGATGTTAATTTTATGACAGTACATTTCCATACGCCTTCACACGCTACCGATTTCAACTCATATAAGAGGCATCGGATAACAACCCGAGTATGAGACGGAAATTTTGAAAGTTTTCACTCAAGGAGTCCTTATGATGGAGAGGATGACTATGAGCATTGAGAGGAGTGTGAATCCGAGCCATATCGTCCACTTCAGAACGTTCAGCCTCTTATCAAATTCGGAGAACCTCATGTCGACGTACCGTAGGATGTCGTCCTTTAGTGCCTTCATGCTTTCCCGAAATTCGCCTCTTAACTCCTCTCTTAATTTCCCCATTTCCTCCCTCAGCTTTCCAATCTCCTCCCTCATCTCGCTCCTGAGTTTATCCAAGTCCTCCTTCATCGCAACTCTCCCCAGCGCCGCCTCCGCAATCATCCTCATGAGGTCCGGGTGCTTTGTGAGCTCCACGGCGACCGCCGTCAGGAACTCCCGGCTCCTCGCAATCTCCAGTAGTTCCTCGCGCGAGACCATGCACAACCCCACATTACTATTCGCCAGTAACACTTATTAACTGCTACTCCATCGGCTGGGCTTGTGGGTCTTAGGAAATTCTCTTAAGGCATCCCGAGGGGTAAGAGGGAGGATCTCAAGTAGCACTGGGAAGACATGAGGCGAGGTTGCATTAGCAATCAAGGCGTTCACATACGCCAAGAGGGAAGAAGACCGACTGATCACAAGAAGATCAGGGAGTGTAAGGATAAAATTGCGAAGAGGTCATGTGATCGTGTCGCAGTATTCTTTCAGCATGCAGATGACACGTATACGAGTTTCTATGAAGGTTAAGTGGGTAGGATTTGTGTGAAAAATGCTCTTGAGGCGGTGTCGAGCGATATTGGAACTTGGAAGTTCACGGGTTTGTGCTATGGCATTCGGGTTATGATTCGCTTCGAGGAAGACGGGGCGTCCCAATTTCGTTGCTTATATATGGTCGGACTCAAATGTAATATGAGGATGGCAGAGTGATGACATATGGATGCGGAGCTCATCGTAATGGTCCTGAGCGTAGTCGTGACGGTGGTGTCGTCGACCTCCCTCCTCGCCTACTGGTTAGGCCGGAAGTTCGCCGAAATTGATGCAAGGATGAGGGCATTCGAAGATAGGTTCGACGGTATCGAAAGAGAGATGAGGAGGATTGCGAGGGCGCTGAGCGCGGCGTCCGTGGAGGCGCACCGCGTGGTTGTGGACTACATGTCGATAAAGGGGGTAATTGAGAAGGGGGAGGCGGAGTACCTCTCCCGGAGGGTGGAGGGCCTCTTCCACGTCCATGTTAGCACGGTAAACCCCCTCACGAGGGAGGAACTGAAGTTTCTGAGGGAGTTCTTCGCGAAGGATCCCGATCTTGTGACCGAGGAGGAGGCCGAGAGGGCGTACGAGATAGGAAAGCGGCTCTTCGTGGAGGACATGGACCCCAACGGATACCTGATTGCAATAGCTGCCGCCTACAGACGCGGCTACCTCGTGAGCAAAAGGGTGCGCGAGAGGAAGAAAAAGGAAGAGGAAAGGAAGAAAGAGGGGGAGGGGCAGAGGAAGTGATTTTATCTCGTTCAGGGAATTGTTTTTAGGGATATAGCACGTTGTGGAGGTTAAAGGCGTCAGGTATTCATTTTCTTAGTGTTTTCGTGGGGTCCATCCTCCGTATGTGAACTTTATTGGTTTTCCCAGGATTTGGGAAGCGAGTTTTGCCC
>Ga0190367_1001425_pt1 | contig 13847 bp, 21 predicted proteins | sample 4872181011_MG_FD_171838 | JGI IMG/M metagenome (GOLD analysis project Ga0190367, IMG submission 171838) | Hydrothermal vent microbial mat bacterial communities from Southern Trench, Guaymas Basin, Mexico - 4872-18-10-11_MG | ecosystem: Environmental > Aquatic > Marine > Hydrothermal vents >...
GGTTTTCCTCTTTAGCCTGAGTTATGGTGTTAGGGAGACTTACACACATACCCTGTCCCCTAACTCTAGTCCAGACTGGTACCTAGTATATAAGCTTTCTCCAGTCCAGACTCCAGACAGGGCTAACACTTTAATATGGAAGCATAGTTCATATAGTTAGGATTTAGTGAGGTGTAGACCTATAGAGAGGAACAAAAGGGAATTGCTAATTGCCATTGATCGTAGTAAGGGTAAGAAGCTCACACTGTATTCCATTGTAGTATCTTCTATAAAGGTTAAGGATGAGCTAATGAGGTATGTTGATACGTTTAAGCATGTAAGGTTTCTTAGTAGACATGAACGAGCAACATACTTCCCTAAGGCACTTAGAGTTATCAAGACCCTCGTTGATACAGATATTTTGCTAAGTATTGATGTAACTAACTATCTAGGAGTACTTCTAGATCATCTTGAGAAAATTGGTAATAGAGTGCTTATTGCCGTTACAGATGACTACCTAGTTAGTATCGCCAAGAGTAGGCTTAGAGAATCAGTAGTTATAGCTGAAGGCTCTTTAAGAAGGTATAAAGTTACGCTAGAAAACCTTGGGTTAAAGCCATCTGTAATGTACGTTCTTCTAGGTATTGCTGATACACTAGCAGCTTACACTAGAATACAAGTTGAAGTTCATGGCAAAAGACTTAGAGAAGTCAGATCAAAACTACCGCTAAGATGGAGTTTATGAGAATGGACGAGCTCCGCCCCAACCTCATCCCCCAGGGATAACCCCTGGTGGTCGAGGGCTTCATCCAGGTAGATAGTAATCCTAGAGAACATATATAACTTTTGCAACTAAAAACCAAGTCACAGATCATCGCTTTCCATAACGCAAAAGTGTTAGGGAGAGCTCGTGCACTCATTTACTCCCTAACACTTAAACTACACTCTTTCGACTCTACAGTGCAGATCCTGCTTTGTTGACGCTTTAAATTATGGGTGTGCAATAGTACATAATATAGATTGAGGTGAATTTCATAGTGGGAGATGGTTGGTTTGAATTAAGATTCTATGTTTCACAAGAGTTATTGAATTTAGCACGTAGTAATTCCGTTGAAGTCGCTAGAATTCTCTATAGGTTAAAGCGTGAAGTCTTCTTACCAGTCCTTGATAAGTATAATATCGATGAATTCATAGTACTCGATGAAATACCCCTCAGGGAGGATAAGGAGAACTTTATTTTGCTTAGAATCAACGTGACTAAGGATAAAGCAGAACTTATTTTGAAGGAGATTATGGAACATCTAAAGTCGAGTCCTAAATATAACAAGTACTTTGACTTTACAAAGAAATTCAGGGTTGAAAAATGGTCTCCTGAAGACGATGCTAGAAACAGAATTCTATCAGCAGCTAAAAGGATAGGCTTACAACTACCACCTGGAAAAGGCTGGAAGGCTGTGGGCATGGAGAGTTACAGAATCGAGTTAGGATTATGGCCTTATTTCAAGTTGGAACCTCAATGGAAATACGCATACGAAGATTTAGATTTAAAAGTTGAGGTATTTGCGAAGTTCATGACAAAGGTTCTAAGTAAATTTACACGTGAATTCCTAAGAGAGATACCGGAATACATCGAGGATAGATGGCTAATGTCATTATTCATACACTTACTACTGAATTCTATCTCAATATGGCATGAAACTGAGGCTAGAATGTTCCCCTACGTGTAAGCAAACGATGCAGGAATAATAGAGATCATACGTTAATTATGTTGATGTGAAAGATAGTCATTGAGAGCAAGAATGAACTTATCATAGGGTATCCCTGGTTTACCCTGATATCTATTATCATAGAATCTTATTGACTTGAGTATTGCTTTGAATAGCTCTCTTCTCTCATAGTAATTGTATGATTCGTTTTCAATCCATCCATCTATATTACTTTTTCTCTTGAATATTGCTTGCCAGACTCTATCACCATAGCTTATCCTGGTTTCAGTAAGTCTAACATAGCCATCACGTTCAAGTTCCTTAAGAAACTCTCTAAGATCGTTAGGTAAATCGCTAAACTTTAGCTTACTATCCTCACTTGTTAGCTCCCTAAGTTTAGCTTTAAGTTCATGATTTTCCCTCTCAAGCTGAAGTAGTTTCTCCTTGAATGGCTTAAGGAATTCATCAATCCTCAATAACATTTCCTTAAGACTAAGCTCTAACCTGTTAAGGAATTTCTCGAAAAAGAGGTAAAGCAAGTTGGCTAGCTTAGCTGATACAGCATCACTAAGAGCTGCAATTTCTAATTGTTGCTTAGGTAGAGAGCGTTCTCCGCCCACCAACACTTCTAATTACTTTCGAATACTTTTAATTACGGCGAGCGGTTCATCACGCCCTACCTACCCAGCACCCCGCAGGCACCTTTGCATTGTATCGGCACCCACGGGGTTGGGCTGAGTAGGCGGTTCTTCATGATAAGTTTTATATACTGTAGCTTATAAGTTTAACTACTGTAGAGGATGCATATGAGTTACGAAGTCTTTATATTTGAGGCTACTTTAACAAATGTTGGTGCTGGCTACTTAGGCATCTATATACCGAAAGATGTTGCTAAAAAGCTTGAAAAGTTCAAGGGAAGGAAGGTGATGGTGCATATCTATGTGCCCAAAGAGAGCACATTCACCAAATGAAGTAACGATACGTGCTAGAGTTGTGCTAGAGAATAAGTTGGCATACTACTTTTACTTATCCGTTGCCAAGTTTAAGGCAGGAGTTGCTAAAGCATTAGAGTATGCAAGGAAAGGTGTTGCGAATGCAACATCTCTATACAAGGTAGCTTATGGCGTTATAGGGAATAAGAGGTATGCTGATGGAGCTGTCCTCATAGTTCATGAAATCATCGAATCAGCGAAAACACTAGGTATTAATTTAAATAGCGTGAAGCTCAGAGACTGGTGGATACTGCAATCAAGAGGTTCTCCAAGACCAGAGGATAAAGGTAATCGAAACATAAGGCTCATTAGCAGGGATAAGATGAAGGTAATGTTGTTTAATGGAATGTCATGGAATAGATACGAAGTGTATATCAGAGTATCGAGGATATATGATAACTTATTTGAAAGAGTTGCAGAACTTGGTATGAGTTGCAGACTTGGCTACCTTGCTAGGATTATTGCTCTCGATATGAGCTTTGATAGGGTATATGATGAGCTACAGGTAAGTATACCTTATGAATTATATTTAGCTCATAGGTGGAGATACGAGAAACCGTTAGGTAGGAACATTGCTGGTGTAGATGTTAATGCTGATAGAGTGAACCTAGCTATAGTTGATAGGAGAGGTATTTTAAGAGATGCTAGAACATTTCACTATCCATCGCTTGCATCTCAAACACTCGTAGGCGAACAAAGAAGGAGCTTAATCCATAGAGTTGTACATGAGGTTCTCAAGTATGCATACCATCATGGTGTATCAATTATTGTCTTTGAAGATCCCGAGGTTCTTGGTAGTCTAAAGCTTAGGTGGGTAAAGGGAGGTGATAGGAAAAACAGTAGCTATAACCGTAGAGTTTCAATATTCAAGTCAAGTATTATAGAGGAATTTGTTCTACATATTCCAGAGTACGGTATTAAAGCATTCTATGTGAATCCAGCGTATACAAGCAAACTAGCGGAAGCAATGGCCAGAGACCTAGGTCTAGATAAACATTCAGTATCAGCATATATTTTAGCCTTAGAATACCTAGGATTAAATCCTAAAGAAGTATACCAAAACCTACAAAGACCTTAAAAGACCTACAAACCAGAAACAGCATCAAGACCCTGGTCTAGAAGAGGGGGAAGTCAAGACTGGAAGTTCACCTTGCTAAAGCGATTTTCCTTCGCTGATCTTCAGGTATAACCGTTATGAGTTCCTTGGCCTTAGCTAAGATTACTTGTCTTGCTTTATGTATGCTAATACCTTTCATACTACTGAGAACTACAGCTAGCAAGTTAAGCAAGTCATCATTATTGAGAGTTGAAGTAGAATAATCGTTATCACTATTAAGAAGTTCCATTATCGCCTTTCTAATAGCTTCAGACCTACTAATTCCATGTCTAGAAGCATATTCATTAAGTTTCTTAAGCAACTCCTCATTTATCTTAAAAGTAACAGTCTTCATCATATCACAGCATATAAATGCCGTTGATGATGAAGACAGCAAAGCTTGTTGGATAGCTATTTCACTAAGGTTAAGATCCACTCCACGAACTTCCTATCACGGTCATTAAGCGTATCAAGTACCTTGGGATTCCTTCGCACAATCTCCTTAATCCTCCTAATGATAGCCTCAACTTCGCCCAAGACCAGTCCCCTATCTGGACTAGTACTAACAGATGTGTATATAAACCTATCTCCAGTCTGGACTGCGGATAGGTGTCTAATATAAAAGGAACCTTCCTAGAGAGGGACGGAAACAAATTTATATAGACGTGTTACCACTCTGTATTCTGGAGTGGTTCTATGCCTCGTAGGCCTAGATTTAATGGTGCTTTAAGATTATTGGTTTATCTTCTCGATGTTGGTGAAGCTAGTTTTAGTAGAATTAGGAATGATACTAGAATGAAGTATGAGACGGTGGCCAGGGCTGTTGAGATACTTAAGGAGGTTGGTTTTATCGAGGAGAGGATCGACGATAAACCACCATACCCTAGACTAGTTAAATTAACTGATAAGGGTAAAAAGGCTGCTGAATTGATCAGAGAGTTCCTTAAGCTTGCCGGTGAGCTCTAATAGCTTCGCTCATAAATTCTCTGAATCTTCTCCTTAATTAGCGGTAGTTTCTTATCTAGTACCATTCCATACAGCTCTCTTAGCTTCTCGATTACTTTCTCTTCATCTTTGTCTTTCCCACACTATTCTTGTTTCCTCAAGAGCTAAGGGCTATGATGCTTCTATGTAAAAGTAGTAGATGATGAAAAACATTCTCGCCTAGGAGTTCAGTATCGGAGTTCAGTATCATGAAATTTATGGTAGATCTGCATTGTTGTTTGCTATCAGAGTACAAGACATGCGAAGAGAAGGGTTCAGCATACTGAGATATTGAGTGAAATTATCGTCTGCTAGTATTCCATGGGCTTATTACTCTATGTTCCTCTTTTTTACGCTTTAGGGTTTCCACAAGTTTCCTATCAATGGTTAATACTTTTGTTTTATATTTTTCCGCTATTGCTAAAAATAATGAGTCATAAACTGTTGTTTCAAGCTTTATAGATAGCTCTATTGTTTTTTGAAGATAGTCTATGTCTCTATGAATTATACACATATCGCTTATGAATTTATGTAATAATTTAAGATTCTTTAATACGACATCGCTTGGTTGTTTAAACGTTATTATCCTTTTTCAAGCAGCACTACTAGTCTCTAAAAACACTAGCTCTGGTACGTGGAGTTCATCATATTCCTTAATTATTTCCTCAGACCATTCGCTATAATCTTCAGGAAAGAATAGTGCAAAAAGAACTGAACCATCAACAATAATGCTTCTAATGTGCTCATTCCCTATCCTCACGTATTAGCTCATCAATAGGTATCGGTGCTTTGTCTAATTGCTTACGCGATTCCCTAGCAGCTCTAAGATAATCCTCCATCATTAGCTCTCTTACTCTCCTACTAATGAATGCTCTAACTTCCTCAGCCCAATCAACACCTTTACATCCATCCATTAACTTCTTAAGCTTCCTAGGAATTCTCACACTAAAGACTACACTCATAGTATACAGCCTTCGTAGTCAAGTAAAATTCACCTTTTAAGAACTTATAAACTTTTATCGTGCTAAAAAGTTAGGGAATTTAAGTAATGTGAATAAAGACATAAATGCATTTGGAAGTATAAGTCTATGAGTCGTACAGGACTACACCTCCAAGCTTAAAGGCTATATTAATTACGCCTCCTAATTGTAACTCAAGACCAGCAACGTCGATTATTGTCATTCAATATTTACCCTAAGAGTACATGACAATATGTGGTAAATTAATGCGATAATGGTGTCTTGATAAATTTTAAAACATTTGTTATAATACATCTATAGGTTCTACTCTACTTATATCGGTTTTATCAAAGTGTTTAGTGTTTATCGAAACTTACGATACCCTCCATCCCATATTTCTTAACAATATAGTAGTTAACAGCATCATCGAAGGTCCTGTAAATGCCGTGTTAATGGTTAAGGACAGAGACATAAACATGGATCTCGAAAGTATCGACAAACTTACTTCACAGGTTGACGTCAATAATGATGTTATGAAGCTCTTCATAGATACGGATGAGGAAGGTGGTCTAGACGACGGTGAGCCAGTTATCTATAAGATGCGGGTTAGGAAGTCTGACAGAACTCTTGTAGACATACCGAACGGCTATAAGTACTGATAAGGACACCTACATGCCTGGAGAAACAGTATTAGTGTATGATTAGGCACCACCTAACTCACCAGCGGGTTTAGCTATTCGTAACCATGGGGGAGTTACAGCAGCTTTCACAATGGTTGATACAAATGCTGAGGGTAATTGCTAAGCATCGTTTAAACTACCATCGACAGTACCTTACGAGAAGCGGTTTCCTGGGACCTACACAGTTGAGGCTAAGGTAGGAACGGCATCAGCTACAATATCATTCATGCTAACACTAGTAGCTGTAGTCACCGGCGTTGTTGATGGAGAGGAGGATAACCCAGTAGCTGGTACCGGGATATCAATACCTGAGTTAGGTGTGTCAGCACCGACAGATCCTGGCGATACGTTCGCAATAGGTGTTGACGTAGGTGAATTTACTTTAAAGTTATTTAAGGCTGGCCACCTAAGCGCCGAGTTAATAGTAAGTTAGGTTTCAATGACGTAGGTACTATATAGATAACATCTCCTGAGACCATAGTTGCTGAGCTAAACTGTACCGTATTAATGCTATAGGGTAAGGTAGGCGAGTTAGGGTCTATATATGCTACAGTAGTACTAGCTTTATTAGCATTCATAGCCTCATTAATGCCATGTACAATTGTTAAGAAAGCAATAGCTAAGTAAAGTTAAAACTAAAATAACATCTTTATAAAATCAAAAACCTTTTTCCTTGGTGATGGAGGTTCCATTCCTTGATAGTGGTGATGTGGCTCACATTCGCTGAGTTACGTTTTTATTATTACTTATGTATGTAGTTAGGTGCGGGTGGTGCGGTGGTTAGAGGTAGTGATCCGCTAGGGTAGTTGTAGCCATGCGCACTATACACGGCTACATCTCAGACTACGTTAAATCATTAAACTATAACGGAACATACGTTAGGTTAAGCCCGGTTAAGAAGTTACTACTTAAGTTACTAGGTGTTGTTAAGCTAGAGGAAGTCTACGTTAAAACACCTATCGGGACAGAGAGAGGCTGTGAGGTATACCTAGTTAGGTGCCCTAAGTGTAGGGAGCTCCACATAGACTACTACATGGATACACAGAATTCCTGCAATGCCCTAACTACAGTGCGAGAATTTACCTTTAGGTGATGTACGTCGGATAAGGATAGTCGATTACGCATAGTAACGTATTTTATAAAAGAACATTTTAGGGGGAGCATTTGTGCTTTTAATAACACTAATCCTATTTCTTCTTAATGTTAACGTCGTTTACTATACGACTCGTACTATTCCTCTCCCAGGATTGGCTAGGGCGTTTCCCCAAGGGTCTTTATTTCTTGATCCCTCGTATTGCCAGTATGTTGACACCGTTTTAGTAGATGGTAAGTGCGTTTTTGCAGCTCCTCCAGGTCTTCCCTTAATTATATCGCCTTTCCTTAAAGTATTCAGTGCTAGTGAACCATTAATCGTTGGTGGGTTTGTAGTAGCTATTTTCGGGTTCTTAACAGTACTTTCTTCTTGAGGTTTCTCAGGTATAATTATTGAAGATAAGAAGAAGGCATTGTTCTGTGTAGTGGCCGTAGCTCTTGCAGGCTCTCTGGGTTTTCTCGACACATATTTTTCCTCAAGCACCATTAGCCTTCACATATACCTTCTTCGCCTACCTAGCTATGAAGGCGTTGAGAGGGGAATTAAAGAAGTACGAGTACGTCTTAGCAGGTTTTCTAGCATCGCTAATGGCTCTACTTGATCCAGCCATGATTACCGCTATTACGGCCTCGGCTCTCATTGTTCTTGTAAAGCTTATATTTGATATGAAGAAAGGTATTGAGGAATTAGATAGGATTCTCATGTATATAGCGTTCTTTCTACTGGGAGCTGCCCCGCAAACGATTTTCCTTATACTCTACAACATCGCTACGACGGGGAGTGCTGTCTCATCCCCGGAGTTTCTCCGGCTAGAGAAAATCGGTGTACCTTATCCTGGGTTCACTTCGCCCATACCCCTAGGTCTATACATACTTTTAGTGGACTTTAGGAAGGGGCTTATACCTCTCTACCCGGTATTTGCGGTAGCAATGGCTTGCATACCCAAGGTACTGAAGGCCATGAAGTCAAACTACGAGAAGGCTATGTACTTAGCAACACTTACCGTGACATTAATCACGCATTTCGCCTGGTACGATGTGGATGGAGGACTTAGCTTTGGACCGAGGTTTATCGTGCCCGTAACGATGCTTTTAGCGCCGTCCCTAGCCTACGTTATTGAGTCTAGGAAGAAGGTGATTTACGTAATCACATCACTTCTAATATTCTACGGGGTTACCGTGAATGCTTTTACTGCTACAATAACACCTTATCCAAGCACATTCGAAGACCTTAAGCCATTCCAAAACCAGTAAAACCAGTTCATCAACACAGTTCTCCCCCTCTTAAGTAAAGACACAAGATCATCCTATCTTTACAGCACCCTAAAAGAAGTAGGAGAGCCGCTAAGCACGATTACAGCAATAACATTAAACATCATTCTTAGTATAACAGCACTAATAACCTCATACCCAAAGAATCGAATGTAGGTGATGCGTAATGGTTAGGGATAAACAGCTATATGTAGATGCGTTTAAAGAACACATAGATGAGGATACTGAGGAGTACGGCGATGATCCTGGAAGGGTTAGGGAGTTAGTTAAGGCCGTTATTATGGAGGTTCTTAAGGTTTTTAAGAAGAGAGAGTGTAAGGTGATAAAGCAATACGCAACTACTAAGCTAAGGGAGTGAAGCTTAGACCTAGAGTGAAAGTTTATGTAATTACTGCCTAGGTTATCTGACGTTAACTTTGCAGTCAATTGTTTGCCCGTTTGACAGCCTTATCCTTACTGTATACATTCCCGATTGTTCTGGCTTCACAATATCCGTTTCTATCTCGGTTTTCTCACCTGGTGCTACTACTGCGTTAATAAACATGTCGAAGTCCATGTAGCCCCTTCCTTCTAGGAATATCATTTGAACCTCGACCTCCCTACTCCCTGGGTTAGCTATAGTAACTACTAACTTCCCGTTCCTGAAGTAGGCGGTGGCTTGAATACTTTCCTGAACGCCCTCACCACCACCTAACACACCCCCGGTTTGTGACTGCAGAATTGCTAAGCTTATTAAAACCCCTAAAACAACTGAAACCACGCCCACCACGTAGTTTACGTGGAGTTGCCTTAACCGCGTACCCAGCACCTCGCACCCTAAATAGGTATTTCCTGCATGGAGCTAATCGCCTCGGCGAAGTATTTGGCTACGAATTCCTCGGTGAAGAACCATGAAGCAGCGCTCAAGAGCAGTAGCACGCCAGCGTATAGGAGTATAGCACCCCAGTACCCGCCTCTGACACTACCTATTGATAGGGCGTTTAAGAACGTTAGGAGCAGTACTACCGCGACGTTACTGAGCTCGATGAACGACACAGGTACTTCCCCAAAAGTAAAGAACGGGAGGTTAACTAGTGATGTGGAGAAGAACTCGAGCACGGTAGTCAGTAGCACTAATAGGGTAACTATTAGCGGCTGCATTATGATGACCATCATCCCGAAGCTCCTAGCTATAGATAACCGCTTCTTCCTTAACTCAAGTACTTTAACTACGAAGTTACTGAGTTTCTTACCTACCTCCACAAGATCCCCTCCACGTCTGAACGCGTCCAGGAATATCCTATTAGCTACGAATACTAGGTGAGACCCTGTCTCTGATGAGAGAAGATCAATTACCTTCTCAGTACTTATACCGAGCCTTAACCTGTTTAAAGCCTTATTGACGATTTTCTTTAAAGGCCCTAACTCCATGTAAAGTACGTACGAGAAAACAGACTTTAAGTCAGTAACTGATATTAGGTGCTCACTAACAGCTTTAATGAATGTTGGGTAGTGGGTTTCAACCTTATTCACAAAATTCTCTAGATGATATGCGAACACGCCAGGTATGATCATACCAACACCTAAGACAGCAAATGCTAGTGAAGGCCCCGCAACCACGTATACCGCTAGTGAAGGCATGATGAAGAGAGGTGATAGCGCTAGCGTGAAGGTGTACGTCCTGTAGTTCCTTGGAGGTTCCTCACCCCTATAGAAGAAGGGTTCCCTTGGGACCATATTCCTGAACCCAATGAATAGCGTAATTAATGAGAGAATGGATATGCCGTAAGCTATGTACACAATACTTGCCTCAGCTAGAAATACCGTAAGTATCGCTAGAGTCATAACTATGAATATGACGGCGCTTTGAAACGTAATGAAGATGCCTCCCATCAACCTCAGGTTCTCGAGGGCCCTAGTGAACGTACCTGCGTACTCCTCCGTAGCTGTAGTAACTTCTATTTCTAGGTAGTCCCTAGGCCTCTTACTAGAGAAGGCCTCAGTACACCTCATTAGGAAGTCCCTCAATGGCGGTTTAGTAGTCTGTGCAATCATGGCAGTCGCGTTTGTAAAGCCGTAGCCGAATCTCTCAGCCAAAACCCTTATCCTCCTAAATACTGTGCTAAGGAACCCGTATTGCTTGGTCTCAGCTATTACACTAACTAATTCCTTCGGACCGGCCTCTCCTGTAGCGATGCTGTACATGTGTAGTGTTGCTGAAACGTATATTAAGTTAAGCTTAACCCTCCTAACACTCCTTGGTAAAGCTATGTAAAGAAACCCTAACGTTAAGGCCGCCCCAACCCCTATGGCTGTAGCTATGTAATTCTGGTTTAGGAATGAGATAACTGCTACTGGAATCATTGATAACGTTGCCAACGCCACAAGAAGTCCTACGTGCCTTTGTTTAACCAAGAAGTCTTACCCTCCTTTATAGACCTATATACAGCTTCAACACCTCTTCTACTGACTTCAATTATTGTTCTGAAGACGTCCACATACCGGGGTCTTTTCTCAGCTAGGTAATTCAGTATCTCCTTTCTCATATCGAGCTCTTTATATAGGTCCTGTAGCCTATCCCTTCCCCACCCCCTAAACAGCAGAACCTTATTCTCAAGTAGGTAGCTCATCCCCATGAAGTTATGGGTGTCCCTATCTGGGTCGTAAATAAATGTTGGTAGGAAAATTACCCTGTCCTCACTCGGGTCGTATCCTATGATTTCATTAACCGTCAGCACTCTCCTTAATAGCTTCCCTTCCCTCTCCATCCTAGCTTGAAAAATTACTAGGTTTAAGGAGCTTATGTGGGTCTTAGGAACGTTAATAGGGTCTGAAGTCAATCTCTGAAGAAGTTGCTCAATATTTCCGGCATGCATAGTCGATATGACGGGGTGACCCGTCTCAATAGCCTGGAATGCTATCCTGCCCTCCTCGCCCCTTATCTCACCAACGATTATATAGTCAGGTCTCTGCCTTAAGGCAGCCTTCAGTAGGTCGAACATAGTGACTGGACTCCCTGTATGGAGCCTCGTAACCTCTCTCACCCAGTTTTTATGGAATAAATTAACCTCAGGTGTCTCCTCAATACTTACAATCTTAGCGTCGTGCCTAATGAATGCTGTTAAAGCATTTAAGGTAGTTGTCTTACCTGAAGCTGTCTCACCACATATTAGAGCTGAGACCCCGACATCAAGGAGCATCCACAAGTAAGCAGCTATTTCGGCTGATAGCGTACCCCACCTAATTAAGTGAGCTACTGAGATAGGTTCCTTCGAGAACTTCCTTATCGTGAAGTTACTTCCTTTAAGACTTATGTCCTCACCGAAAACTATGTTAAATCTACTGCCGTCTGGTAAGTGAATATCTATTATTGGGTTAGAGTAACTTAAAATCTTCCCATACCTCTCAGCAATACTTCTTAAGATCTTATCAATCTCCTCCTTCGTTATATGGACGTTCGTTTCAAGGCTGCCGAACACCCTATGGTAAACGAATATGTTCCCCGCGCCAGGTATGCTTATGTCCTCGAGGTAGGGGTCTGCGAGAAAACCCTCTAGGAAGCCGTATCCCACCTTATCCCTTAAGAAGTGGTAGAGAATGTACTCCTCCTCAGACCCCACCTTCAGTAATCCCCTCTTCTTAGCTAAGATATAAAGATTAGCTAGCTCCTCTAATGGAGGACGGTTAGATGGCTTCTCATCAATAAGCCGGGCTATAGTAGCCTCAACCCTACTTAGGATTTCAGGAGGTGGCTTCGGCGGCTCAATAATAATGTATTTTCCGCCGTATCTCCCCGTAACTATGTGAGCGAATACCCCCTTACCGAGGGGGTAAATAATGTTAATCTCTTCACTCATCTTTAACTCCAGATCGAGGCTAACTACGTAGCGGGGCTTATCCCTTAGTTTCCCGATATACTCAGCTAGGTAGGGGTATTTTTCAGTAGCTTCCTCAAGTGTTTTAGGTACACCATCCTTAAGGACCTTAAGAACCTTCTCTACTTTCTCTTCACTAACGTCTGAACGACGCCTGAATAACGAAGGTAATATCCTTAAACGTTTAATTACCATCATATCTTCACACCTGCAATCGGCACTATCCTCAGGCCCATATGAGGAACCACCTCAAATAAAACTGACTTCTTCTTACCGCCGGTCCCCCAAATCTTCACTACTTCCAGAGACTTAACGCTCATTCCGAAGACGTTAACGTTTTTAAGAATAATGTAAACATCTGATGAAGCCCTCAACTCCCTAAGTAAATCTTCAGAAACGAAGTTAGGGTGGAATGTTAGAACTACAGTCTTACCTTCTGAAACAATGTTTTTAATTCTAGTTATGAACGTTAGGAACTCACTACGGCTTGTTTTTGATGCTAAGGCGCTTAAACTATCTATGACCGTGAAATCATAGTTATTCCTCCGCTTTTCTAGGAATAACTTAATTAGGTTCATAAATAGTATTAAGGTCTCATCAGACCACTCTCCACTCCTTACGTGTAGCGGGTAGATCCTCAGCTTACCCCCCATGAAGTACCTATATACGTTAAGTCTTATGGACTCCATCATTGAAAGGTATTCCCTTACCTTAGCCTCGGTGGTTATGACGTAAGCTCTTAAACCGTCCCTAAGAGCTGAGTAGATGAACTGCTGTGTTAGTGCTGTTTTACCCGCACCGTGGCCGCCTTCAATAGATATTAGGGTTGGGTGTGGGACACCACCCCCTAAAACCTCATCAAGTTCCTTAATACCTAATGGGATTATCTTTAGCCTAAGCATTTTTAATCACCTCATACATAGCCACTTCCCCAAACCTTGTTGAAAAAACGATCATGACTGGTGAGCCGTCTATTATCTCAGGAGCTCCCTTAGGTAATCTAGCAGTGATCCAAGCACCTTCACCTGGGTTAATGAAGCTATGTTCGGATGGACTATATGTTACGTTAGTATTTAAAACGGTAATGTTGTTTATGGTGTAATCATCTATTAAGTACGTAACCCAACCTAATGACGAGTTATATGAGATTATTAGACTACACCAACTATAGCCGTACTTAATGATGTGAATGACTTCCGGACCTAAGTTCTTAACTAACATCTTTACAGAGAC
>Ga0190367_1001426_pt1 | contig 13839 bp, 28 predicted proteins | sample 4872181011_MG_FD_171838 | JGI IMG/M metagenome (GOLD analysis project Ga0190367, IMG submission 171838) | Hydrothermal vent microbial mat bacterial communities from Southern Trench, Guaymas Basin, Mexico - 4872-18-10-11_MG | ecosystem: Environmental > Aquatic > Marine > Hydrothermal vents >...
GATTTAAGTTTGTAAGTTCAACAAGCGGAAGAGTTGTTGCAATAGGTAAACTTGGAATTCTCGAATTAGGCGAAGGTTTACCTGCGGATTTAGCAAGCAGGTTTAAGAATTTCCACTTGGTTTACAAGAAACCATTCACCTTTACTAAATCATTAGGAACAGATGTTTCTTGGGGCGCTGGAGAAGAAGTAGAAGTTGTTTCCTTAACACCAACTTCGATTGAAAGGATAACCTTAAACGACATAATAGGATTGAAGGCAGAAAATGCAGGAACTATAGGAAAAGGCGATTTGGGAGTGATAATTTATTACGATGACGTTCCTCTTGACATCCTCGATACTACAATGGGTAGAAAAGGTATTGATTTCTTCGATATGCCATTACCACCTACTAGCGATGCAATGAGAAAGCCGTTTACTTTTAGAAACTTCCCAATTGTCGTTGAACCTAATCACACTTTGAAGATAAAGGTAATTAACAACACAGGTTCTGCAATAACTCCGCCAAGCGGAACTAGCATAACGATAACCTGTAAATTCATAGCGAAATACGAGATAATTGGTTAAGAGGTGATAGGAAATGGTTAAGGAGATAAGAGTTGTAACCGTAACCTGTGGCGCAGGGGCATCAACTAAAGTAACGACTACTTTCGAGAAGGATTTGGTATTCAAGAGAGTATTCGCAGTTGAGCGCTCTAACCAGAACTTGAGTAATGTCCATGTTCAGATCAGCATTAACGGCGTTCCATACATCAGACCTTCAATTCCGGTATCGCTATTAGGTAACGATTACTTGTCTGGATGTCCATTAGAGTTGAGCGTTCCAAAAGGCGCTTCCCTTGAACTGAGCGTAACAAACAATTTAACCAGCGAGGTAACAATAGATTTTGCATTTGTAGTAGAGTAAGGGTGAGAAAATGGTGAACATAACGAGGAAACACATACTTAATGGTAGCGTTGAGACTAGCGATATTGCTGATAGCGCAATAACAACTGCAAAAATTGCAGATAGCGCAATAACAAAAGCTAAGGTTAGCCCTAAGTTTATCCAAGCAGGAAGAACTAGCGTTACTTTTCCTTTTGCCGCAACAGGTGAAGAAAATGTTAGCGCATCGATAAGTTTTCCGACTGCTTTTGATTCTACACCAGCGGTAATAGCAAGTGTTGAAGGCGCTGACGTTGGAATTGTTAAGATTGAAGCTTCTACTACAGGTTTTACGATAACTGTAAGAGACGATAAAGGAACAGATTATACCGCTGATACGAGCGCTACTGTTAATTGGATAGCGATAGCGGTTTAATTCAGTAAGTTAAAATAATTATCAGTATGAGAGTTGTGATAGTCGATACTATAGAGGTTGCGCCTGAAGGAGAAGCTAAACATTTTATCTACGAGGTAGAACCGGCTAAGAAACTAAAAATTAAGAAGCTTGCCGTAGACTTTCCTGTAAACACTAATTATCAGTTAGAAGTTGAGTTCTTCAACAAGGACATCAAGATAATTCCTACAGAACCTGACAAGAAAATTACGGGCGAAAACACCAAGATAACGATTACACAAGTTCCGGAATTGGTTAGCGGAGATAAGATATATGCTAAACTAAAGAACTTAAGCACTACCGAGACCAAACGCGTAACAATCGAGTTAGAAGGTGAGTTAGAGTGAAGGTATATTTAGAAATTTTTAAGAGTCAAAGCGAAGAGGAAATAGAAAGAGGAGTTCCTCAGCAAGTAGTAAGGCAGGAAGTTACGGGTAAAAGCGATGACGAGATAAAATCGTTGAGAGACCAACTAGTTTCATTACTCGGATGGACGGATTATAAAAGCTATAAGCATATTTGCTATCACGACGAAGACCCAAGTAAACCTTGCGAACGAGTTGAGATTTAATTCCGTAAATCATACAATTAAACATGAGGATAATAAAAGACCCTTCCCTAGTTCTTGAGTTACAGTTCGATGAAGGCATAGGTTCTCGTGCAGTTGACCAGAGCAAATACGATAATCATGGCGATATTAAAGGGGCAGCTTGGACTAAAGGAGTTATAGGAAATGCTTTGAAGTTTGACGGAGTAGATGATTATGTTGAAATACCTCGTTCTGCAAGTTTAGAACCAAAAATCTTAACGATTTGTGCTTGGTTTAAAATTAATAAAGCGCCAAGCGTAGCCGGTCATATAGTTGACCACTATTCAAGTGAAGGTGGCTATTTCCTTAGGGTTAGAAATTATGGTGATAGGATGGTGTTGCAGGGTTATGTTAGATGTGGAGGTACGGCAAGTGGATCAGATAGCAGAACTTTACTTGAAACCGGTAAGTGGTATTTCGGAACATTTGTTGCAGACGGAGAGAAGATAAAGTTATACTTGAATGGAAAATTAGACGTAGAAGCAAGCCAAACAGTTTTGCCTTGTGGGATAGACAAGCCAATTCGAATTGGGGCTTACACACCTACTACATGGCTATTTAATGGAATTATTGACGAAGTAAGAATTTACAGTCGAGCATTAAGCGAGGAAGAAATTAAGGAATTGTATCAGCAAGGTTTAACCAAGCTAATTCCGGTTAATAGTCATCCTCAGTTAATAGAGAGAGGTAAGATATTGCATTTCACTTTCGATGGAACTGATCCGAGCAAGGTTTATGACATTAGCGGCTATAAGAACGATGGTATAATAGGTGGCGCTATAAGAGATGTTGGTTTTATAGGAAAAGCTATGAAGTTCGATGGCGTAGATGATTACGTAGAAGTTCCTAATACGCCTGTCTTGGATACCGTAGGGCAAACTAATGCTTTTACCGTTTCGGTATGGGTAAAACCTTACGTAATTTGGAATTACGACAGGATAGTCTATTGGCTAGGTTCGCTAATGCATGTCTATGTTGTAGAAGGAGAGGGAAGGATGAGATGTCTAGTTAGCGGTTTAGACCCCGGCGTTTATGTAAGTAATTCACCATTAGAAGCAGATAAATGGAGTTTCTGGGCACTTACTTGGGACGGAAGCAAGGTAAGGCTTTACAAGAATGGTGAACTAGATACAGAACTTTCCTCTACAGGAACTTTTGACCCTAGCGGTCGCAAAGTCGTTATTGGTAATTGGGAAAATTACACAGACCCGAGAACTTTTCATGGTTGGATTGACGAAGTCCGAATCTACAACAGAGCGTTAAGTAGCGAGGAAATTAGAGCGCTATACCTTAATTACATGAAGAAAAAGAAGAAAGTCGAGTGATTAAGCATGCTTTATGTCTTCAAGTTCACCATACCGAAGCAAACAAGTAAGGAAAATCCTTTGAGAAAGGAAATAAGCTTGCCTAAAGGTGTGATAAAAAAAGTGAGGATTGTTATACCATTCGGTCATATGGCAAAAGCGGGGATGCAGATAAGATACGGTGAAGTTGTTCTGTTACCGCAAGGCGAAGAGAATTGGATTTACGGAAATAATGAAATCATCGAGGATGAATGGTATTGGGAAATTGATAAGGACAAAGAGATATTTACGCTAGTTGGCTATAACGAAAGTAAATGGAATGACCATTCGTTTATTATCCGCTTCCTAATGTTGCCTATCGAATTAATTCCTCCTGAATTAATGCCTCGCAAAATTAAGCGGGTAATTGAAGAATTAACGGGTAAAAAATAAATTATGATGGACTTACCTGATTGGCAATTCGGGTTTGCCTTAATTCCTAGAACTGCATTAAGACCTACTCAAAGTCCTTATTGGGCTACTACTTACGTAACAGTTCCGGCTAATAGCTATAGATTGTTTACGATAGGGAAAGGTTTTAGCATCGATAAGGAATGGATTGAAGTTGGTGAAAGATTCTCGATTTGGTATGTAATATTTAGCATTGACCAAAATAGCTTGATAGAGGCAGGCGTTGGAGTTGAGGAAAAGGAAAACCCCGGAACTGTCACTCTATTAGCGCTAAGATACGGTTATGGAAAAGCAGAGTTTCCAGCGGGAATTTTCTTCGATTTCGAAGCTAATACAAGACCTGTTTATTATATAGCTAACTATTCAAGCGTTGATGTTACATGCGATTTTATAGTTTTCGGCGTAATAGAGAAGATTGTCTAATTATGGCGGAAGAAATAAAGGTGATAAAAGGCGGGATGTTTGATGGGGAAAAATATACAACTGTAAAAGCAAATATAATTGGAGGTGGTAAGGTTGGTTGAGTTCAAGATAATAGATGTAGTCCCAATGATTGACATAACCAGAGAAGGAAGATTCATCAAGAAATACAGAGTTCGCTTTAAGGTAGGTGAGGTAGAAGACTTTATAGACGTTCCGGAAGAGGAATTCGAAGTAGAAAGGGTAAAAGAATTAGTAGCGAAAAGAGCGGAAGTAATAGAAAAACTCATTAAAGGTTAAGATACATGGTTTTCGAGTGGCTTAGGGATTTGTTCAGTTCTTTAATTAATTCTATCAAGGAATGGGTTAAGGAAAGGTTAGCGTCGATAAGAAAAGCAATCGACTACGTAAAACAAAGCATAAACGAGGTAAAGAATGAGATTCTTAAGCGGGTAAAGAAACTAATCGATTTAGCGAAAACTGTTATAAAAGTTTGGGTTAAGGCGCAACTCGCGACGCTTAAAAAAATTTTCGAAAATCTCATAGGAAAAACCAAAGATTATGCGAAAAATTTAGCGGATAACATTAAGAAAAAAATCGATAGCGCGATAAGCGGTTTAAAAAAATGGGTATTGGAAAGGTTAAGCAGCATAAAAGATTTTTTTCTCAGATTAGTAGGAACGATAAACGAGAAAATTAGGAATTTAGCCGAGTTCATAAGTCAACTACCGGCTAAAGTTTGGGAATGGGTTCTACCAAACCTAACGAAATGGATTAAGCAAATGGTCGATGAACTGTTCAACTACATAATGCATGCAATAATGGATATAAAGTATTTTTTCTACATTAATACCCTCGAATTCATGAGAACTACTATGGTAGAGCAATTAGTTCAAATATACAGGCAATACGGAGTTGGTGAAGTCGATAGAGCAAAAGTAAGGGAAGAGATAGAGAAAATAAAGCCACAGGTAAAAAGATTATTGGGTGTTTAAATGGCGGTAATAGGCGTTGCACTTGCTGCGCTAATAGGCGGTGAAGTAGTAGGTAAATTAATAAGAGATGCGATAGCTTTAGCGGAAAGAGCGATTACTGTTGGGTTAGTAAAAACTTGGGTAGATAAACAACTGAGGGATTTAACAAATCCGGAAGAAGTTCTGAGGAAAGTAGTTCCTGCTTGGGCATACGGCAGGATAAAGGAAGCGATGGATAAGGAAAAGGAAGTAGCGGGAATCGTAGATTTCATGAACTTCTTGAGAGAGTTCAACTTGAGGTTTGCTAATATGAACATTAGCGCAAGTGTTTTATCTCCGCAAGCCACTTATGTAGCGACTCAGATCGGAATCGCTTATCAATGGGCTTATGGTTTGGGTTGGTTGTCATGGATGGGAACAGGAGAATTATTAAGGAAGGCAATTTCAGAACCTATAAGAAAGAAATTAAGGAAATACTTCAAGCTTGAGGAACTGAGCGAATCTGCATTAAGAAGATGCGTAATTCTTGGAATAATAAGCATTGATGATTATGCCAAAGAGATGGAAAATAGAGGTTATCCAAGAGAAGAAGTAGAGCGCTTAATCCAAAGTTTGAAAGATGATTTGGTAGGTGATGTAGCGCAAAAAATGGTTAGACTCGGCTTAATAGATGAAAGCGTAATTATCGAGAGGCTAAAAGAATTGGCAGTTCCCGAAAGCGATGCGAGAAGGATAGTTAAGAGTTTTTATAAAGAACCGTCTTTGAGCATATTGATTAAATCGTTTAAGGCGAGGAGAATTGATGAAGCTGCGTTAAGATATTGGCTAAAATTGCATGGTTATAGCGACGAAGCTATAGATTTGATAATTGATAGCGCTAAAGAGGAAAGGATTGAGAAGGATAAGGAATTAACCAAGAGCGATATACTAAACCTTTATCGATGGGGAATAATTAAAGAGCAGGATGCGATTAACTTGCTTGTAGAACTTGGTTATGAGGAAATAGAAGCTAGATGGTTAATAGACTTGGTTAAGGCTAGGATTGCGATTGCAAGAAGAGATAAAGGAAGGGATTTGAGCAAAAGCGATATACTAACTGCTTTTAGGTTAGGAGTATTAAGCGAGATGGAAGCAAAGTCCTTGCTATTAGCTTTGGGTTATGATGATACTGAGGTTAGAATTTTGCTTGATATTCAGAAGAAGAGAATGGAAAAAGAACCTAAAGAGAGAAGGAGAGAATTAGCGAAGTCTGATATAGTAAAAGCTTTTAGGCTTGGCATAATAAGTAAGGAAGACGCTGAGAACTACTTGCGACAATTAGGTTTTAAGGATGAGGAAATTAAGGTATTGATTGAAATGGCGGAAGTTCTTAGCGAGGAAAGAAGAACATTAACGGTAAGCCAATTGGGAAGGGCCTTTAGGGAAGGGATAATTGACGAAATGACATTTGAGTATTACTTAAGGTTTCTGGGATATGGTGATTTCGAAATTGCTGTGTTAAAGCAGCTTTATTATCCTCGTGCGTAAAGACCTTTTATCCTACTTTCTAGCTTTTTTAGTCTTTCCTTTTGTTTCCTTAGGTCTTCGAGTAGCCTCACCAACACCATACTTCTTCTCTACTTCTTTCAAAGCTTTCTCATATTCCTTAGGATGTTCCTTCATGTAATGTTCCTCTAATTCCTCTGGAGTAAGAAACTTTGCGTCGCATAATACACATTCGAAGTATTCTTGCTTAAGCTTTGTTTGAGGTTCTTTAACTGCTTTACCGCTACCTATTTCAGTATGTGCAGATAGTATATGGCTAGCAAAAGTTATTGCATCGTCTGTTTCGAAACCGCAAAGGTTACATTTGAACTTTGCCATAATTTAAGTTAAGCTGCGAAAATTAAAATTAGATTATGGCGGAAGTCTATCCATGCGTTAAAGTCGTATCTACAGAAATGGATATCCAAAGTAATTTTAGGAACGCCGTTTTTTTCGATTTCTTTCCATCCTATGACTTAGCCACTAAACGTTATGGCCCTCCTAACTTAGCGAGTTGGGTTAAAATAATCGGTTATTTTCTCCCGACTGATGAGATATACTTCGCTGATCCAAACGGGCATAAAATATTCACGGTTAACAATTCTTTCCATTACGTAAGTTCTGGTGGGGCATTTAGGAATAGCTTTTGGGTTAATTATAAGACTTACAATTGTGCTTCAATTCCTGAAGGTAGTGGAACAATAAATTGCGCTTTAGTATTTCCTACTGAAAATGAATTATGGCTAACCGGAAAATATCCGATAGCGGCACATCCTTTATTCTACGTAGAAGATGATATTTCATTAGGTTGGGTAGATACAACTGTGGAAGAAGAAATTAAAAGAATAGATTTAGGGGCTAACAAAATGAGAAATTGCTACATATTATCTAGATTCAAAACTGATGGAGGAGGAACAGGCCAAAAAGCACATGGGGCAGTTGAAATATCTGAAGATGGTGAAACATGGACAAGAGTTGCGGAATGGACATGGGATAATCCCGGCCCGACTGATAAGAAAGGTTTATGTTTAATTTCGAACACAAAATTTAGATGGGTGAGATGGTTGGGCTATACCGAACCCGATGCATTTACCCTTAGAGGGTATATTAGGAAGATAATAAGCTTTGAGGGTTAGAGTAGGATGAAGCTAAAAATATTAATAAAGAATAGAAAAGGTCTTGAAAAAATCGATGATATAGCGTTAAGATTAGCCAGCGAAATAAAAATAGTTAGGGAAGATTACGAGATAACGATAGTAAAAGAAGAGACGGATAAATTGGAGAAAATAAAGGAAATTATAAAAAAGCATTATGAGAAAGAGTAAAAAATGTAACCCTGCACTCATGCTAAGTAAGATAGAAGCTTTGCAGATAGATGTGGCAGCGCTAAAAACCGATGTTAAATGGATTAAAAAGCTTATTTGGTTTATCATCTCGATGCTTTTGGCAATTTTTGCGAAGTTATTTATTTAAAAGGTAATTATTAATCATGCCCGAAAAAGTTGAAACTAAATGGTGGTGGCTTAAATCTAAGACTTTCTGGGGCGCAATATTGATTACAGTAGGCGGACTAATGAAATTCCTTGGCGTAGATGAAGCGACTGCAATTCAAGTAATCGGTGTTGGACTAACGCTTATAGGGCTTAGACATGCCATCCAGAAACTGAAGCAATAAGCGGCGATAGCATCTACAACACTTCCAATATTCTTCTGGAGTTTTAGCCTTATAGCGAAGCGAACAACCCTCGCAGAACTTTTGTATAATCTTATCTCTAAACATTCGCTCTTCTTCTGGTAGGAAAACGTAACTCATGATTTTATTTAATATCGCCTTCGTGATAAGTTACGAGTTTCTTTACTATTATCTCTAAATTCTCGAGTTTCATTTCCAAATCCTTTAAGCGCTCTTCAATACTTTTCTCTTTTTTTACTTCTACCTTACCTTCCTTTACCTCTTCCCATCCCAAGCTTTTGAGTAAGCTTTCAGCGATCTCTAAATCTTTCTTTGCTTTTTCGAGAGTGTATTTTCCGTATTTCCATTTATTTTTTAGAATAGCGCGGCAAATCTGGACTTTTCGGCGTAAACTATCTATCAATAGGTTTCTCTGGTCAAAATCTACTATAAGATGCCATTTCGGGCTTTCGGTTGTCATAATCTATTCCTCTTCTAAAACCCATTTAAGCGCTTGAATCCAACCTTTGTTTACTTGGAATTCCCAAATGTCGCCTCTTTCCATTAGGAATTCTTTGTATCTTTCCCTTTCCTTCAGTTTTAACCTAATCTCCTCTTCGCTTTTCATGCTATCGAACCTCTTTACGCTATATAATCGGGTTTTTCCTTGCTTTTAGCTTCCTTCTCTGCAGTTTCTACTGTTTCTTTCATCGTTATGAAAGCCAAATCTATTATATCGCGGCACAAAAGCATTACGTTCACGAAGAAATTCAAAAGTAGTGTTGACATCGTGGCTTTCTTCTTTTCCGCTTCCTTGAAGACGAAGTCGGCGACGAAGTCAATGCAATTCTTGATTACCTTTAACCTTTCTTTGCTTGCATGAGGTTCGAATGGCATTTTATCACAGGATTTCGATGGGTTTAACTTCTTTTATTATGCCGTCCTCGATTGTCACTATTCCGGCTTTTACGAGGTCTCTCAGATACTCGTTTGACTTTTCTTCTCTTAAACCTGTCTGGATGCGAAACCATGCCAGCGCTTTGTCTGCTTTATCACCGATATGTGATTCCAAGATTTTTAGTAATAGTTTCATCCTCTTCCTTTTAGCTTCCAATATTTGTTCGTAAACCAGCGGCATAATTATTATTAGTAGTTTATATATTTAAATGTTCGGAGTTTACGCAGACACACGCGAAGCGCGAGGTGAACTGTGATGAATTTTGATATACACACACTTGATAGTATGAATATATGAAATACATAATATATGAAAAATTCACTCCTCCATTAGATTTTGGGTCGCGAGGGTGTGCGGAAACTCTGTGAATATATAATATGTATGTGTTGATTTTTCAACAAGAGATTATAACAACGTTATCACAAAATCGCGATAACAAACCGAAGAAAGCCGCAGGAAAAACCCGAAAACCCTGCAACGCCTTAACAAGCGCAACCAAAAACCGCGCAAAAGGATTTGCCAAACGTAATTAAGCGATCCCTTCAACACTTTTTAGTAGTCGCCATAATAGCGCTTAAAATTCCAACTAACCCCTAACCAGAATTTTGGAGATAAAGCGAAGACTCCTTGGCAAAATTCGAGCAAGCCGTAATACACAGGCGAAGCGACTACAAAAACCTTTAACGCGATAATTTCGGGTCTTGAAAAATCAATTATCCCTCACAATTCATGATACTTTTTAAGCCACTTGGCAGCGAAGATTAAGCAAACAACCAAAACAAAAATAACATAAATCAAACCACAAGCTAATAGAAAATCTACAGAAACTTTAGAAGAAAAATAAACAATCAAGTAGAAAGGAACGTAGAATAATAAAAAAGCAATTCCTTTAGCCAAAGAATTTTCTAATCGCGTAATATATCTAGTAGGAACTTTTCTTTTCCTCACAATATTTTTTCTTCTTCTCATAGATAAAGAAATAACAAAATTATCATCGCTCTTTACATCATCGCTCAATCTTAAAAGCTTTTCAAGCGCTAATTTTCTGGTCACCATATTTCATCGCTTGCCATTTTCGGCGCGACTATCATTATTTTGTTCAATTCCTGAAACGTAACTATTAGCGGATTTGCAAAACATTGTTTTACTTCAACTATTACCTTATCTAAATCTTTGGGTTTAACGTATTTGCTTAACACTTCTTTCAACTTCTGTAAACTTACTACAAACCATATTCCTGTAACTTCAGGATTAGCCAAAATCTTTTTAGCGTATTCCTTTATTATTCCGCAAACAACGTTTTCCGGATTAACTTTAGCGTTATAGAGTAAGCATGAAATCATCGGTTTATCTATTAGCCCTACTATCTTCTTTTCTGTTTTCAAACCGAAATCCTGCTTAAAGTTATCCGCTATAAAGTAGTTTTCAACTCCAAATTTATCGTCAAACCATGCGACGTCGCGGCATAATCTTGTAAAATCCTGTATATCCGGCACTTTTTTCTTGACAAGTTTAAGAAATTCTTTTGCTTCTTCTGAAAGTTCTTCCTCAACCTTCTTTTTAGTCTTAACTTTAGCCTTCATCACATCACCTCAATTCCTGCTTCTCTTAAAATTCCTCTTACACCTTTTGCTTTCAGTATCATTTCGGCGTATTTTTGTTTTTCCCAAACCATGCTTTTGAAATACCACTTAAACCTTTTGTATCCCTGTTCATACTCGTTCAGGAAATCTATGAACGGTTTTATTATCTTCTTTATTCTTTCCTTTACTTCATCATTTGCTTTATCGTATCTTTCGGTGGTAACTACTATTATTCTTGTCTCATCTGGTGTGTAGGATTTTACTTCATTAATCTTTGCATTAAGTGGAAATTTTATGTCCATTCTTTCATTTTCCCATTCATACTTTGCATATTCTGCTAATTTTTTCGGAATGTAAACGAATATTTCTATTTCCGCCCAAATATTGTTTGGATACCCTTTAAATTGGATGGTATAAGCCACCATCTATCTCACCCCCCTTAAACTTTTGTCGAGGAACACATGAACTTCTATGAGGTTTCGGCATGCGGAAACACCGTAAATTAGCTTTTGCCTTCTTATCTCGAAAAGGAATTTCTCGAATTCCTTAATGCTATAAATCACTTTTTCTAAAACTTCCTGCTTTCCGTTGTAATACCAGATTACGCGCAATTTCGAACCAATTTGGTGTTTCCACATGCCACATCCCCCCAATATAGCATATGGTATAAGGGGGTATTTAAAGCTTTCGGTGGTTCATTTCAAAAAGGAAAATAATATTCATATAATATGAAATATAGGATAGAGAAGACAATAGGATGAAAGGAACACTAAGGCACTAAGGCAAAAACACTAAGCTAAGAAAAATATTTAAATATGGCATGTGATAATATCATATATGGTAGATGTTAAGCTAAGGCGCAAGGAAATAAAAGTTTGGTATTGGAAATGCCCAATCTGCAAGAAAGAAATCCTGCATCCTAACAAAAAAGTAGCGCTTTATCGAGCGAAGCTTCACGCATTAAGTCACTCTGGTCTTAAATTCAACGAATACATGGATGAATTCGCTAAGGTCGTCAGAGAAATTCGTTCAATAGGTGGTTAGATGAGACTTGAAAGCGAGATAAGGGATAAAATAAAAATACAGGAAGAAATGCTAGAGGCTTCTCTCGAGATGAACGATTTTGGGATGGTAGGTTACCTCAAAGGTTGGATAGACGCACTTAAATGGGTCTTAGGCGAGGAATAAACCGATTTAAACTAGGGCAAGCCCGGGAATTCTTTCATTCTTCCATCCCCCATCGAAAGGCCACGAGATGTGGTGGCCTACCCACCACCCCGAAAGGCTTGCTGAACGATAATAACTTAAACTAAGGGTTGCCTTTCCTTAATCCAGCGAATATACTCTTCGCTGCACACTTTAGTCCTTCCACAAACTACGCAAGTATATGCATAACCGAAGCGCAAGATACCGGTTAGCTTATGTAGAGTAGGTCTTTTACACTCCTCACACCATAAATAAAGTTCTTCCGGAATTTCAGTAGGTAGAAGCATAAAGACACCACCACTTAATATTTTCTTTTTCTAACAATCTTATTACGCTTTCATCCGGCCAAACTGCGATATGCCAAAGGACTATTGGCTTTCTCGGTTTGTATTGTTCTTCATAAAGCATTTTGTATAATTTAAGTTGGCCAACCGCTGAGGCGCTAAGCTTTTCCTTAATTTCTATTATGTGGATCGCATCCTCTGTTTCAATCACCATGTCTATTTTTTTAGCCGTTAGATACTCCCACATTTTTATCCAAGCTTCATACTTTGGCAACTTTGGAATTCGAGTAGGAACTTTTAAAGGAACATCAAATTCTACCTTTCCGCCTACTATTACGCGTTTTAGAAATTCTTCCGCAACTATTCTTTCGGTTTCACTAAGATGTTTGAATGTCGGCCTAACCATCTTATCGCTCTCTTATAATGTTTTGGAATACACCAATAAATGCATCTTACAGGTCTTTTAGCCCCCGGAAAATATTCCCATGTTTCTATGGCTTTTAGCTTTCCGCTAAAATACATTTTCTTGAGTATAATCTCGAGGTATTGACGCGTTTTACCGAAATGTCTTGCAATCTGCGAAGTAGTCATGGCTAATCTATGCGTTAATAACTCTATAATTTCGCTTTGCTTGACCATTATACACCTACTGTGACCTCTCTTCCCTATGTAATTATTACATGCTTTAATTAAAAATAGTTAGCACAATTGCTAATTGGTGATAACCCATGGTGAAGGTTAAACCTATAGAAATAGTTGTTAAAAAATGGCAGGCTAGAGCAAGTATAGCGACTGATGACTACAAATACGGTATAGAGAATCCAAAGAGACCATGGGATAAAGCAGCCGAGGAAGCTTTCGATGCTTGGGCTAGCGGTGTTCAGGCAGCAATTGCTGATAAAAGGTTTGTAGGCGGTGTAAGAAGAGCAGGACTAGAAAAGTGGAAGAGAAAAGCTTTGAACGTTGGCGCTCCAAGATATGCGCCAGGTATAACTGCCGCAGTTGACGATTATACCGCTGCAATGTCTGAAGTATTGAAAGTTATAGAAGCTATTTCGCTACCACCAAGAGGGCCTAAGGGAGACCCGAGAAACTACGAAAGAGTTAAGTTAATTGGCGATACACTACACAAGTGGAAATTAGCAAAGAAGAAGGCGGCTTAAAGCCGCTAATAACTACAAGGTGAGCGAAAATGAAGATTTTGCCACTCGATAAAACATTCGATACAGGAACAGAATACAAGGCAGAGCATAACAAGTTTTACGTATTCCAGAAACTAGGAACTAACGTAGACGTTGATTACATCGAAATAGAGGGAAGAAGAACGACTCCGCTAAATAGCGAATTATCTCCACAATACAAGACTTCGAGCAATTTATTTGGCCCGCTAGACTTGGAAGACCTATTCCTAGTTGTTCCTCCAGACCATCGATTTAAGTTTGTAAGTTCAACAAGCGGAAGAGTTGTTGCAATAGGTAAACTTGGAATTCTCGAATTAGGCGAAGGTTTACCTGCGGATTTAGCAAGCAGGTTTAAGAATTTCCACTTGGTTTACAA
>Ga0190367_1001427_pt1 | contig 13839 bp, 16 predicted proteins | sample 4872181011_MG_FD_171838 | JGI IMG/M metagenome (GOLD analysis project Ga0190367, IMG submission 171838) | Hydrothermal vent microbial mat bacterial communities from Southern Trench, Guaymas Basin, Mexico - 4872-18-10-11_MG | ecosystem: Environmental > Aquatic > Marine > Hydrothermal vents >...
TTCATCCTAAAGCTCATATACCCCTAGCAGGATGTTTTGCACCGCATGCAAGACATCTTATCATCAAGACCCTTTCCTCTCTGATGAATTCTGTATCTGGAGAACCGCATTCCTTGCATATGACGTATAGCTTTGTGTATTCGTTTATCTCCCTCTGAATCTCTTCCTCTGTGAACTTTCCCTGAAGGATTAATCTGTCTCCGTCTATGTATCCAGCTGTACCGAGGGCTTTAACTAAATACTTGTATAAATGCTCCTCACTTCTGTTTAATGCCTTAGCTATCTGGCTGAAATTCCTTATAGTCGTTTTTGCTCCTTCTCTTATCACACTCGCTTGTGGAATCTCAAACCTCTCTCTTCTAACGATTTCCCTCTTCTTTGATAGCTCTGCTAGAGCTCTTTCGAGCAATTCCTCGTAACTTCTCATTAGAGCAACTTGAATTTATTCGGATAAATACCTTACTATCCACCTCATGAGTAATCCTTCACCAAGCCTTTCAATCGATACGAGTTCAAGTTTAATGGGATTTTCAAAAGACTTTCCATTACATATCGTTGGCGATTTCTCTCCACCGATGATAATCGGTGCGTAGTAAATGTAGATTTCATCGACGAGTTTTTCCCTTAGCAAAGAATTTATCAAAGTGCCTCCGCCTTCAACCATTAACTTTTGAACACCTATTTCGTATAGGTATCTCATTAGAGCTTTTAAATCTACTTTATCATTACCAAAAATCACAACCTCTGCTCTCTTAGAGATTTGGTCTATCCTGTTTTTGTCTGCTGACTTCGAAACGGCTACAATTGTTCTAGCTTCATCGCTTAGAATTCTCGCATTAACGGGAATTCTGCACTTACTGTCAACTACAACTCTAATTGGATTCTCTGACTTACCCTCAGCCAATCTTCTTGCCCTTAACTCTTCACTTTTAACTGTTAACCTTGGATCGTCTGCTAAAACTGTCCCTATACCAACCATTATTGCATCGCTTTCAGCTCTCAGCTTATCAACTCTCTTCAAATCTTCATCACAAGAAATCCTAAGCCTTATTCTCTTCTCATTACTTATCTTTCCATCAATACTTGATGCTATGTTAACGAATACAAATGGTCTCACAATCGATTTTAAACGATTTGATTAAAATATTTAATTGGAGAGAATTTAACACATTTGAATAGTTTTTTGAATATTCGAGAGTACTGAACCTTTTAGATTAGACATTCACTGAGTATTAAAAATCTCTGCAAACTTCTTTTTGATGTACTCTTCGTATGAAGCTGGCCAATTTGAGATTAATCAATCCCGTTTTCATGCGCTAAAACGATTATCCCTTCAACAACTCTTCAAATCTTGCCTTAGCGGCTTTAACTTTCTTCTCATCACATCCAGAAAATTTAACCAGGACATAACCCCTTTTTGGATAAGAACCGATCTGAACATCCGGGAATTCTCTAACAACTCTGTTGAGCTTATCTACAATTCTCTCCTCAAATCCATCGACTTCAACAAACTCCTCAAAGTAGTCGATCTTTTTAAACCTCTTAACGATTTTTTCGAATGTATTTTCCATTTCAGCTGGAACTCCGGGCATAACTGCAACGTTTTCTATTACGAAAGCTGGTGCACCGCCTACATCGTTCCAAACTATTTCACATCCTTCCGGAACGGATGAAATCTTTCTTATAGCTTCCTCATTTAAGCTAAATTTCTTCAGTCTGTTGTAAACCCTCTCGTTCACGACTAACCTCCTGTTAAAAGCCCTAGCTATAGCCTCAGCCGTTACATCGTCATGTGTAGCTCCTAAACCACCCGTAACCAAAACGAAATCTGCAGATTTGCTTGCATTGATAACCTCTTCAACTATCTCATCGATTTCATCTGGGATTACAACGATTCTCCTAACCCTATGTCCCATTTTCGTTAACCTCTTAGCCATGTAAGTCGCATTTGTATTCACAATATCTCCACTTAAGATCTCATTACCAACCGTGATAATTATGAAATCCATATCTATCGCCTCAAATTCCTGTAAATCCTACCCTGAAGCCCATGAAATATAGCAAAACCTTCTGCAAATCTCTGATCTATTGTAGCCTTATCAAATGAAACCAACTCCTCTGAATACAGTGCGTAATCGGAATACCTTGCAACTGGCATAACTGAACCCTTGTAGAGTTTTACCTTAACCCAACCGGTAACCCTCTCTTGGGTTTTGTCTATGAATGCGTTTAAAGCTTCAAACAGCGGATCGTTCGTCAAACCGTAATAAACGAGTTCAGCCCACTCCTCCTCGACGAATTTCTTAAACTTCAACTCCCTTCTACTCAGAACGAGCTTCTCTAAATCTCTATGTGCAGTAATTAAAATCGTTGCAGCTGGATGTTCGTAATTCTCTCTCGCCTTTAAACCCAAAACTCTATCTTCAATCATATCGGTTCTACCTATCCCATGCCTTCCACCTATCTCGTTTAGTGTTCTTATCAATTCTACACCATCCATTCTCTCATCGTTTAACGCAATTGGAATACCTTTCTTAAAATCTATCTTAACAATCTCCGGCTCGTTTGGAGCCTTTTCTGGACTTGTAGTCCACTCGTATATCTCTTCTGGTGGTATAAAAGTTGGATCTTCAAGTCTTCCACCTTCAACGCTCCTACTCCACAGGTTTTCATCTACACTATACGGCTTTTCCTTAGACACTGGAACTTCAATACCCTTTTGCTTAGCATACTCTATCTCCCACTCCCTTGTGAGGTTTAGATCTCTCATTGGAGCTATTACTTTAAATCCGTATTGCCTAAATACGTTCTCAAATCTAAGCTGATCGTTTCCTTTTCCCGTGCATCCGTGTGCAACTGCATCCGCTTTTTCTTTGACTGCGACTTCAACTACTTTTTCCGCTATAATCGGTCTTGCCAAAGCAGTTCCAAGCACATAACCTTCGTATTCCCCATTAGCCTTCACGAGTTGAAATATAGCTTTAGCAAATTCCTCTCTTGCATCTATTGTGTAATGCTTATCTGCGTATTTTTTTCCTCTCTCCTCAGCTTCTTTAAGCTCTTTATCCGGCTGTCCAATGTTTACAGTAACCGTTATGACTTCATCAAATCCGTATTTCTCTTTTAGGAGTGGTATGCATACAGTTGTATCTAAACCACCAGAATAGGCTAAAACTACCCTCATCTCTCTTCACCTATCAGTTTTAGAAGTATAGCTTTCTGAGCGTGTAACCTGTTCTCAGCCTGATCGAATACGATTGAGTGCTTACCCTCCATTACCTCATCAGTAATTTCCTCTCCCCTATGAGCTGGTAAACAATGCATGACGACTACGTCATCTGTTGAGAGCTTTATCAGTTCATCTCTAACTTGGTATTCTGCGAAATCTCTCAACCTCTTCTCTCTCTCAGCTTCTTGTCCCATGGAAACCCATACATCTGTGTATATCACATCAGCATCTCTAACAGCCTTCTTCGGATCTCTTTCAAACACCAAATTCGCACCAAGCTCTAAAGCCTTCCTAACAATTCTCTCATCCGGCTCATAACCTTTTGGTGTCGAAATCACCATCTTCATCCCCGTTAATGCTGAAGCTAAAATCAACGAATTGCAGACGTTGTTTCCATCACCTATCCACACCAACGTTAGATCCTCAAAATCCCCCTTGTATTCATAAATCGTTAGTAGATCTGCCAAAACTTGGCAAGGATGCTCTAAGTTGCTTAATCCGTTTATTACTGGAACTGTAGAATACTTCGCAAACTCTTCAAGCGTTTCATGCTTTCTAACCCTCATCATCACTGCGTGAACGTATCTACTAAGAACTCTCGCTGTGTCTTTTATCGGTTCACCTCTTCCAAGCTGTAAATCGTTCCAGTTCAGGTATAAGGCATGTCCTCCAAGCTCTGTCATTGCAACCTCAAATGATATCCTAGTTCTCGTCGATGGAAGTTCGAATATCATTGCCAAGCTCTTGTTCTTTAGGTAATCAGTTGTTAAACCCTTATATCTCTCCTCCTTTAATTTTTCAGCTAATTTTAATATTTCGAATACTTCATCTCGTGTGAGATCTGCCATTGAAAGCAGATGTTTCATATGCTCAGATTGAATAGGAGTTAATTAACGTTACGTCGAATTATCCACATGGGATTTAAATCACCTGAAGATGCCGCAGTTGCTGCGAGTCTTTCAATGCTTTTAGAGGTATCTGGAAACCCAAAAGCTGGAAATGTTGACAGAGAACACGATTTCAGCGATTTGAAGTATGAACATTTCCTTGCCTCTGCTACGGCATCGCTTCCGATTTTTATAGAAGTCGCAAAAAATAGAAGAATTGGAGAGGGGATTTACAGAGCTGTGGAATACTCAAAGAACTGGTATAGGGCTACAAATGTGCACTTTGGTGCATATCTACTTTTAATTCCGCTTTTAACAGCATGGGATTGCAGAGATATGTACGAGTCTACACACACAGCAGTTGAAAATCTGAAAAAGACAACTTGGAAGGATTCTGTTTTATTACTTAAAGCCTTTAAAATCTGTAAGGCGAGAGTTGTAAAGGCTAAAGAGCTTACGTTGGAAAGCGATGAAACTGAAGAACTACTTATAAAAGATAAAATTAATGTATATAAATGGATGCTAAAAGCTCCTAAGGAGAATCTAATAGCTAAAGAGTTAACGAGAGGTTATGAAATAAGTTTAAAAGGAGCAGAGTTCATACTGAATTCAGAATTGGATGTGAACGATAGAATAGTGTTCCTATATCACGACTTACTCTCTAAACACTTAGATCCACTTGTGATATCAAAAGCTGGAATAGATGTAGCGATAGAGGTGAGAAAACTCGCAGAAAAGGCGATTAAATCGGATAACCCCTTTGAAAGGTTTAGAAAATTGGACGAGAAGTTACTTGCAATGGACTTAAATCCGGGAACTATAGCTGACATCGTTATATCCTCGATATACCTCGCGATGTTAGAGGGGTGGAGGGTTTGAGGCTTAGAGATTTCGGATTTACAGATGGGATAAATGAAGTGATTGTAATCACAATTGGAGATTTCATAAACACTGCACCAATAGGCATAATAGTCGAAGATCCAGATTCAGATGTCGCTAAAGCTAAGATATATCCTTCTCATACAAGGGAAAACATAGAGAGGGGAAGTAAGGTCTACGCGAATATCGTCAACGATCCGATTGTATTTGCGATTTCTGCTTTCGAAGATTTGAGTGAGGATTACTTTTTAAGCTTAGATCCGCCGATACTAAAGTCTGCTTTAGCCTATTGTGAATTTAAAGCGAGAATTGCTAATGAATTCGTTGAGTTAAAGTTGTTAAACGGAAAGGTTATATCTAAGCAGATAAGAGCTGTTAATAGAGGATTTAACGCTTTAATCGAAGCTTTAGTACACGCGACGAGGTACAGAATATTTAGGAGCAAAGATTTATTGGATAGAATTCTGTATTATAGGAGTATAGTTGAGAGATGTGGGGGTAAGAGGGAAAAAGAGGCTTTCAAGATCCTAATGGAAAAGATTAACTTTGGACAACTTTAAACGATTGCTGTAATGGACAAAAAATCTAATACAAGGTGTGTTTTAAAAATTAGATGATGAATCGGTTCTCGCCTGAGCTGAGCGATGATGAAAGCTTTAGGCTCTGATTAACTCGCAGAAGTTGGAATCGGTAATATCATCGGTGCTATTGGTTGCGTTATATTAACCCTTGGATAAAAGCTGCTCGGTGCTGGAACAATTATTATCGCATTGTTGTGTGATTCTGCAAAGCTCTTTAAAACTTGCAGATAGTACCACTGGATGTACTCTGGATTTCTTCTTAGGGATTCGCCGATTATCTGATTAGCCCTTGCTATACCTTCAGCCTTAACCCTCTTCCTCTCAGCTTCAAGCTTTTCCCTCTGAACTATGTACTGCATTCTCTCAGCCTCTTGCTTAGCCTGGATCTTTGCTTGAATAGCTCTCTCAACAGTTTCGGGCAGATCTATGTTTCTAATTAAAACGGCTGTAATTATTATACCATAAGGCCTAAACTCCCCATCTAGCCTCTTCTCGAAATCGGCTTGAATTAGCTCTCTCTTCTGTGTATACAAATCTTCAGCTTTGTATTGAGCTACTATATCTCTTGCATGAGCTCTAATTCTATTCTCCATCCATAACTCGTAGTTCTTCAGAGTTGAATAGACGTATGGAGCTTTTCTCGGATCGATCTTGTATTGAACGGCCATGTCGAAGTAAACTGGCAATCCCTCTGATGTCAAAGCCTTTATGTGCTTTTCTCCGATCATCTCGAGTGTCTTCTCGTATGTTGGCATTCTGACTACTTCAGTTATAAAAGGCGTTACCACATGTAATCCCGGCTCTAGTGGCTCGGGTTGAACTTTTCCAAGGATTTTAACTACTCCAACCTCTGTCTGATCGATCACAACTACAGAAGTCCCCATAGCTATTAATGCTATGAACAGCAAGAAGATCAGTGTAGCAATTAATCCCTATGGTTTCTTTTTCTTAACTCTTACACTTACCTCCTCCATGCAAGGAGATTTGTAATACCTTAAAAAACGTTATCTGCAAAAGTATTTAAACACTGCAATAGTAAACCTTAAACTGCCAAAAGAGCCGATGAGAGGAGGTGATGATGATGTACGTCAGATTTGAAGTTCCAGAGGATTTGCAGAACGAGGCTTTGGCGTTGCTCGAAAAGGCAAGAGAAACTGGAAAGATAAAGAAGGGAACTAATGAGACTACTAAAGCTGTTGAGAGAGGATTAGCCAAATTGGTTTATATAGCGATGGATGTAGATCCACCAGAAATAGTTGCACATTTACCTCTGCTCTGTGAGGAAAAGAACATTCCCTATGTTTACGTGAAAAGCAAGGAACAGCTTGGTAAAGCAGCTGGAATAGAAGTTGCTGCTGCTTCAGCGTGTATAATAGATGAAGGAGATGCTAAGAGAGAATTGGCGGAGTTAGTTAAGAAGTTGAGTGGATTGAGGAAATGATTTAAACATCGGGGTTTGAGGTGATGTTATGGCTGAAGAAGAGGATATCGCTCCAGCTGAAGTCATTGAAATAATCGGGCGAACGGGAATGCACGGAGAGGCTACTCAGGTTAAGGTTAAAGTTTTAGATGGCCCAAACAGGGGTAGGATTATAACGAGAAACGTAATTGGCCCAGTTAGAGTTGGAGATATACTCATGATTAAAGAGACGGCAAGAGAAGCTAGGAAGTTAATCGTTAAGTAGAGGTGATGACATGGAAAAGAGAATTTGCTCATTCTGTGGCTACGAAATCGAACCAGGAACTGGAAAGATGTACGTAAGGAAAGACGGAAAAATCTTATACTTCTGCTCTGGTAAATGTGAGAAGAACATGTTAAAGCTTAAGAGAAATCCCAGAAAGCTCAAGTGGACGAAGTATTACGTTAAAGGAGGAACCAAGTGATGGAGAGGACATTTGTAATGGTTAAGCCGGATGGCGTTCAGAGGGGATTAATTGGGGAGATAATAAGGAGAATTGAAAGGAAAGGTCTAAAGATAGTTGCAATAAAAATGCTTAAAATCGATGAAGGTCTTGCAGAGAGGCATTACGCAGAACATAGAGAAAAACCGTTTTTTAGAAACTTAATCGAATACATAACAAGTGGGCCTGTAGTTGCAATGGTTGTTGAAGGAAGAGAAGCTGTAAAAGTTGTCAGGAATTTAGTAGGTGCAACTAATCCAGTTGAGGCAAATCCGGGCACTATAAGAGGAGATTTTGGAATAGACATTGGTAGAAACGTTGTCCACGCTTCAGACTCAATAGAATCGGCTGAAAGGGAGATATCTCTATTCTTTAAGCCTGAAGAAATCCTAGAATACGAGAGAATTGATGAAATATGGGTATATGAGAGCAGAAACTAAGAAACTACTTAGAACTCCAATTATAGCCGTTTTAGGGCATGTAGATCACGGAAAATGTTTGATACCAGATGAGACTATCGTACACCCAGATCTCGGAGAGATAACACTAGAAGATCTTTTTAACTCTGTTAAAACAACTGTTCACAAAGAAAATGGATATGAAATAAGACTATTGAATTCAAACATTCAGGGATTGAGTGAAAATGCCAAGATCGATGTTTTAAAAGCCGAATTTATTTGGAAACTCAGGCATAGAGGTAAAATGATCAGAGTCAAGCTTAAGAATTGGCACTCTATAACTGTTACGCCAGAGCATCCATTCCTAACAAATCTTGGCTGGAAAAAAGCTTGCAATCTCAAACCAGGAGATTTTGTAGCTATTCCCAAAAGGATAATTGGAAATGAGAGGTTTGAGAGATTTTTGAGTTATGTATACTCCAAATTCAACGAATCTGCAATATTTAAGATCGATGAAGATAAGCTAAAAGACATCAAGCTACCTCCAGAGAAGAGATATAAAATTAGGAGAAACATCTTTAGAATTGAAGAAGTCAGAGAGCTTAATCTATTTGATTACATAAGAGAGTTCTCGTTCTGCTCAAGAAGACAACGATGTGGAAAACCCCAATTTTATTTAAGGTTTCCAAGAACTCGTGATGAGTGGAAAGCGATATTTTATTTAGCTGGGGTTTTATTCGGTGATGGTACAGGCTTGAAAATCTCAAACAACGATGATGATATCTTTAAGAGATTAAAGAGAATCGAGAAGTTGGGTATTGAGGTCATAAGGGTTAGGGGTCGTACATCTTACGAGATCAGATTTAAAAAAGCCGGAAGAACACTGTTCAGATTCATCAAACTTCTATTTGACTATCCAGAGAAGAAGAAATCTCATACAATTAAAGTCCCACAAGTGCTATACATAGCTCCAAAGGATTTTGTAGCTGAATTTATAAAGGGATATTTCGATGCCGATGCAACTGTAAATAAAAGATCTGTAAGAATAGAGGTTTCAAGTAGCTCTAATGAATTCATAAAAAAGCTTTCCATGATTCTACTCAGATTTGGTATCCTTTCAAAGATATACAATGTTAACAAGATATACAATGGTAAAAGGCATAGGTATGCACTACTCGTAATCTCTGGTAAAAGAAATCTCAAAAACTATGCTGAACTTATTGGATTTTCTGTTAAGAATAAATCTGAGGATTTGAAGAGAATCGTTAAGCGTAGCAGGAAAAGTGAAAGCTATCCAATACAAGCCGAACTAAAGAGATTGAGGATACTATTTGGATTTACAAGGAGCGAGCTAAACGAATACATACCATACTATGCAAAATACGAAAGTCGTGAGAATCCAAGTTATGAAATTGTTAAGAGGTTCTTAGAGGTTTTAGCGAGAGGTTGTAAGAATTTAGATGAGAAGATTGCAGTTTTAGAGGGAAAACTCAGAAATGTAAACTACATTAAAGCTTTCAAAAGTGATGGATTACTTGATAAAGATGGCAAGTTAACAGAACTAGGTAAGGAGGCTTTAAAGATTTGGAAGTATAGAAAATTTAGCAAAGAAGTCCTTAAATACATTCAGAATCTGATTGAAAACGTAGCATTTGTTGAAGTCGAAGCTGTTGAGGAGTTTGATTACGATGGTTACGTTTACGATATTACAACTTCAACTCATAACTTCGTGGCGAGTGGAATAGTTGTTCACAACACAACACTACTCGATAAAATTCGTAAGACAAGGGTTGCAGCAAAAGAGGCTGGAGGTATAACTCAGCATATCGGAGCTACTGAAATCCCAATCGATATAATAAAAAAGATCTGCAAGGAGATATGGGTTCCAAAGATTACGATTCCGGGATTACTCTTTATAGATACGCCTGGGCATAAGGCTTTCACGAATCTGAGGAAAAGAGGTGGAGCTCTAGCGGATTTAGCAGTTTTAGTAGTGGACATAAACGAAGGATTTAAGCCACAGACTGAGGAAGCTATTTCCATACTTAGAACGTTTAGGACTCCATTCGTTGTAGCGGCTAATAAGATAGATAAGATTCCCGGATGGCAGAGCGTAGAATTTGCACCGTTTACAAAGAGCTTTGCAATGCAGGAAGATGTTGTTAAGCAGAGACTTGAAAACAAGATATATGAACTAATAGCGGATCTGTACAGATTTGGTTTTAACGCGGACAGATTCGATAGGATTAGGGATTTCACAAGAACTGTTGCTATTGTGCCCACTTCCGCTATAACCGGCGAAGGAATTCCAGAGCTTTTGATGATCCTCGTTGGCTTAGCTCAGAGATATTTAGAGAAGAATCTAAGACTTCACGTTGAAGGAAAGGCAAAGGGAACTATACTTGAAGTAAAGGAGGAAAAGGGCTTGGGGGTTACGTGTGATGTTATACTTTACGATGGAACGCTTAAAGTCGGAGATAGAATTGCTATAGCTGGTAAAGACGACGTGATAGTTACACATGTGAAAGCTATACTTAAACCAAGACCAGCTCAAGAGATGAGAGTTGAAAGCAGGTTTAGAAGTGTTAAGAGTGTTACAGCGGCAGCGGGAATAAAAATAGTTGCACCAAACCTCGAAAACGTCTTGGCTGGAAGTGAGTTTGAGGCTGTTGAGAGCGATGAAGATATAAAGAAGTTCAAAGAGAGGATTAAAAAGGAGTACGAGGAAATCGCGATTAGAACAGATGAAGAAGGAGTTGTTCTAAAAACAGACACACTCGGCTCGCTTGAAGCGATAATAAACGAGTTGAAGAGTGCTAATGTTCCAATAAAAAAGGCTGAAGTTGGAGATGTTGACAGAAGAGATATAGTTGACGCTTCAACGAATAGAGATGAGTTGAACAGAGTTGTTTTAGCCTTCAACGTCAAGATGTTGCCCGGGGTAGAAGAAGAGGCTAGGAAATACGGCGTGAAGATATTCGCTGAGGAGGTAATATATTCATTAATGGATAAGTTTCTAAAGTGGAGAGAAGAGGAAAGACTTGCAAGGGAAAGACAAAAAATCGAATCCCTTGTTAAGCCAGCTAAGATTAAGCTTTTAAAGCAGTACATATTTAGGAGAAGTAAGCCAGCAATAATAGGTGTTAAGATTTTAGCTGGAGAACTCAGAAAGGATGTGGATTTGATAAAGCCAGATGGGAGTTACGCTGGAACTGTTAAGAGTATGCAGAAAGAGGGAAAGAATATAAGTATTGCAAAAGAGGGAGATGAAGTAGCAATAGCAATAGATGGTGTAACGATTGGAAGACAGCTTAAGGGAGATGAAGTTCTATACGTAGACGTTCCAGAGAGACATGCAAAGATCATAGAAAGAGATCTGTTAAACGTGTTCAGTGAAAGAACAGTAGAAGCGTTTAAAGAGTTCTTAGAGATAAAGAGAAGAGAAAATCCATTCTGGGCTAAATAATTTTTAATGTTGAGTATATGATAGATCACTTCATTTTATTATTTCTTAGGTAGTATACTTATTTTAAGAAATGAGAGTTGTTGTGAACAATTTACTAATTTAGCCTTTCATGAACACCTTCTTTACAAACCGCTTTAGCTATGATATAGTAATTTTTATTCTCTATGACTTTATTAAAGTGAAATGATAAAATGCGAAATGAAGGTATATATTCGCTTATAGTAGGAGGTATTGTTTTTATTATTTTTGACTATGCTTCTATAACCATACCACTTTCATGAACTAATAACACTGTTAAATTTACATCTGTTGCATAATCATTACCCCAATTGAAAATAAAGACCTTGCAGTATCCGGTCTGATATTCTGGATGGGTGAGGAGTAAAGTAAGGGCTAACGATTTCAACAATTCCGGGAACTCCCCAAAAAGCCCGCCTATAATAGCAGAGATTGTGATAAGGATTTTAAATATCGTCTTTAATACTTTACCGTATTTCATTTGGAGGAAGCATATGTTTTAAAGTTAATAAAATTTTAGTAAACAAAAATAATTTAGTTAAAGTGTAATTAATTTAACTTTTACTCTTCTAAGAAATTCCTTGTTTCTTTTCATCTATAAATCTCATTAGAATCTTTATGATTCTTCCGTAATCCCTGCCTATTCTGAAGCTTTCAATTGTATTGATTATAATACCTCTCCCCAAGAACTTTGAGAAGTCGTCTTCTAATTCGCTCGATAATACTACTTCACCGTTACTCGACAACTCGTAGCAATCCATCCATTCTTCAATTCCTATAATGAGAAATCTCTTGTCCAAGAAGTACGGCTTACCTTTCCTATCGAGAATTCTGAGAACTGCTACTGTCTCGTTTGCTATTATCGACGTGTTCATCGATAAAGCCTTTGAATTTATTCCAATTTCGTTTATATCAATTTCTGGGCTGAATCCTCCGATTTTGCTTAGGTATACATCAGATAACACTTCAACTGGGTACTTAAACATATGTTTTGCAACGATTAATACCGATTGATAATTCTTTTGGTTGAATCTGAAATTTCTATCTCGAAAGTATTATCTATTTGTCTTGCCGAATTGATTACGATGAAATTCAAATGCCTCTTGTATTCATGGAATGACATACAAAATCTTTGCAAGATTTTAGCTGAGAAGATTAAGAGAAGTGGATTTAAGCCGGATGTAATAGTTGCAATTGCAAGAGGTGGATGGGTTCCTGCAAGGATTTTATGCGATCTACTAAATGTGAAAGAGCTTTACAGCGTTAAAACAGAGCACTGGGGAATAGTTGCAACACCAGATGAAAAAGCCAGAATAACTCAACCTCTAAACGTAAACCTTGAGGGGAAAAACGTATTAGTCGTTGACGATGTCGCAGACACCGGCGAAACGATCGAGCTTGTTGCAGAGCATGTAAGGGGTTTTAAACCTAAAGAAGTCAAAACAGCAGTTATAGATTACAAAAAGACAACTTCTAAATTCGTTCCAGATTTTTACGCATCTGAGATGAAAGAATGGAGGTGGATAGTTTATCCATGGAGTTTACTTGAAGACGTTAGAGATCTGATTAAAAAGATTGGAATTAAAGACGTTAAAAAGGCTGTTGAGGTTTTAAAAGAGGAGTATGAGTTGGATGTCAGCGAAGAAATCGTTAAAGAGGCTCTCTCTGAATGAACTCAAAAGGCTTATAGAAGTCGCAAGAGGGTTAAAAAGGGCTGATTTAGTCGTTAAAAGAGCTGAAGTTGTAAACGTCTTAACGGAAGAGATCTATACAGCAGATATAGCTATATGCAACGGCTTAATCGCTGGAATCGGGAATTACAGCGGAATCAAGGAAATAAATGCAGAGGGGTTATATGCAGTTCCAGGGCTGATAGATGCACATACACATATTGAGATGTCGATGTTGACTTTAAGTGAATTTGCGAGGGTTGTTGTGCCGAGAGGAACTACTGCTGTAATAGCTGATCCACATGAGATCGCAAATGTCTTGGGTAAGGATGGGATTAAATTAATCCTTGAAGAATCTAAGCATGTACCATTGAGGTTATACTGTATGATTCCGTCCTGCGTTCCATCATCGCCACTCGAAACGTCTGGGGCAAAAATAGATGTAGAGGAAATTAAAGAGCTTCTCGAATTCGACAACGTCTTAGGACTTGCGGAGGTTATGAACTTTCCAGGAGTCTTGAACTGTGATGATGAAATCCTTGCAAAGGTTTTGAGCTGTGATCTTGCCGATGGTCACTGCCCTAAGCTGAGTGGAAGAGATTTAAATGCATACGTAGCCGCTGGGATAAGATCTGATCACGAGAGCACGGAGTTAAGCGAAGCAAAAGAGAAACTCAGATTAGGTATGAGAATTATGATCAGAGAAGGTTCTGCTGCAAGGAATTTGAATGCTTTAAAGGATTTAGCTGGAAATAGGTATACTATGCTCGTTACAGATGGTGATAGAGATGTCGTTGATATACTGAAAG
>Ga0190367_1001428_pt1 | contig 13825 bp, 19 predicted proteins | sample 4872181011_MG_FD_171838 | JGI IMG/M metagenome (GOLD analysis project Ga0190367, IMG submission 171838) | Hydrothermal vent microbial mat bacterial communities from Southern Trench, Guaymas Basin, Mexico - 4872-18-10-11_MG | ecosystem: Environmental > Aquatic > Marine > Hydrothermal vents >...
ACCACTACAACCCTCTTTAACGCCCTAGACGCGAACTTCAAAGCCTCGTGCACTGCTTCTAAAGGTATCTCAAACTCCTCAGCAACCTCCTCGGGTTTCCAACCAGCAGCGAGCATCTCTAGAATATCGTCAACAGTTATCCTCGTACCTTTAACAGTAGGCCTACCGCCACGTCGGTCAGGAATAATCTCGAGCCACTTATAGCCAGGCAATACGACCATTTCAACCACCGCCAAGTATTGTTATCGGATGCTATGCTTTTATTCATTTGGTTTTAAGGACGGGTTCGACCCATCTTTTAACCCAGTATTATTTCCTAAGAATTGCTATTTAAGATTCCAAATCCCTTTTCTTGCCTAGTATTTCTGAAAAGCATGCCTAAAACGGCTCACTCCTTGGGCATATTCTATCTTATATGTCCTAGTGCTAGCTCCATCTATACCTCTTTACGCCAGGGTTCTTTAAGGATTCTACGACTTCCATAGCTATATATTCAGAACGACTTTAGAAACATAACATCTCCAAGGAAGAAACTATGATATATCTGGTTAGCTGTCCCATATATCTAGATAATGGGTATAAAAGCTATACCTAAGTGTCCCAAAACAATGTTGCTACATGGGACAAAGTTATATAGAAGCCAGCCTTCGGAGCCGGAGGTCCCGGGTTCAAATCCCGGCGGGCCCACTACATAAATGTTATTCATATTATAGAGTTCTCTCTTCAGGAAGGAAAATTGTAACTCTGAATTCGGGTAGGAAATTAGGTTAATTCTCGCCTTACCAGGGATAATCATAACCAATAGTACTGGTGAGCTAGGGAACAACCTTGAGCCATGAGACCCTCTTGAAGTCTTCGTCAAAGGTTAGGATAGTGCGTATTCCGTGGTGCTTGCATGTTAACGCTATTATAGCGTCGCTTGGCAATAGCTTAAATTCTGTTAATGCTTTGTAAAGCTCCTCTTCAGTATATATGCTCGGTATTAGTCTTATGTTTAGCCTTTTAATCAGTTCTCTAATTGCGTCAATTACTTCTCTGGGATATCCATGTTTCTTTATCCACTTTCTGGCCGTGTAAGCTCCTTTCACCCGTATCTATGTTCTAGGTAATGCATTGTTGAGGCATAGATAATCTCGTTATGAACCACTGTGTCAATGATGTAGTCTCCAGGGTTCGCTTCCAGCGTGGTTAATGCTTCCTCGGTTTTAGGTGTTTTGTGTATAATGTGGTAGAGTATGTTAGCATCAACAAAAATCACGGTTGCCAAGCCTCCCCCAGATACCTCTCTAGTTCCTTCTCGCTGGATTCGCCAAGGACGCCGATAAGGTCTTTTAGCCTCTCCCTCAAGTTCTTTTCAATCCTTACTCTAACCTCCTCACCCTCCCTAAGCTCTACAGGCTCTAACGGCTTCAACACACCTCTCTCATATCTCACTCTGACAACCTTTGACAATTCTAACCCCCCACCTAGATACTATGTACGTTGGAGCAATTAGCCTTTCCTAGACAGGGTATTTCCAGATTATCTATACTGAAACCCCTAACTATAATCGTTTGTGAAGTGTATTTCCAGTTGATGTTCCCTCCGGAAACTCCTTTTTATCAGCGCTTCTACCACCAATATAAGAGTGTGAGGAAGCTAGCTGAATTACTGCATGTGAGTAAAAGTGCTCTGCATCGTTGCTCGCATGAAGAGCAATCAATACCTTTAGCGTTAAGAGCGAGGCTCTACGAGGTTCTGAACGAAGAAGAACTAATACAGATACTAGGGGGAAGAACTTCTAAAAGGTATGGGCTAGTTGACAGCGAGGGAAGGCTGAATAAAGCAGTAGCCTTAGCGCTTCTCGCTGCAATGATGCAGGGTAATGCAGTGAAAGAGGAGGTACTGAGCTTCCTATTAAAGTATTATAAGAAAGAGCTACAGGAGAGACTTGTAGAGGTTCTACCGAGAATAGAGCTTAGATAGGTGCCCGAGTTCAAGAAGCGGCTTACCGAAAGAAACTGGGCTCATCGGAACATGTGATCTAAGTGATTAAAGGAAAAAGACCCTGACAAGGAACAGAAAGTACGAGTGACTGACCCTATCCACCAGCTGTAATTAAAATAAATAAGAAGCAAAGAAACCGCTAGCTATATCGATGTGAAGAGGTAAAATATCTTGAAAAAAGATATAAAGAAGGTTGGAAAGTTCCCTCGTGTAGGGGTCAAGATGAGTATGATACTGTGGACACTTATATCTTCTGTCTATAAATTATCGCTGCCACGTGGTGAACAAATATGATAAAGGTTAAGGATCTGAAAAAGAGCTTTGGTACGGTTAATGTACTTAAAGGGGTATCCTTCATAGCTAGAGAGAAAAGGGTTCACGGCTTAATAGGACATAATGGTGCCGGTAAAACAACAACTTTAAGAATAATCCTTGGACTTTTAAAGCCAGATCATGGAAGTGTAATAGTTAATGGATATGATGTCACTAAGAGACCTGAAATAATATGGAGAAAGAGTGGCTATGTAGCTGAAGAGGAGGGATACTATGATTATTTAAATGCTTATGAATATCTAGAGTTCTTCGCCAAGGCGTATGGTCTTACTAAACACGAAGCGTATAAAAGAATTAAGAATCTTTTAGAAATGCTAGGAATGGAAGATTATGCTCATAGAAAGATTATAACGTATTCAAGAGGAATGAGAAGGAGACTAGCGTTAGCTCGGGCATTACTTCACAATCCAGAAATTCTAATCCTTGATGAACTTATGAGCGGTCTATCTCCTGAAGTAGCTAAGGAGATCAGAGATTTAATCTTGAATCTAGCCAAGGGGGAACTGGCAGGAAAAACTGTACTAATATCATCGCATAATTTATGGGAGGTTGAGCAAATATGTGATGATATAACCATATTATACAAAGGACGTGTAGTCTTTACTGGTACCCTAGAGGAGCTAAAAAGTACTGTAGGTATTAGACCTAGATTTAGGATTAGGCTTTCCCATCCCATTAACCCCGAGATTCTTAACGATTTACAGTCTTCTCTAAACTTTAAATTAATAAATATCAATAATACGGAATATACTATAGAATGCGGTGAAGAGACCGTTATGAAAGTTTTAAACGAGTTTTCTAAAGCTGGTGCTAACATTTTATCTTTAAGTGAAGAAAAGATGTCATTAAATGATATATATAATGAATTATGGAGGCGATTAAAATGGGAGGAGTGGGAATAATCATAACTAAAGAGTTGCTACATGTAGTAAAGAATAAGTCGCTTTTAGCTCAGCTAATTTTTATTCTAGTTTTCTCTGTAGTATTTCCTCAGATCTTTGCCTATTCGATGATTAACTATGAACGTGTTACTCCCCAAAAAGTATTTACGTTAATTGAGCTTGGTAAGTATTATCCATTGATGATAGGTGTTCTTTTCGCATCTATTTTAGCTGGTGAAAGCTTTGCTGGTGAAAGAGAGAGGAAAACTATGGAAATACTAGCGGCAACGCCCCTCAGTGCTAAATCAATATTTATAGGTAAGTTGCTATTCTCAATACTCATAGCACTACTCTTAGAAATTCCTACATTCATGAGTTTCACATCTGCTGTTTACCACTTAAAAGATACTGCACAATTAAATAATATAGAGTTCCCTACTTCAACGTACCTTCTAGCATGCACCCTCTCATCATGGTCTCTCACAATCCTAGTGACAACAGTTGTCATCACCGCCTCTCTACTAGTTAAAACAAAGGCTGCCGCAACAACATTCGCATTCACTGTATTATTACCCATAGCGTTATTAATAACCGCTGTATCTCTATACAATATAACAATAAGTGACGAGTTAATCATAGCCATATCCGCGCTATTCTTAATAGTATCAATCACGGTGTTATCACTAATACTCAAGCATATAAGTAAAGAACTAATGATCTTAGGGTTCATGAGAAGGTAGCAGGAACATGTTTATTAATAGTAATACATTACTGAGATTAAAATCGCCAATTAAGGTATATATTGAAGTAGCGAGTGACCCATGCACTAGAGTTTGTTTCATATACTCATGGAAATATAGAGGTAATGGGGATGACATTGAATATGATATTAACACGGCTCCAAAATGAATTTCAACCTTATCAACACCATACCTACGGAGATTGCAAATTATAGAGTGATCGCATCTGAAATTCCTTCATAAACAAGTTGTAATCTATACAATAATCTCTAGTTTTAGAGTGTGATACAAAATAGGGGTTATTTGACTCAGTTATGTATTAGGTCTGGACCTACGATTGTTATTCTCGGGACTTCCGCACTATAATATTCATTAATGATGCTTATCATCGTGATAAAATCTATGAAACTTTCTATTACAAGCTTATTTAATGATCAGAGAATCCATATAAGACGTCTTATTTATAACTTCACTAACTTTAGTCGCGATAGTATGGGTCCTTTACCAGAGCTTCATGAAAGGGGTCTTTGGGATGTAGTGTTCAACTAATTTTAACAGGGTGCAGTATGTCATTAGTGCTGCTATTCCGTCAATGCATAGGATCACTGCTTCATCCATGCAAATCGCCGTATTTCCAGTTGATAGAAGAGCGATTGACCAGAAGCTCACCCATAGAAGTATTATGGAGATTAGTATGGCTTTAGATAGGTTTATCCTCGCCAAACGCACTATTAGGTATACTATAAATGCTAAAATCACCCCCCATAGTGTATCAGTTGTGATAAACGCTAACAGATTATAGAGTGTTAGAGGAACTTGGTCAGGATAGAGAATCCCAAGTAATGGATATAGAAAGCCCGTATAGCCGATATTTACAGAAACTATAGATAAAAGCAATAACCTCTTAAATAATGTCACTCATCTCACCTCCTATACAAGAAGCACCATAAACCATAATATTACTGGTGCTAATGGCAAGTTTGTTAACTCGTAACCTGAGTAAAAATTAACGACAAGAACCACTGCATAAATGGCTACAAAATATTCTTTGTAAACATATGTGGAAAAGCTCATCCAAATACTAGGATGACCATACCAGCTATTATAGGTTGATCAAATATTTTCCATGCCTTCTTAGCCGGTATGTACATGAAGTTCATTACCGTTATCTCTGATAGGTAATAGGCTACTTTTGAAAAGAAAGCACCAGAGGGCTCCTTGTTTGGCATAGTACTTATACCTCATTAACTGAGGTTCATAAGACATGTTAATATTATAATATAGTTATGGAATAATCAAGTAATAATACAATAAATACTAAGGTTGTAAGAAAAAGTAGTTGCGTGCTTCTCCTTGGTAATGGCTTATAGATAGCACTACTTAAGCTTATGGAAGCGGTTCTAGCTATATAGTAGAGAAATAAGCATTTAGTAGAAACAATGATGGCATCAGCTATACATCCACTAAAGACCTCATTCATACTGGACATATAGGCTAGGTAGGCTAAACCTATACCTAAAGGTTCTGCGGAAACCAAGCCGAAGAGCCATAACAGTATTATTATCCTTCTATACACTCTTTTTCACCTTAATGAGTAACCAAATCGGATGAGCTTACTTAGTTTAACGTCACAACTAGTCTTTTCTGCTATAATAATAACAATACCTACAAACAATAATCCCCACTTAACATTCATTAGTAATACGCGTTCCGCACGATTTTAATGTGTATGGGGTCCCAAGCTCGATTCTTATTCTAGATCCTACGCTTCTAGCGATGACCAAAAGCTTTAAGGGTATGAATCTCAGAACGGCATCAATGACCAGGATTACATCATTATTCTTCAGAACCCTAGCCATTTCACAAGTAGCGTTAAGATCGGTTAAGGCTGCATTAGGTACAGCACTAGGTATCGCAGTCCTCTCCACAATACTCATAATAATGCTGACCATACCATACACATATTCAACAGGAACCAAGGTTGAGAACGCAGTGAGACCCAAATGAAATTCGTCGATAAGCTTTTGGAGCTGTGTTATACGTTGTTGCTACAATGGTATACCTTGATCTAGGTGTACTGTCTAGACCATACGTACTTATACTGATAGCTTGTTTAATGGACTGTGGTGGGTCGTACCTCGGCTGGCTTAGTATTAGGAGAGGTCCGAAGAAGCTGAAGCTAGCTGGAGGGACGTCCACTGCTCTTGGCATAGCACTGCTCTTAGCACTCATAGCTAGATCCCTCAGAATGCTGTGATGGCGCATCTAGCATCTTTTCTAGTTGAGTCAACAGATGTAGACCTGAAACTTATAAGCAAGTGTTTCAGTAGGTAATGGAGCATTGAAATGTTTATGCAGGATTTACAAGCTTCTTTGATTATCATACCCGCTTTGTAAAGCATGTAAGGTATTCTCTAAGTTTACTCTTTTTCGTTGGGGTTTCGAAAGGTCTTTCTGATTCCTCTTGGTGTGCCTAAGGAAATAGTAGGGCCATGTCTCTAGTAGTACTCTGAGGTGACTGTAATGGTTCTTATTCCTGGCTATAAGTGGCTTGAAGTGGTTCCTAACAGACGCGGCGGTAGGCCTACCGTTAAAGGTACTAGAATAACTGTCGACGATATACTAGAGGCCCTCGCTAGTGGTTGGAGTGTTGAGGAGGTTGCTTAGAACTATAAGATACCCGTGGAAGCGGTTTACGAGGCACTAAGATACGCATTAAAGGCTATAAGGAAGGTTGAGGTAATTGCTGCCGAAACTACTAGCTAACGAGAACATACCATGGCCACTTGTAAGACTCCTCAGAAACATGGGGTTAGACATCCTTTGGGTCCCCGGGACTAGCTATCAAGGTATAAGTGACGACAAAGTGATAAACCTAGCTAACAGGACTGAGAGAATGATATTGACGAGAGATAGCGACTACCTAAAACCTAGCTTGAGGAGAAGAGCTAGACATGGAGCACTCTACGTAGCCGAACCCATAAGAAAAGATAAGCTTCCCCTTTATAAGAATAACCATTAGTAAATAACTAGGAGAACTAAAACGCTTAGGGTTACTTACTCTCATGAACAATAATTAGTTCGGCGTAATTTACAGCTGTACTTACATACTAAGAGATAACACGTAAGGAATAGCTGAACGAAGGAATGACCAGAATGGCGGGCATATCCTCAAAAACAATACTAATAAGGCCATCCAAGCCAGGAGTAATCAATATAGAAGGAAACGCCACAGCAATAACATTAACACCATAGCTTTTAATTAAGATTAAACCTCCGTTATTAAGCATTTATACTAAGCTAGTTAGTGATGGTGTTTATTAGACCTATTTTCACTGTTTATTAATTATATCACTGCAGTTTACGACCTCCTTTACCGCTGTATACGGTGATCGTATACGTTATTTACGAGGATAATAAACACTGGCTATGAGGGTAATAGACTGTAGTGAAGGGCTTAATAAACAACATATATGCTGTTTTGTCTCTTTATAGAGACTGAGCATAGATACTACCGCTACCAGTTTTGTGGATACCTGCACCTATAGTACGTGTAGGTCATGAGGTATGCTCAAAGCTTAAGACACTACAGCAATACGCAAGAAGTCGGGTAAGGCAGAGACACTAGAGGTCTAAGAACACTTTCACTTTCTTGTAAATTTAGGAAGTGAGTTAAAGAAAAGATATCTTGGTTTAGTTCTTTAGTACTTAAAGCATCTGTCTATTCCCCAAGGATTTTATCAGCATCCCTTACGTAGAGCTGGGGTTTAGGTATATTTAATGCTTAGCAAATCTTCTGAAGAGCTCGCCTGAGATCTCTATGTATTTCTCGACGTCTTCCTCAGTATGCATAGCTGATATGAACCACTCCTCGAACCATGCCCCGCCGTAAGGTATGATGCCTTCTGCGAGCATCCCTAACCACCACCTATACCATAGCTTCTTATCTGTTCTGTAAGCCTCCCTAAAGTTTCTTGGAGCTTTATCTAACTTGAAGTATATTGACCCCATATTACCTACTTGAGTAATTGCTACTGTTAAGCCAGCATCTTGAGCTACTTCCTTCAGCCCCTTCGCTAGCTTCGCGCTTAGCTTAGTCATTCTCCTATGGGTGTCCTCAGTAAAGACTTTAGTAATGCATGCTAGTCCTGCCGCTGCGGAGAGAGGATTGGCGTTGTATGTCCCGTAATGAACCACCCTACCTACAGGAGTTATTTCCTCCATGTACTCCTCCTTACCGCCAAAAGCAGCTAGTGGCGTGCCTCCTCCAACTACTTTACCTAACGTAATCAGGTCTGGCTCAACACCATAGAGCTGATAAGCTACGGAAGGTGCAGCATTAAACCCTGTCTTAACTTCATCAAATATTAGTAGCACAGCGTAGTAGTCTGCGAGCCTCCTTAACTCCTTCAAGTAGCCTACTTCAGGCAGGATCACGCCACTGTTGGTCTGTATGGGCTCCGTCACTATAGCAGCTATCTCGTTCTCGTGTTTCTTGAGGAGATACTCTATGCAGTCTAGATCATTGAAGTGAGCAACGAGTGTGAGTTTAGCGACTGCTTCAGGAGTTCCTTCAGAGTCAGGTATAGAAGCAGGTACGTGCTGAGAGCCCATGAGGGCGTACTTTCTTGGCTTATCACTGATTAACAGGTAATCATGTGCTCCATGATAGGCGCCTTCCATCTTAATAACCTTATCCCTCTTCGTTACAGCTCTAGCTAACCTCACCGCATACATAGTTGCTTCACCGCCCGAGTTAGTAAACCTAAGCATTTCTAGAACAGGTATTCTCTTCCTTAACTCCTTTGCGAGAGATAGAGCCTCAGGTGTTGGAGCTCCTAAGAGCGTTCCCTTTTCCTCTACTTGTTTTCTTATGGCTTCTATGATTGCAGGGTTCCTGTGCCCGGCAGTCATAGCGCCATAAGCCATGCAGAAGTCTATGTACTCATTCCCATCAATGTCCCATACCTTAGATCCATAGCCCTTCGCTATATATACAGGGTATGGTTTAAAGAATTGAATAGCGCTATTAACACCGCCTGGAAAATACCTTGATGCTTCTTCGAAAAGCTTCTTAGAGCCTGGTGTTTTCTCTAGGAACTTATTAACTTCGGGAGGTATAGAAGTGCTCACGAGGTACCACCTACATTTTAGTATAGATAGTATATACTTTTAAAGTTTCATTAAGATATAGCATAATAATTGCGGGATTTTTAATTAGAAGATGAAAATTAGTGAGAATATTTGTACCCACACAAAGTATGTATGCATTTATTATCAAAGTATTTAAGTAAGTTCTTTAAATATAATTTTGTGAGGTGTAGTAGAGCGTGGAGAAGGTAATTATTGCTCTATGGGCAACCGTAGCATATATGGCCTTCGTCCTTGCAATAGGTTTCTGGGCTTCAAGGAGGGTTAAGGACTTAGTGGACTACATAGTTGCTGGCAGAAGACTTGGCTTTTGGCTAACATTTGGCACGATTCTAGCAACATGGTTCGGTACTGGGGTAGCAGTTGGTGGAGCATCAATGGCTTATTCCTTCGGCCTTCGAGGAATAATCATGGATCCTATAGGTGCTGGCTTATGTATACTTCTCTTCGGATTATTCTTTGCTCATATATTGAGGAAGCTAAGATACGTTACGATTTCTGACTTCTTTAGGGTTAAGTACGGTAAGGCCATGGAGGTGCTCTCAATGATTATTCAAGTCATAGCATACATGGGCTGGACTGCCTCTCTGCTTGTAACCTTCGGTGATATCTTTGAAGTATACACAGGTATTCCGTGGGAGCAAGGTCTATTAATTGGCACGTTAGTTACGATAGTATATACTATGCTCGGAGGTATGTGGGCAGTTACACTAACGGACTTTGCTCAGATGATTATATTCTTAACAGGTATAGTTCTAGCTGTTCCCTTCGTTATCAATGTTGCAGGAGGTTGGGGGGTCATAGCTTCTAAGATACCGCCCGATATGTACTCCATACTTCCAGGCCCTAAGTTCGAGTACCTGGGTTATGTAGGCTTATTCGGAATGATGTACTACATATCTTCCTGGCTTGTACAGGGCCTCGGATCACTCTCGTGTCAGGACCTAGTCCAGAGGGCACTCTCAGCTAAGGATGCTAAGACATCTAGGTACGCTTCAATAGCCGCAGCAGTAGGTTACTGGACAATAGGTCTTATACCTGCGCTAATAGGAATATGGGCAACCATTATATTACCTGATCTTGAAAATCCGGATTACGTACTTCCGATGATCGCCTTAAAATACCTGCCTTTACCCATTTTCACAATATTCACCGTAGGTTTACTTGCTGCCCTAATGAGTAGTGCTGATAGCTCAATGCTTATTCCTTCATCTATGGTGGCTTGGAACCTCTTACCTATGGTCAAGCCTAACTTAAGCGAGAGAACTAAGCTTTTAATATCAAGAATACTCGTCCCTGTATTTGCATTTGCTTCCTTAGCTATCGCATTATGGGCTAAGACGATTTACTTCTTAATGAATTTAAGCTGGGAGCTCATCTTAATGGTTCAGGGCATACCATTCATTCTCGGGATTTACTGGAAGAAAGCTAATAGGTCAGCAGCGATAGCCTCCGTCATAGTAAACTTCGCTGTCTGGATACCACTGATATTCTTTGTGTTACCGCACTGCCTCGTGGTTGAGGAGGGAGTACTTGATTGGGCGGTATGGGACGCGATATACATTGCAGCTCTACCAGCACTAATATGCGGTACGATAGCCTTCATCGTAACAGCTCTATTAACACAGAAGAGAGATCCGCCGAGACCCCTCGTAGACATAGAGGGTAAGCCTATAGAGTAACTAGGTGGCTTTAAGTGACTATACTTACACCTAGAAAATTAGCAGAGTTGAGTAGTGAGGAAATTTCTAGGATAATGGCTAGATCGTCGTTGGATATAGAGTCCATTAAACATAAGGTTGAGGAGATAATTAACCGCGTTAGAAAGTATGGTGATGAGGAAATAGTTAGGTTTTATGAGAGCTTCTTCGGAAAAAGAGTACTTGAGAAGGAGAACATAAGGGTATCAGAGAGCGAGTTTGAGGAAGCCTATACTTCAGTTCCTGAGGACTTTATCGAAGCTATTAAGGTGGCGTTAAAGAACGTTGAGAAGTTCCATAGAGAGCAATTACCGAGGAAGCTATGGATTACGGAGGTAAGTGAAGGTGCCTACGTAGGCCAATTCTGGACCCCTATAGAAAGTGTAGGTGCCTACATTCCAGGAGGTAGGGCAGCATATCCCTCGACAGCCCTCATGACTATCGTTCCAGCTAAGGTAGCTGGTGTCGAGAAAATTATTGTATGCACGCCGCCAAGACCTGACGGATCCGTACATCCAGTAACCCTCGCGACCTTAAGCATCATAGGGATTAAGGATGTATTTAAGGTTGGTGGAGCACATGCTGTGGCGGCTATGGCCTTCGGAACACAGACCATCCCGAAGGTAGAGAAGGTCGTGGGGCCTGGAAACATATGGGTTGCTACAGCTAAGAAGTTACTGTATGGTATCATAGACATAGACTTTATTGCAGGGCCATCTGAAGTCCTAATAATTGCTGATGACTCAGCCAATCCTTACTACGTAGCTATCGACATGATTGCTCAGGCAGAGCATGACCCACTAGCAGCTGCTGTCTTAGTAACTACATCTCCTGAGTTAAGTAAGGAAGTCTCTGAGCTACTTGATAACTTAGTTAGGTCCTCGCCTAGGGGTGGGATAATTGAGGAGTCTCTTAAGAGGAACGGCGCTATAATAGTAGTTAATGATCTGAAGGAGGCCTTCGACTTCGCTAATAAGTACGCACCCGAGCACCTAGAAATTATTGTGAAGGAAATCAACTTAGCAGAAGTGACTAAGGTCATCAAAAATGCAGGCTCAGTATTCATAGGACCCTATACTCCTGTAGCTCTAGGTGACTATATATTAGGGACCAATCACGTATTACCAACAAACATGTTCGCCAAGAAGAGAGGTGGCTTAAATGTTCTCGACTTCATTAAAGTAATAGATGTTCAGTACGTAACAAACGAAGGAGTAACGAAGTTAGGACCCTATGCAGTAAAGCTAGCGAAGGAGGAGGGATTAGCAGAGCATGCAAACTCAGTTAAAGTGAGACTAAAGCGTACCGTTTAAGGAGAATAAATTATTTTTACTTCACTTAAACATCCACCTTCCTACCTTAATTTTAAGGTTAGGCTATAAAAGGCCGTGAGGTAGTATAGTTAGAGAACTAAAATAGGATCAACATAGGTAGTCCATTATTTATTTAGAGAATTTGGAGGTTCCTACAGCTCTATTAAGCCAAGAAACTTATAACGGGTTGAGCGTCTTCCCAAAGTGTTTACCTTGAGCATGAAGCTATGAAGCCCCTTTAAGAGTGTCAGAGATCCTCATTAAAGTGGTCAAGTAAAATAAAGGCTTCTATTATTTAAGATTTAGCTAAGTAGTAAGCACTTTACTTAGTAATGGGGGGTTCCTTGGAGAACGTACTGTCGCTAAGTAATGTATAAAGCGCTGTTTTCCATAAATTAAGAAAAATTACTTGTTAATCTTTTTGTTTTACCAGTCTTATGTTTAAGTAAATTATTTCCATAGATCATTAGCTTGTTTCATTAATCCCAACTCCTTAAGTTTCTCTTTTAGCGGTTTACCTGTCTCTGGATCTATCCCTCTTATATTATAGAATTGTTTAAGTAGTTTCTCGATGTTAGGTACATTTCCTGCAGCACCTCCTCTTGGTAGAGGCTTTAGGACTATCTTAGGTAGCTTCTCGTCTTCCCTTCTCATGCCTAACCTTACGTTGATACACCTCTTAATCATATAGATTCTCTTGCCAAGTGTGTTAAAGTCCTTAAGTTCTACCTTAATACCCGTTACTGCTGTGTAAAATGCAACCACGGTAGTTAACGATATCGGTGAGAACTTGCAGAGAATCAAGGAATCGTAGACCTCTCTGATATTCTGGAGCTTAACGAAAGCCTCTACTTTCTCGGGAGTTAAAGCAAATCTATGTGAGGGCTTAATACTTAACTCAGGAATTTCTAAGCCTTGATCAACAAAGTAATAGTCAGGCCTTAGATGGCACGCACCTCTAGAGCTTGTCGCGTATGTTAGTGCTTGGAGGGTGAATGCCCTTGGATCATGCATGGGTATCTCAAGCCCCTTCACATTAGCTGCTTCTTCAGGGTTTACACATAACTTTTTAGCAACAACTCTAGTACCTTCAGCTAGTATGGCGCCTATACCTTCCCTCCTAATTATTCTATGCAGCAACTCTACTACGGCACCGCCGTCACCCCATCTTAGTGTTAAGCCTCCTAGCTTCTCCTTAGTTAATACACCACGTTCGTAAAGGTACATGGCGAAGGCAATCGTTACACCGGTAGATATGGTGTCTAGACCATATGCATTACATAGATAATTAAGGTAAAGTATCGTATCAAGGTCATCAATACCGCATAAAGGGCCAAGGGCTGCCTGTGACTCATACTCTAAGGTATCGACCTTCTCTATGCCGTACTTATTGAAATATATTATTTTACCACACGCTATTGGGCAACCAGCGCACGCTAGAGGCCTTATGTAATATCTCTCCCGTAATGCTAAACCACTTATCTTATAGGCGGGAAATATTGAATCCTGAAAGTATTTAGCCGGCACATCGCCGAATGACATTCCAGTAGCTATGTAGCCTGCTGTACCATAGGTCCTCAAAGAGTGTGTGAATGGGCTTGATTCAATTTCTTTTAAGGCCCTGGAAACCAGTTCGGTCACTTTGCCTAGGTCAGCTATAAGTGGTTCCTTACTTCCTGAGACAGCTATTGCCTTGAGGTTCTTTGCGCCCATGACAGCCC